>Ga0334890_1002196_pt1 | contig 23185 bp, 24 predicted proteins | sample GraSluR1_MG_3_FD_207220 | JGI IMG/M metagenome (GOLD analysis project Ga0334890, IMG submission 207220) | Sludge microbial communities from methane-producing bioreactor in Wageningen University, Netherlands - Granular Sludge_31_08-R1 | ecosystem: Engineered > Bioreactor > Anaerobic >... | reverse complement strand
AGCATAAACAGTTAAATCAGATGTAATGATATCTGTTGAATAAAATCTTCTTGCGCCTTCATCATTGCCCATAAACCAACCTAAGAATTCATGATTATCCTTATCTGGTGTTGGTAATGTTACCGTCGAACCATATTCAACATCTATCATAGGATCGATTTCTAAACCACCATTCACTTCAAAATAGATTGTGAATTTCTTTATCTCATAAAGTGCATTGACTACTAAATTACTCGTTACATTCGTGAAGTCTCTATCCCAACCTAAGAAGTTATAACCTTCACGAACTACATTAATAGGTGGAATTGCACTTTGCATGTAAGGAACATTATCTATTTTAAAAATCATCCCGTTATAATCTTTAAAAGTTACTTGATATGTATTTACAGCAAACTCCGGTCTGATAATCAAATCAGATTTAACATTTATATGCGATAAATCCCATTTAATAAATGTATGTCCCTCTTTTAATGGATTACCCGGTAATATAGCAGCTTCACCATAAAGAACCGTCTGTAAAGACAGTCTATTTCCTTCTGCATCCAAAAACTCAACTGTATAGCTTTCTTTTTCATAAAGAGCAGTAATCATTAAGTTTTCAGTGATATCATCAAAAGCTTTATCCCAACCGATAAAAGTATACCCTTCCCTGTCAGGCACATTTGGAGCAATCGCACTAGAACCATAAGCCAATCTTTGAGAATCAAGCAGATAACCATTAAAATCTCTGAAGTTTACAGTATAAAGAACAACCACAACTCCAAGATTTACCTCCGTTGAATCGGTATAAACTATTATAAGCTCTCCAAGATTATTAATTCTTGTACTCTCAATACCTACACCATCTTCACCATCTTGTCCGTTGAGATCATTTAAGTTCAATAGATCAGTCCAAGTAGTTTCACCTTCATAGCGCCATTGTAAAAAATTCTCATTTACTCTGAACATCACTTCTTGGCCATCTTGACCATCTTGACCTGGAATACCTTGTGGTCCCCTAACAGTCTCCAACCACTCCTCATATGTGCCATCAAAACTTCCCGAACCAACTGCTAGGTTATAAATATACCTTAATTGAATTGATAATTCATCCAAAACAGTTGTTATAGTGGTTGTTGTTGTGCTCTGTGTTGTGATTGTTGATGTTTGACTAGTTGTAACAGTTGAAGCAGTTGACTCAGTTGTTTGTGTAGTTGTAGCTGTCGTGATACTTGTCGTTGGATTAAAGAAATCACAACCACTCAAAAAGAACACAAACAAAAATGTGAGTAGAATAAACGCTCCTCTTCTTCTCATAAATATACCCCTCCATAATATTAAATTTTTAACCCAAAAAAAACAGAAAACAAACGCAAATACTTTCTGTAACTTATGCCGAATTATTTTGCTATTGATAATTGAATTGTACCACCAAAGATTATTTTTGTCTTTACGTTTTTAAAAAAACATCTAAAAAAAACAATTTTTCCTCTTATGGTAACAATCAAAAATAATTAATTTATTATTTAATTAATTACAAGTGCTTTTAAAACGCACTATTGAAGATAATATGGACAATAATCAAGACAAAAGCAACCGGCCCAAAAATTCTATGCAAGATGTACAATTTCTTATTATGAAGCTTAGAAAAAAGACTTCCTAATACTCCTGTCAAGACAACAAATACCAACGCTAATAAACCAGTAACTCTAAAATCGTCATTCAATAGAGCCATCAACAAATGTGTCAAAGCAAACAATGATGCTAACATTCCATAAATTTTATGATGCTTGATGAATTTCTTGAAAAGCGGATTCTTAATATAGCGCTTCGCGCCATTCAACGCTGCAAAAACAAAGAATATAACTGTTAAAACTCCTAAAATAACCATAATTTCTCTCCTGTTCTATAACATTATTTCTAAACCAGAATGAAGACTTTTATCTTCAAAAACCAATTGATTCTTAATATAGAATTTTAAACTAATCTCTCCTGATAAACTTTCTCGAATTTGCCCCTTCATTACACCCTTGATAGGAGATGCTAAACTCTTGGTCTGATGAGAGATAGCTTGAACAACTAGTTTGTATTTCCCTCTTTTGATTACACAAGAGAAACTATTTTCAGTTTTTTTAATATTTTTAATCCTAGAAAAATTGTATGTTGCAAAACGATATTCTCTTCCCTTATGAGCTAGACTAACAATCAAACCCTTAAAATATAAACCTAAAAAAGGAATAGTTGCGTATGAGAACATAAAAGCTGTTGAATCAGAAAAATCATTTGCTTGCATCCAAACATACTTCTTAGGAAATGACTTACCCCAATCTTTCTCTAAGTACCCTTTACCTCCTGAAAAATCAATCATCCTATCATCAATTTTTAAACTACCCATCAAACCATGATTCAAACTGATTACTCCATGATTGCATTCCATAAAAGGAATATATGCAAAAAAACCCATGATTGAAGGTGAAAAAATCGTCTTTCTGATTGACAAAAAATCACCTAAAGCAATTTCACCTTCAACAATAATGTTTTGCTTAAGATTGAGATTCAATCTTTTCAAACTAAAGTAATTATCTTCAATTTGCAAATTAAATGGTTGATCTTTAGTTTGAAAAGTCTCAGTTGAAAACCTAAGATAATCGGTTTTTAAATGATATTTTCCATCTATGATATATTTATAAAAGATTTGAACAAAAGTATGTGAATCCACCTTATTAAGACTTATACCTGGAATAAGTGCAAGACTATGTTGTTTGTCTTTGCTGACTAACTTATAATACCAACCTTCAAAATATTGCTTCTTTCTTTGATTTCCTTGAAACACCTCTGGGTTTCTTATTTTTTTTAGCACTGCTTCACAACCCTTCTCTCGCTAATTAAATTTTACCTTAAAAAAACTATTTAAACAATGACTAAGGAGAAAATAGTAAACTCATCTAACTTAATACATGTTATAATTACTCATGATGGAGGTAGTTAAATGAAATCAGCAATCTATGGTGCAGGAGCAATGGGAACTATATTAGGGGCCTACATTAGTAAAGCTAATTATCAAATTGATTTAATCAGTCACAATAAAATGCATATTGATAGCCTCAAAAAGAATGGTGCGAAAATCATTGGAAAAATAGAATTTATCCAAAAAGTCAATGCCTTAACGGTTGAAGAGATGAACTCTAAATACGATATCATTCTTTTAATGACTAAGCAAACTAACAATTATGAGATAACTAAAAGTTTAATACCCTATCTAAAAGATGATGGAGTCATCTGCACAATGCAAAATGGTTTACCTGAAGAATCAGTTGCGAAAGTAATCGGTAAAGACAGAGTCATCGGTTGCACTATGTCTTGGGGTGCAACATTCCATGGCCAAGGAGTTTGTGAACTCACATCAGCAGCTAGAAGTAATACGCTAACTTTTAGCATCGGTAAATATGGCAATAATGATGATTTCCATTTTAATTATATTGTAAAGTTACTTGAAACAATGGGTGATGTTAAAGTAGAAGAGAATTTTATTGGTGCTAGATGGGCTAAACTAATGATTAATGCCGCATTCAGCGGCATAAGTGTCGTAACCAATCAAACCTTTGGTGAAATAGCTAAAAATAGAAAAACTAGAAGAATTGCTTTAAATATTATCAAGGAAGGTATTGAAGTTGCTAAAGTAGCAAAGATAAAGGTAGAACCTTTACAAGGGAAAGATATCGTTAAACTATTAGATTACAATAGTTGTCTCAAAAGGCAAATCAGTTTGATGATAATCCCAATAGCTATGAGAAAACATCGAAATATCAAATCGAGTATGTTAAGAGATTTAGCAAATAATAGAAGAACTGAAGTTCATGCAATCAATGGTGTTATCTCAGAATATGGAAAAAACTATCAAGTTAATACCCCTTTTAACGATAAAATCATTGCTTGTGTAAAAGAAATAGAAACCAAACAGAGAATTTCAACAATAAAAAATCTAGATTATTTCAAATAAAAATGTCGGAATCCGACATTTTTTTATATTCCCTTAACCCTTAAAATAACTCTTCTTGTTCTTGGTCCATCGAACTCGCAAAAATAAACCCCCTGCCATGTTCCTAGCAACAACTTCGAATCATCAATCAAAATTTCTTCAGATACTCCAATAACTGAAGACTTAATATGCGCATGTGAATTTCCTTCGCTATGATAATAGTTTTTATTTCTTTGAAAACTCTGATTCATACCAGTTAAAAAATCTAGCTTTACATCTGGATCACAATTCTCATTAATTGTAACTGCAGCTGTTGTATGGGGAACGAACACCGTAACTGATCCAACCTTTACCCCACTCTTTTCTACAAACTGCCTTATCTCAAGCGTAATATCAATCAGTTCATCCTCTGCTTTGGAGTTTACCCTAATCTCTTTTGTCAAAAAAATCATCTAAAATTACCTCTTGGGTTTTTCTGAATAAGTAGCAATAAAAGTTTTGATATTCATCTCATGAAGATAACCATAACCATTAGTATCTTCATATAGTTCTTTTAAGATAAAACCTGCCTCTAGTTGACCACCAATTTGCTCTTCTAAAGTATGAGAAAACTGAATTCCATCATTTTGCTTCATTGACAACTCATAAAGTTCAGCGTCTTCAAGAGGATTAAAAGGCATTTTATTAACTATCATTTTTTCATGAGCATCATTGACAATATAGTTAATCTCGTTACCAAGTCCTGCTAGGAGTGCTCCTCCTGGTTTTAAGATTCTAAAGCATTCTTTGAATATTGGTTTTACTTCCAAAACATAACAATTAGAAACCGGATGAAAAATCAAATCAAAACTTTCATCTTCAAACGGTAAAGGTTTACTCATATCAGCTTTAATAATCTCAATCTGGTAGTTTTCTCTTTTTGCAACCATTCTTTCGCTTTCAAGTTGCTTATCTGAATAATCCAATACTGTACAGATTGCACCCAAAGCTTGAAAAATTGGCATTTGTTGTCCTCCGCCACTAGCAAGACCTAATATTTTCTTTCCTTTAAGGTCCCCAAACCAATGCTTTGGAACAGGTTTTGTTGGGGTCAAAACAATTTTATAATCATTATTCAATGCTTTTTGATATTCTTCATGTGTAACAGGAATCGCCCATTCCCAGCCATCTTCACACCATGAATCAATAGTTTTGGAATTAATTTCCTGATATTTTTCTTTCATAGTTCTTCTCCTTGTATATTACTTCTATTGTGATAATACCTCTGCATAGTTTAGCAAGTTACCACTACCTCTTACACAGATTGCATCTATTTCGACTAAAACATCTCTTGGCAATCTTGCAACCTCAACTGCCGCTCTTGCAGGCTTGTGTTTTCCAAAGAACTCTGCGTAAACCTCATTCATTGCTAAGAAATCATTCATGTCTTTTAAAAACACCTGACATTTAGCAATATCAGTTATCTTGTAACCAGCTTCAAGAACAATCCCCTTGATATTTTCAAGTGATTGTCTAGTTTGTGATTTAATTTCATCACCAACTAAAGTCATAGTTTCTGGAACAAAAGGAATCTGCCCGGAAACAAACAACATATTGTTTACTTCTGTAGCTTGCGAATAAGGACCAATTGCTTTTGGTGCTTTTGTAGTGCTAATAAATTTCATAACTCAATATCCTCCTTTGCTTACTCAATAATCATAGGTATTACTATAACAGTTTTATTGCTTCTTAAATCTGAAACCCATATTTTTAGATAATACTCTCCTGCTTCTTCTGGTAAAGGCATTATCCCAGTTGTTGATTCTCTAGTCGAAACAACCATCCAACTATGTAAGAAACATCCATCAGTAGAGGATTCATCAAAACAGGTAAATAGACTCTCAATATCATAACTTGTTGTAATAGGACCATTAATCATTTCAAAATTCGCAGTAACAACCGGTGGCAAAACATCTAAAACAGTCAATTGAAAACTTCCAGTTGTTTCATTTCCTGCTCGGTCACTTACTGTATAACTAATCTGATAGACTCCAGCTTTTTGGTTTATTCTCTCGATATTTTGATCTAACTCATCGATAATAGTAAAAGAAAAAGTAAGTTTATCAACCTTGTCAACATCATCACTAACAATCAAAAATGTCTCTGGATTAACAATTTCTAGATTATTAACTGTTGTATCATTAGCAATCACTGTCGGTGGTGTCTCATCTTTCTGACAGGCGACCATACTAAAAACTAAAATCACAAAAAAAATAACTAAATACTTTTTCATAATAGACCTCTCTTTTACATCAATAATATCACAAAATCTAACAAAACATAATACCCAAATAATTAAAAGAAAAAAGAACAGCTAATATACTGTTCTAGATCTTTGCTATTTCTGCTAAAAATGATTCAATCGGATGATTCCCTACTAATTCATGTTTCTCATTGATTACTATCTTAGGAACCCCACTAACCTTATACTTTCTTGCCATATCCATAAATGTTTGACTCTCTACCATTTCTGCTTTAATATTCTTATTCAATATCGCCATCTTATGAGCTGTACTAACAGCCCCAGGACAATGAGGACAAGATAAAGTAATAAATACTTTAATATTGATTGGTTTATCAATTTTCATTATTTTCTCGATAGTCGCTTGATCTAAACCTAAATCAACTCCAGACATAAACAATAATGCGCTTAAAAACGAATTTATCTCATGACCAGCAGGTATGCCATTAAACTTCACACCCTGATAAACATTATCACTGTTTAACAATACAAAACTAGGTGTCAAATTAACATCATATAAATCAGCCTCATCACTATCTTTATCAATGTCTTTTTCTTCAACATAAATCTTGTCACTTAACTCTGACACTTCGTTTAGTAACATTTTTGTTTCTTTACAAGTTTCGCAATATGGTTTGGTAAACAATACCATTTTTACAGGTTTTATCATTGCTGATAAAACTTCTTTTAATTGTTTTTGAATATCTTCACTCAATAATCTTTCCATCTTCTTATTCTCCTCTATATTTATGATTTATATAATGATTGATTGCTAATGCAGCTTTAGCTCCTTCAGCTGCTGATATGATGATTTGTTTATATGGTTGATTAGTTACATCACCTACTGCAAATAGTCCTTCAAGTGATGTTTGCTGCGAGTTATCTACAATTACTTCTTGTCTTTCATTGAGTTCAACCAAATCTTTGACAAGTTGACTATTTGGAATAGTCCCAATTTCAACCAATAAACCTTCTGCTTTTATAATACTTTTTACATTTGTTTTCTTATCTAAAACTACTATTTCTTCCATGAAGTCATTTCCTTTAACTTCTAGAATCTGTGTTTCAAGTAATATATTCAAGTTGCTTATATCTTTTAGTTTATCCAATAATATCTGATCAGCACGCCATTTGCTTCTATGAACTACTGATATCTTGCTAGCAAAAGGCACCATATCCAAAACAGCTTCAGCCGCGCTGTTACCTCCACCGGCAATCACGACATGCTTATCTTTGAAAAACGGGCCATCACAAGTTGCACAGTAGGTAACACCTCGATTTGAAAACTCCTTTTCTCCAGGTATATCAAGTTTTCTTGGTGCTCCTCCAGTTGAAAGGACAATTGTTTTAGCTTGTAGAGTTTTCAAATCATTGGTTTTAATAAAGAAATCATTTCCTTGTTTTTCAATACTCTCAACAAAAACTCCTACTTTAATCGGTATCTCAAGACTATTCATATGTTCCATGAAATTATCAGCTAAATCATCACCTCTTATTAAAGAGAAACCTAAATAATTATCAACCGCTGTAGTATTATGCAATTGTCCCCCAGTCTCTTTGGTCAAGATTCCCACAACAAGCCCTTTACGCTTTGCATATAAAGCAGCATTCATCCCACCAGGACCAGCTCCAATTATCAAAACATCCCATTTAAGAACAGAATCAAAAACATCTGATTTAACTGTTTTATCTAGACTAAAATTAAACATATCATCACTTCCCTTTTAAAATCAAACCCAAAGCTTCATCGATATTATCAATCTTAAGATGATAATCTTTCTCAATAGTTTGGATTAAATTTTTCGTTGTCAGCAAAGCGATGGTTTTATCAATACTAGATCTTATCGCCTTTAATTGCGTCAAGATATCAACACAAGCAATATCACTTTCCATCATTTGAATAACCCCATTCATCTGCCCTCTTGCTCTTTTAATTCTATTTGTCAATGAACTGTCACATTTCATTTAAATCACCATCCTCTTTACAGTAATATTATACCCTAGGGGGTATATAGTTTTCAAATGATTTGCTTAAAAAAACAACAGCTTTATGGCTGTTGTTAACTCAGTTCATAACATCTTTAATCTTAAAATCTTTAGTAGGTCCTAAATAAGGAACACTAACAGTGTTTCTCTTGTTTATATGCAAAGACTTTGTAGGACAATGGTTGATACAACGATAACATAAAATACAATCTGTTTTCGATTTCAAGCGATTATCTTCAATATAGTAATTATTGACTGGACATAGCTCTAGACATTTCTTACAAAGAATACAATTATCTTCTATTAACATTCTTATTTCAGTTCTACTCTTAAGCTTTTGATAAGGTTTTCTTTGTAATAATCCTAAAATATTAGAAACAAAATTCATTCCCTTTAATTTCCTCTTATTGAAGATTACTTTTTCAGCAAACTTTTCTGCTTTTTTTCTTGTCTTTTTTTCAAGTTTTTCATAATTTACTTTTGTAGGTAAAAACTTAGCAAAGTCTCTTAGATTATTTGGCATATTAAAATGCTCTATCTGTTTGACAAGAAAACCTTTTTCGATCAACTTCCTAGCAGCATTTGCACCCCCATCTCCAGAGTACATCATCTGTGTGCAAAAAACGAAAACGCGTTTTCCTTTACCAGGTAATAAATCTTCTATCATGTTTTTTACAATATCTGGCATATCAGAGCCATAAATTGGGAACCCTATCCCAAAAATATCAGAATTATCTACCAATTCATTGACATTTTTAATCTTTTCAATTGGATATAGTTTTGAATCAAAACCATTATTGCTAAGATAATTACCTATTAATTTAGCTACAAAATATGTATTTCCAGTTCCTGAAAAATGCAAAATTGATATAACCATAATCACATATATAGCCAAAAAGAGATGCTTTTAGATCCTTTCTGAGTATATTTAACCTTTCTATTTAAATATTTAAATCATTATATTATCAATGAAATCAATAATCTTACTACTGGCCTTAAAAAATCACACACAAAGTTAATATAAAACATCAAAGCTAATCAGTCTATGACAAAAAAAACACCAATAAAACTTCTAATTCAATTGTTTAAACAATAAGCACTTATTCTCTTTTTATATACGCTATTCCAAGAATCGTTAGAAAAGAGATAACCGCAAATACCAAAGTAGTGAACGAAACTCCTTCTGTTAGATTCTTCATATTATATATATGTTCAGGTATATTTACCAAAACAAGATCAATTTGTTCTTCTAAGATGTTTCTTTCCGTTTCTGTAATTAAAAACTCATATTCTCTTTCTTCCAAATCAATATAAAAAAGATAATCTGACATTTCATCTATCAAGTTTAACTCACCGGGTATTTCACTTCTTACATTTGAAACATCAAATACTCCTTCAACCAATCTAACAACTAATCTATATTCTCTGATTACATTGTTACCATCATCGTAGGTTGTTATTAAAATAAAATCATTACTTAAAACTACTTCTACCTTTGTTTCTTCCTGCGCAATATTTCCTAGAACCAAAAAATATTCTCCAGGAAAAACTACCTCTGTCAATTGATTGTTAATTTTAATATAACCTTGTTCTAATAATCTACCACTATTAAAAGCGATAACAGAAGCAATTATCGCTATTATCAACATAATTATCGGCAACAAAAAAAATAATTTAAATTTCATGATTTGACTCCTACACTTAGTTTATCATATCTTCATTAAAAACCAAATTTTTTTCTAAAATAAACTTAATGAATACGCTTTTTTTTGCCTTGTGTTATTGACTAAAAACCTTCACTATGATATAACAAGTTGTAAAGAAGCGGCTAAAACTCATATTATTGTTATTTCGTTTCTTTTAATAAAAAACGAAAAACTTAAAAAAAGGGGAGATACTAACACTATGAACAAATATTTCATCAAAAAAGCTCTCTTTTCGTTTCTGACACTAATCATTGTGGTAACGTTGGTATTCTTCATGCTACGTGCTATTCCCGGTGGTCCGTTTACCAGAGAGAAACCTTTACCTGCAGCCACTAGAGAACGACTAGAAGCAGCTTATGGTCTGAATGAACCGCTTTTTACTCAATATTTGATTTACATGGGTAATGTTTTTTCAGGAGATTTAGGCCCATCATTTAGAAACCCAGGTTACACAGTTAATGACTTGTTAAAAACAGGAATTCCACAAACCGCAAGGATTGGATTTTTTGCAGTAATTGTAATAATCTTTTTAGGAATTCCACTGGGGGTGATTTCAGCCTTGAAATCCAATACCAGTATCGATTACGGAGTAATGATACTGGCTACAATTGGAATTACCGTTCCATCATTTGTTATTGGTTCTTTATTCATCCTCCTCGCTCAAAATACCAGTTGGATTCCTGTAGGAGGTCTAGATAAACCTATCTCATATCTCGGTCCAGTAGTTGCTTTAAGCGGTTACTCATTAGCTTTTGTTTCAAGGCTTACTAGATCAAGTATGTTAGAGGTTTTAAGACAGGATTATATTAGAACTGCAAGAGCTAATGGTTTGTCTGAATATAAAGTTATCTTTAAACATGCATTGAAAAACAGTTTAATTCCAGTTGTAACCTACATCGGTCCGATGATAGCTGCTTTGATGACAGGTAGTTTCGTAGTAGAAAAAATCTTTGTCATCAACGGTATCGGTAAATACTTTACTGAATCTATCGGTTCACGTGATTATACCTTGGTTATTGGAGTAACGATTTTCTATGCTGTTTTCTACATATTTATGGTTTTATTAGTAGATTTAGCATATTCATACATTGATCCAAGAATAAGATTTTCGAAGTAGGGATGAATATGGACAAAAATAAATTTAAATTCTTAGATAGTGAGCAAAAATTAGACAAAGAGCAAATCCGCAAAAGTTTAACTTACTGGCAAGATGTCTGGCGTCGTTTGCGTAAAAACAAACTTGCTATTGTCGGCTTGATAAGTGTTGTGTTAATTTTGCTATTTGCGACAATTGGTCCAATGTTAAATAAATATACCTATAACAAACAACATCTTGATTACAAGAATATTCCTCCAAGATTGGAAGTATATGAACTTGATGAAGATTTGATTGTTTATATGTCAGGAATGTATCATTTGATTCTTGTAAGTGAAAAAGGAGAATTACTTCAAAGATTCTCATTAGCAAACGCAGATAGAAACTTAATTACCCGTAGATATACCTATCGCTTATTTGACGAGGAAGATAATGAGATAGCAGCTGTAATTGCTGATTTCTCTTATCAAACCGACCCAAATAAAATCGATGAAGGAATTCCCTTTAGTCTCACATATAATGACCAAGAGTATAAACTTCCGACTGATAAAGTATGGAACAGAACCTTTTTATTAGGAACTGACTTAAATGGTAGAGATTTACTAGCAAGAGTCATGTATGGAACTGGTATTAGTTTAGTCATCGCTTTTGCTGCTGCTCTTATCAACTTTTTCATCGGTGTTCTTTATGGAAGTATTTCCGGCTTTGTAGGTAAAACCACTGATATTATCATGATGAGAATCGTTGATATCATCAATTCAATTCCACTTCTACTTTATGTTATTCTATTGATGTTCGTTCTAAAGGAAAGTTGGTTTGAAATCAATGTTTTAAACCGGATCTTTGGAGAAGGTGGTTTAGGAACGATAATTGTCACTTTAATCAGTGTTTACTGGGTAGGTATGGCAAGGCTTGTAAGAGCTCAAGTCCTTGGTTTAAAAGAACAAGAATATGTTTTAGCAGCTAAAACAATTGGTGTTTCTAATTATAAAATCATTAAAAAACACTTGATTCCTAATGCATTGGGCCCAATTATTGTCACAATGGCAATGATGATTCCTACTGCAGTTTTTACAGAAGCCTTTTTAAGTTTCATCGGCTTAGGCATTTCTGCACCTAAGGCATCTTTAGGATCATTAGCATCAGATGGTGCACAGTTCATGCAAACATATCCATATCAACTTGTTGTACCTTCACTCACTATCGCTTTCATGATGCTAGCGTTTAATTTCTTGGGTGATGGTCTAAGAGATGCATTAGATCCAAGGCTTCGTAAAGGGTAGGTGATGATTGTGAGAGAAAATATACTTGAAGTTAAGAACTTAAAAACCTCATTCTTCACTCATCTTGGTGAAGTAAAAGCAGTTAGAGATATCTCATTTAGTCTGAAAAGAGGAGGAATTCTTGGCATAGTTGGAGAATCAGGAAGTGGTAAAAGCGTTTCATCACTGTCCATCATGCGATTGATTGAATCACCTGGACGAATTATTGGTGGAGAAATTATTTTTGATGGAGTGGATCTTGCGAAGTTATCAGAAAATGAGATGTCTGATTATCGTGGCAGCGAGTTATCAATGATTTTCCAAGATCCGATGACTTCATTAAATCCTGTTTTTACAATTAAAAATCAAATGATTGAAGTAATCAGGAGACATGTAAGAATTACTAAAGAACAAGCTTTGAAAGAAGCTAATAATATAGAAAAACCCGAAGAAAAAGAAAAAGCTCTAAAAAGAATTGAAAAAGGTTTAACAAGAAGAGTAAATAAGAAAGAAGCCTTAGAGCGAGCAATAAGCTTTTTGAAACTGGTAGGTATTCCCGAACCAGAAACTAGAATCAATGAATATCCTCACCAGTTTTCAGGTGGTATGCGACAAAGAGCATTAATAGCTATGGCTTTATCTTGTGAGCCCAAATTAGTAATAGCAGATGAACCAACAACCGCTTTGGATGTTACGATTCAAGCTCAAATTCTTGATTTACTGAAAAGAATTAAAAAAGAGTTGGATACCACAATCATCTTCATCACTCATGATTTAGGTGTTATAGCTGAGATATGTCAAGATGTTATCGTGATGTATGGTGGTATGATTATGGAAAAAGGTTCTGTTAATGATATATTCTACAGACCTCAGCACCCATATACAAAAGGTCTTCATCAATCAATCCCTAAGGATGTTGTTGGTCAGAAATCCAGATTAGTTCCAATTGAAGGTTCACCACCAGATCTATTGAACCCACCTAAGGGTTGTCCTTTCAGTCCTCGTTGTAAATATGCTATGGATATCTGTTTAGAAGAGGCAGCTCCATTATTTAAAATCACTGATACACAAACTTCAGCTTGTTGGCTACAACATGTTGACGCTCCAGATGTTAAAGGATTTACAAAAAGCGGGGGTGTTGAATAATGAGTGAAAGACAAGTGCTTATCAGTGTAAGAAACCTAAAGAAGTATTTTTATGTAAAACGGTCTTTCTTTGGAAAAATCCAAAAAACTTTAACCGCTGTAGATGATATCAGTTTTGATATTTATAAAGGTGAAACATTTGGTCTTGTTGGAGAGAGTGGTTGTGGAAAAACCTCAGCAGGTAGAACAATTATTGGTCTATATGATAATACCGGTGGAGAAATATTCTTTGAAAACAAATTGATTTCTGCTGGTAGTGAAGGATTTAAAGTAAAAATGCAATTCCTTCGCGACCAAATGAAAAGCGAATTAAAAGCCGTCTTAAAAGACAACTTCGAAGAGATTGCTCGAATAAAAGAACAATATGAAGTAGTAATCAAGGATGAAGAATCAAAATATCACGATGCCTTGAAGAAACAAAGAAATGCAAAAAGAAATCCTCGTGATATTCAGATGATTTTCCAAGATCCATATACTTCACTAAACCCAAGAATGACAGTTGCTGAGATTATTTCAGAAGGAATAAAAACTCATAAACTCTTAGAAGGTGACCAGATAATGGAAAGAGTATATCACCTCTTAGAAACTGTTGGGTTAAAAAGAGAACATGCTTCAAGGTATCCTCATGAGTTTAGTGGCGGTCAAAGACAAAGAATAGGAATAGCTAGGTCTTTGGCAGTAGACCCAAAACTAATAATCTGTGATGAACCCATCAGTGCTTTAGATGTATCTATTCAAGCACAGGTGGTCAATATGCTAGAAGATTTGCAAAATGAGTTTGGTTTAACTTACTTATTTATCGCTCATGATTTATCCATGGTTAAACATATCTCTGATCGAATTGGTGTTATGTATCTTGGTAAGTTAATGGAAATTGCTTCAAGTGATGATTTGTATGATAAACCACTGCATCCTTACACTCAAAGTCTTTTATCATCGATACCATTACCAGATCCTGAAGCCAACAAAAAGAGCAAAAGGATTAAGTTGGAAGGGGAAGTTACCTCTCCAATCAACCCAAAACCTGGGTGTAGGTTTGCTACAAGATGCAAATATGCAAAAGATGTTTGCAAAACACAAAACGCAGAATTAGTTGAAGTATTACCAAACAGATTTGTTTCATGTCATTTTGTGAAAGAAATCAACAATTTGTAATAATCGTAATTATTAAAATTGCGTTTATTAAATAGATAAAGGAGGAGATTTAAGTATTTATGAAAAAATTAATGTTGTTATTAGTCGCATTTTTAGGCGTATTCACATTATTTGCATGTAATGGCGAAACAACTGAAACTACGACTGCTGCACCAGAACCAGTTGTATTTAATTGGAACATTGGCGCAGACCCTAGAACATTAGACCCAGGCCTTAATGGCGCGAGTGATGGTGGCGATGTCATCAATAACACTTTTGAAGGTCTTGTTCGTGAAAAACAAGGGGAAGTATTACCTGGTATGGCAGAAACATGGGAAGTTTCTGCAGATGGTTTAACTGTCACATTCAACATCAGAGAAGATGCTAAATGGTCTGACGGTTCAGCTTTAAATGCAGATGACTTTGTCCGTTCATGGCTAAGAGGTATGGACCCAAGAAACGCTAGTGAGTACTCATGGATTTGGGCATACACTAATGTTGTTGGCGCGAAAGAATTTGCATATTCTGAAAGCGAAGATGATGCTGCACTTGATGCTTTAGCTGCTGCTGTTGGTATTTCATCAGCAAATGATGGAGCTCAATTAGTAGTTCAACTTACTGCTCCAACTAACTGGTTTGTTTCTTTGATGTCATTCTATCACTTTATGCCAGTTCCTGAAACAGCTAATTCTGAGGGAGAAGGCCAATGGGCTAAGACACCAGCTACAGCTATTTCAAATGGACCTTTCGTTTTAACTGAGTACACTGTTGGTGACAAGTTGAAACTTGAAAAGAATCCTCATTATTGGAATGCTGAAAATGTTGGTATCGATGTTATCAATGGATTCTTCATCGATCTAGCTACTACTGCTTATGCAAGATATGAAGCTGGAGAACTAGATTTCATTCCTCAAGTTCCAACTGCAATGATTCCTGGATTAATGATTGCTTCTCAAGAGTTTTATGTGTTCCCATTACTTGGAACTTACTACATTAACTTCAACCTATCTGGTGGAGAAGGAATCGGTGGTACAAGAGATATCGGTTCACGTGATGTCAGCCTATTCTACAATGCTAATTTAAGAAAAGCATTGGCGTTGGCTTTAGACCGCGAAGCGATTACTGAAGCTTTAGCAGCGGGACAAGTTCCTGCTGGTGGATTTATTCCTCCAGGCTTTATGGACCACGAAGGAAATGACTTCTATGAAACTTCAAAAAATCATTCAGAAATCGTTACTGATGATGGAGCTATCACTTTAGCACAAACTTATTTCGCAACAGCTGCTGGTGAATTATTCCCAGAAGCAGGCGATCCAGTTGCTGCTTTAAGAGCTGCTCTTGCAACAAAAGAATATCGTTATAACACTTCTGAAGGCCACAAACAAGTTGCTGAATTAGTTCAAGGTATGTGGGAAGAACATCTAGGCTTCACAATCCAATTAGGAAATGAAGAATGGGCATTATTCCAAGCTACAAGAACTGATGGAAACTATGACATGGCTCGTGGTGGATGGTTGACAGACTTTATGGATCCATCTGGTATGATTGGTATCTTTAAACAAGGTAACGCATACAATGACCCAGATTACAACAATCCAGCTTTCGAAGCAAAACTTGAAGAAGCTCGTTTAGCTACTACAGCTGCAGCTCACTTCGAAGCATTATATGAAGCACATGAAATCTTTATGGCTGACATGCCTGTTATTCCAATTTACCATTACAATGATACAATGTTGGTAAAAGCTAGATTAAAAGGTTGGTCAAGATCTGTATTAGGTGGAATTGACTTCTCAACTGCTTACATTGAAGACTAATTACTAAAAATTAATATAAAAAAGACTGTTAAGATCTTCATCTTTTCAGTCTTTTTTTCTTTTGATTTCTTTTTTTTGTGTTCATGTTATAATGTCTATGAGATTATATTATGAGGATGATAAAAATGGAATCAATCACGGAATTATATAAAATTGGTCATGGACCATCCAGTTCACACACAATCGGTCCGGAAAGAATTTGTCTGGATATTTTGAGCCGATATACGGGTGATTTTTTTAAAGTTATTCTCTATGGCTCTTTAAGTTATACGGGTAGAGGCCATCTTACTGATGAGATAATTAGAAAAACCCTTAACAACGTTGAAGTTATTTTTTCAGATGAAAAAAACATTGAACACCCAAATACTATGGATGTTATAATTTATAAAGACAAACTAGTTATGGGGCAGGAGAGGTATTATAGCATTGGCGGCGGTTCAATCTTAAGAAAAGGCGATGTATTTGAAGCCAATAAGCATATTTATCCTCATAAAACATTCCAAGAAATCAAGGACTATTGCAAAGAATTAAACCTCTCATTACATCAATATGTATTTAAGCATGAAGATGACACATTCATCAACCATCTTAAAGAAGTATGGAAGACAATGCAAGCAGCTATTAATCTAGGATTGCATACTGAAGGCTTTTTACCCGGTGAGCTGAAGGTTAGAAGAAAAGCTAAACAATTGCTTTACAATCAAAAAGCAAAAGTATCAATCGAGTTAAGACTTGTTTCTGCTTATGCTTATGCAGTTAGTGAAGTAAATGCTTCTGGAGGGTTAGTTGTAACCGCACCAACATGTGGTGCTAGTGGTATTTTACCTAGCGTTCTTTACTACTTGAAAGATATTCATAAATACAACGATGACACGATTCTAAATGCTCTAGCTACAGCGGGGATAATTGGTAACTTAGTAAAACACAACGGTTCTATCAGTGGAGCAGAAGCGGGGTGTCAAGCTGAAGTAGGAACTGGTTGCGCTATGGCCGCAGCTGCTTATGCCGCTTTGGAATCTGGTAATATTGATACAATCGAATACGCAGCTGAGATCGCTTTGGAACATCATCTAGGACTTACATGCGATCCCATTAGTGGCTATGTGCAAATACCTTGTATAGAAAGAAATGCAGTTGCGGCTCACAGAGCCATTAACGCCGGTGAACTCGCGACTTTGCTTACTAGCACAAGTTTAATCTCCTTTGATACAATTGTTGAAACTATGAAAGAAACAGGAAATGATTTACTAGACTCATACCGTGAAACCAGTATTGGTGGCTTAGCTAAAAAGTATAAAAAAGAATAATCAAAAAATGAAGTGGCTTTGCTGCTTCTTTTTTTGACATATGACAAAATATTTTTTTAATTTTATCATTATTTACTTGACATATGTCCATTATATATTATAATGTTATTATAAATAGTTCTCCATTGAAGTTATTAAAGACTTCAATAATATACAATTTTTTTCTATATTTAAATCAACTAGAATAAAATGTGTGGGAAAAATATCATAGCGATACCAATGAAAAGCATTATCAACCCACCTAAAAGACTAGAATATTTTGCGTATTTATTCGATATACCCGTTACTCTAAAACTAATAATAGCTATACTGAATATAATTAAATCATCAATCAAGAAAAACAATACATAAATCAAGATATACATAGCTGATTGAAGCGCTGTTAGATTGTGATAAGCTAACATCGAGGTATAAATCACAGGTAATCCAGCCGAACAAGCTAACTCAATAATATTTACAGTTATAGCCACTCCAGCTATTCCTACTATCGCAAGCCAGAGATTGTTTTTATGGATAACTTGCTTAATCTTTTCCATTAACTTTCTTTTGCTTTTTGCATCAGTTACTTCACAACCAGTATCTTTTCTAATCTGTTGCCAAAAATGTCTGAGGCTGAAGAAAGCAAATATTAATGCTAAAACACCAATTGCTATTTGGAACGCACTTATCAAAGCTAATTTCATCACCAGTTGTAACCAAGACATCATGATAATATAATAGATAAGACCACTTGTAAAAATAAATGTGAAACCTAAAATCCAGACTCTCTTTCTGTCTTTTAGGTTTATCAGCATCGTTATTAAAAAGATTAAAATCCACATTGCACATGGATTGAAACCGTCAATTGCACCTATTAAAATAGCTCCTAATAAAAGAGAAAAAGAGGCAATCTCAATCTCACCTATAATCGGCAGAGTAATTGTTTTGTTTTCAGAAAAATCTATTTGTAACAGGTCTTCTGGTAAAACGACTTGCTTATTTATGACTCTTTCAACTACATCGGTATAACCTTGTTTATCTTGATAATACTCAATTACATCCTCAATTTGTGATTCAATCTCATATAATCCTTGAAGGTCTTTACCGCCGATTATCATATATGGTATAGAAGCTAAATCCCGATCAAACACAGAAACAAGTTCAAGAAACAAATTCTCGTTTTCTGAACTTTCACGTATATCATAGATAATAAGATTTACATTGTCATAATTAACCAATAACTCATTCAAGAAAATTGAAGCTTGACGGCAATTAGGACACGTTTCTTCCTTAAAATAATGAATAGTAACATCATTGGCAGCATCAACTTGAAAAGGTATAAGTAAAGCTAATGAAACAACAAGTAAAAATATCTTAAGCAATAACTTCATCTCTTACCTCTTTCAAAGCTTTTTCTAGTTGTTTTTTTGATACTTCTCCGTTAAATCTCATAACTTCTTTATCATTAATAAAAATAATTATTATTGGTAAAATTGATCCTGGATTATACTTTTTTATCTTGTCTGAATCCTCATCAAAATCGAGATCTTCTATATGGGAAATCTCAAGTTTCTTCAAAGTGCTATCAAGTCTACTCCTCATCACTAAACAAGACATACACCACAAAGCAGATATTCTAATAATTTTCATCAAATCACCTTCTTAATATTATACTACAAGTAAAAGAACAACGAAAGTCGTTGTTCTAAAACTCTTTAATCTAACTTTGATGAAAGATACTCAAGAACAGGTTTAGAACCTAACAACATCTCAGAATAGTCACCATCATTATAAATGAATAACGCAGGAACTCCTTTAGTTTCAAAGGGTGGTTCTCCTTGTTCATAAATCATTCCCTCACTAATTAAATAGATAACATAGTCCTCTTCCAATTGATCAAGTTTTTCTAAAACTTCTTCTTTCATTGCTTGGCATACTTCACAATATGGAGAATAATAATATATGATTATGTTTCCATCTGGTAAATCACTCAACTCATCCCAGTGTTCTATATGAGCAAAATCATCATATCCCTTTGGTGCTTGAGTGGTTGTTTCGTTACAAGAGAAAAGGAATAAAAGGCTGATAAAAGCCATTAAATTAAGTAACTTTCTCATCTTTCCTCCTAAAATAGAAGACTAGAAGCCTTCTATAATTAGTTTAATATTTTTGATTGTGATATTCCAATAAAGCTTTTGTTACTCTTATTATATTGTTTGTCGAAACAGAACTACCTGCGTAAGCATCAATCATTTCTGGTTCGTTAATTAATTTTGAATTAGCAAAATCTGCGTACTGTGCAGGTGCTTCATCATAGAAAATATTGATTCCATCAAGGTCTTCTGCTGTTTTTCCAACTAGCCAAGGAATAAAATCGACTTTAAAATGTCCTTCGTAAGTAATTCCTGTTTCAGGGATAGGGTCACTATCGCCCCATACTCCTGCATTGTAATGTCCGCTGCTATCCACATCAAATGAAAGATATAATACTTCTCCAGTTGCTTTATCAATATCAAAGTATGCGACACTCCAGAAATTAACTCTTGGAGCACGACATGTACAAGCTACGAATGCAACTTGATACTTAACATAATCTCTCATTTCATACTCAAACAGAATTGGCATTTCTCTCATTACTTCAGAACCATGTCCGTCCAAATGAGGAAATTGCAAAATTGTCATCCCAGTTTCTGTACTTGAATTTTCTGTTGTAGTTGTTTCACTGTCACAAGCAATAAAAGTTAAGGCAAAAACAAATAAAAGTGCTGTCAATAAAAATCTTTTCATTTACTAGCAACCTCCAGTTCCGCCGTTGTCTCCTGTTTCTTCGCAGAATGGATTAATTACCATATCTCCTGTGTAGTCTCCAAAAGCACCAGCATTCCAAACGTTTTCATATCCTAAATGCTCTAATGCAGCTTTAACATATCCTGCGCGTGTGCCACCAGCACAGAACAAAATAATGTTTGCGTTTTCGTCAAAAATGTTACGTAATGCTTGTTCGTTTTTAATATCACTAGCTGAAAAATTCCATCCATCTCCACGGACTAAGATTTCTTGAGCTTCTAAGAAGTCAAAGAAAGGAATAACTGTTGAGTATTTATGCCATCCATTACTAAATGCATCTGTATTGTTTCTTAAATCAATAAATTGAACATCACTTCTGCTAGCATAGTAATCAATTAAAGCATCAGCCATATTAATAGCTTCAGGAAGAGGTCCTACAGTTGCAGGATGTGGCATTGTGATTTCATATTCTCCGTCACCAAAAACTCTATTATCACCACTATATGCACTTAAACCACCAACGTTATAAACATTGTCATATCCTAAATCTTCTAATGCATCTTTAACAAAACCAGCTCTTGTTCCACCAGCACACATTAAAACGATGTATTTGTCTTCATCGAATAAAGCTCTAAGTGCTGATTCATTCTTAATTTGATTTCCATCGTAAGTCCAGCCATCAGTTCTTACAAGGATATTCATGTATTCTAAATAATCAAAGAATGGAATAATCTCAAATCCTCTAATCCACCCATCTGCCATCTGATCATCAAAATTTCTAACATCAACAAATTGAAAATCAGCTCTGAAAAGATAATCGTCCACATCCGCCATTGCAAGAGTTTCAGGTGCTGTAAACTGAGTATCTACTGTTGTCGTGGTTGTTTGCTCACAACCGATAAAACCAATAGCTAATAAAGCAATAGCTATTATTGAAAAAAACTTTTTCATTGTAAATCATCTCCTTAAAATATAGTATTATACTGTTATAATTATAATTAAAAAATACCATAAAGTCAATAAAAACTTGTAACTTATCACGTTAGTTTGAATTCGAAATATAATATATCAAAGCGCTATTTTTAGGTATTTCTAAATATTTTATTAAAATCATATGCCTTTTTGACTGTAGATTTATATAAAGCATATGTCTATATCAAAAATGATATATTCAAAACAAAACAGTTTAGGTTTACCCAAACTGTTTTAATGTACTTCTTTATTTAATTAATTTCCCTATTCTGCGTAAAAATCATTAAAATGCTTGATTGCTGCTTTAGCTACATCAATCAAAGCTTCTCCAGTAGTACTTGATGTAACATCAGCTTCTGCATCAATAATAACATAGTCATCCAAATCAATTCCATCGATATTTGCAGAACCAGCGATTATTGCTGCAATCAATCCACTGTCTTCTATAACAACGCCACCCCAAGCAGCTGTTTCTTGATGCTCTGTAACTTCATAACTTGTGATTAAACCTTCTTTAACAGTAACTTCCACTGTAAACTTCTTAAAACCAGTCGATTCTATTGTCATAGTTACCCCATCATCTACTACTGCTGAAATAACTGTTGCATTGAAATATTCCTGTGGATACTCAACTTCAGTTTTATCAGGACCACAGCCCATAAAAGCTAGTGTTATCACTAAAACAAAAGATATAAAGATTTTCTTAAACATTTTTTTCTCCTTTAAAGATTTATATTTTTTTCTATTAACTACTATTATTACATAAATAAAACAAAATTTCAAACTCTTTTTTGGGATTATGTCAATAATTATATAACTGCTTTGCTTTATAATTTTAAGAATAGTATTAATTATTCACATGTCTTTAATTTAAAATAGAGAAATGGTATAATTTCATTACAAAGTATATTAGGGAGAATTACTATGAAAAAAACTAAAAAAATATTACTGATAATCTTTTCTGTTCTAATTGTTTTTTTTCTATCATTTCATTTTATTTTTTACAGAAAAGATTTAAAAACTGATTATTTAGAATCAAAATACTTTACAGAGTATTCGAATTATGAGACTATCAACATTCTTTCTCTAGAAAACGATGAACTAAGTATAAGAATACATTATCAAGATTTAGGTGATGAAAATAATCAAGTTATTGTTTTGCTGCATGGTGCTTTTTCTTCATCTCACACCTTCTTTGCTTGGGCACTTGACTTGGTTGAAGCAGGATATAGAGTAATAATGCCTGACTTACCTTATTTTGGCTTGAGTGATGGATTCGATGACTATATAACGTCTTATCGAAGAAATGCACAAGTGGTTAAAGGTTTACTAGATAGTTTAAGTATTGACTCAGTTCATATTGCTGGAAACTCATTAGGAGGTGCTACTTCATGGTACTTTGCTAGTTTATATCCATCAAATGTAAAATCACTTAATCTTATTGATGCAGTATACCCATATGAAAATTTATCAAACCGTGCAAACTCTATCTCCAATGATTTTTTGGCAAAAACCTTAAGCAAATACACCCCTAGATTCTTGTTTAATTACGTCTTAAAAACTGCTTATGGAAATCCAGAAAACATTAACGAAGATGATTTAACTAGATATTATGAGTTGCTAAGAAAAGAGAACACTCGCTATGCAATCTTAAAATCGAGCAACGAAGAAATAACTAATCTAGAAACCCGATTATCTGGATTAAAGGATTACGATATTCCTATTTTAGTTATGTGGGGTAGATTAGACTCATGGATT
>Ga0334890_1002179_pt1 | contig 23314 bp, 20 predicted proteins | sample GraSluR1_MG_3_FD_207220 | JGI IMG/M metagenome (GOLD analysis project Ga0334890, IMG submission 207220) | Sludge microbial communities from methane-producing bioreactor in Wageningen University, Netherlands - Granular Sludge_31_08-R1 | ecosystem: Engineered > Bioreactor > Anaerobic >... | reverse complement strand
TTTTGTTCTGGGGCAAAGCCATTTTATTAAAACCGTTGAAGATATTCATGAAGCCCTGGTTACTGCCGTGCCGGGCATACAATTTGGCCTGGCATTTTGCGAAGCCAGCGGCGCGTGCCTGGTGCGCTGCACCGGCACCAATGATGAAATGACCGCCCTGGCGCGCGACAACGCCCTTGCCATTGGCGCCGGGCACAGTTTCATCCTTTTCCTGGGAGCCGGTTTCTTCCCGGTGAATGTACTCAACACCCTCAAGATGATCCCTGAAGTGTGCCGCATTTTCTGCGCCACCGCCAACCCCACCAGTGTGATTGTGGCGCAAACCGAACAGGGACGCGGTATTCTGGGCGTGATCGATGGCTCGAGCCCGCTGGGTGTTGAAGATGAACAGGGCGTGGCATGGCGTAAAGGCTTCCTGCGCACAATTGGGTATAAGTTCTAACCTTGAGAATCCCAAATCGTTCTGGCACGTCTATTGCACACACTCAAGAACTGGCTTTGTCAGCGATTTTTCGTTTGTGATTTGAGGAGAAGCGCCCCATGAAGAGAATTCTGCTCGTGCTGTTGATAGCCGTATTGCTTACCGGCTGCAAAGGATCGGCTGGCGACCCCACCCCCTCTGACGCCGAAATGGCAACCCGTGTTGCCCAAATTCTAACCCAGATGCCCGCCCCCACCAGCGCCATTGAACAGGCCGCCACCCTGCCGCCTGTTGTCCCGCAGGAACCCACACTGGGCGTGACGGTGATCGCCAACACCCCCACCGAACCGCCCCCCGCGACAGCCACCCTGCCGCCAACCGAAACGCCGCTGCCCACCGAAACCCTGCCCCCCACTGAAGAGCCCACCACCACGGGAACTTCAGCACCCAGCCCAACACCCGCAAAAGGCGACCCGCGCGTAGCGCTGGGCGACCCCACCTCAACCGACCCCATGGACAACGCCCAGAAATGGAACTGGTATGAAGGCGAAGACAAATTTACCAAACTCCGTTTCTTTGACGGGTCGCTGGAATTCACCAGCCGCGACAACGTTTCCGGCTGGCGCATACCCAACGTGCCCGCCGCCCAGGATATTTACGTTGAAATGAAAGTCGAACCGGGAAAATGCACCGGCAAAGATAATTACGGCATCATCTTCCATGTGCCGGTGCGCCTGGAAGCCGACCGCGGTTACCTGTTTGGCGTCTCCTGCGACGGGCAATACAACCTGTGGAAGTGGGACGGAAAAGCCGGTGAAAAAGGCCAGCGCGATATGCTGGTGTGGTGGACCGCGCCCAAAGGCGATGCCAAAGGAGCCCTGAAATCCGGTGAAGGCAAATCCAACCGCATTGGCGTCAAAGTCGTTGGTGGAAAAATCGGTTTGTACGCCAACGGTGTTTTGCTGCAAGAGGTGGTCGATAAAACCTATCCATCGGGCACATTCGGCATCTTCATCGACCGTGAAACCACCGAAAACTTCACCATTGAAATTGACGAAATGAGCTACTGGCTGCTGAAATAAGCCTGATTGTTTATATAAAGAGAGGGAAGGCGATTGTAAACGCCTTCTCTCTTTTTAACTTAATATGGCTCAAGTTGACACCTATTTGTCATTGCGAGCCCCGATGTTTTTTCGGGGCGTGGCAATCTCAGATTTTGGCAATGAGACTGCCGCGTCGGGCTTCCGCCCTTCTCGCAGTGACTGATAATTTCAAAGAGGCAACCTGGCAAAATTTACAACTGCGCGATCAGCTCGCCGCGCTGGAAGGATTTGACTCCCATCCAGATCAGCACACCATCCACCAGCCACAGCGCCAGTCCCAGCAGCGCCGCCACCAGCGTGCTGAAATACATCACCCCAAACGCCTGGGTAAGAATGAGCAGCAAAACCGGGAGAACCACCATACCGCCCATTTGATAGGCTTCCTGGAAGGTTTTCATTTTACGCGACACCAACACCATGCTGCCCAACCCCAAACCGGCGGCAGGCGGCACCACCCACAAAATCAACACAATCCACATTACGTTGGGAAAGAAGATGCGTCCCATGATGTGCCAGCCGGCCGCATTGCACACCACAGCATAGATCACAAAGCCCAGCAGCGCCACAGCCAATGCCGGCAGCCACGCAGACAGCATTTTTGCAGTGAACAATTCCAGGTCGGTGGCGGGGGTGTAAAGCAGCGCCTCCATTGTTTTGCGCTCCTTTTCGCCGGCAAATGAATCGGCAGCTATGACACTGGCAACCATGATGGGAAGAATCAGGAACATGGGCGCCAGAAAGTAAACCAGCATGATCACAATGGGCTGCTGCTCAACCGTGTAGCCGGACAGCTCTGCGAGCATTCCCGGCGGGATCATTTGCATGTATTCATCCATGTCGTTCAGCGACGTTCCACTGACCGACATCATGTCCGGCAGATAAATCATTAACAACGGCATGACCACAAACATAATCAACGGCACGATGATCAAGGGCATCAGCACGGCTTTGCTTTGAAACACAGTTTTTAAATCGCGCTTCACCAGCGCGCGGATAATTTGCATGTTCATACCGTCACTCCCTGTCTGCTGTGTGCAGCGCGAAATAGGCATCTTCCAGGGTGGGCTCCTGCGCCGCCACGCGGTAAACCTTCACCTGCGCCTGCACCAGGGCAGCCAGCACCGCCGGGATCTTCTCATGATGCAGGGCGGTCACCACCAGGGTGCCGTTTTGACCCGGCTCACTGAACAGTTGGAATTGGTTTTTAATCACATCCTGCGCAGCCGTTGCCTGCTCTTTTTGCACTTCAATCTCAACTTTGGCGCCGTGCACCAGCCGGTGCGACAATTCGGCCGGCGTGCCCAGGGCAATCAGTTTGCCGTGTTCCATCACACCCACCCGGTCGCACAATTTTTGCGCTTCCACCAGGTTGTGCGTGCACAGGAAGATGGTGCGTCCCTGCTCGCGGCTCAATTTGACGATCAATTCATGCAAACCGCGTGCTGAAACCGGGTCCAACCCGGCTGAGGGTTCATCCAGGTATAACACTTCAGGGCTGTGCAGCAAAGCGCGCACCAGTGCCATGCGCTGCTTCATTCCCTTGCTGAAACCGGCCAGTTTTTCATCCGCGCGGTCGAGCAGTTCAAAAGCTTCCAGCAATTCCACTGTGCGGCTGCGCGCCTGCGCTTCACTCAAACCATACACCCGCGCGTAAATCTCCAGCATCTCGCGGGCGGTCAGGCGCTCATCCAGCGACGGCGATTCGGTCAGCACCCCGCTGCGGCGGCGCAGTTCGGCGCCGTCGGCTGCCGGGTCCAGGCCCAGCACGCGCACTTCACCCGTGTTGGCATTGAGAATGCCGTTCAGCAGGCGCACAGTGGTGGTTTTGCCGGCGCCGTTGTGCCCCAAAAAGCCGAATATTTCACCTGCCTGCACACGCAGCGACAGCGAGTCCACAGCGGTTAACTCGCCGAATTTTCGGGTTAAATTCGTGCAGGCAATCACACACTCAGTCATACCATTCTTTCCTTTCCATTTGATGACCCCACAGGTTGCTCACATGATTCTTTTCGATTTCTCTCATAAGGAAGAAAGATTATATCACCATCAATTAATGAAAGATGTTCATCTCTGTTTAACCGCTCACCCGCCCGGAAAATTTCCAGGCGGGTGAGTTTTTTATTCGTATAAGTTAATTATCGCTATTCCGCTCTCACACCCCACAGGCGCAGGCTGCCGTCCCAATGCGAGGTGAGAATGCCTTTTCCGTCCGGCAGAAAGGTTACTGCCAGGGTGATCGAGTTCTCTTCCTTCCCCTCACTGGTAAAGGGTTCCACTTTGACACTGGCAAATTCCGCATCAGAATCAGTGCCAATGATTTTCAAGCCGCCGTCCTGCATTCCCACCGCTAAAATATGCCCTGCCGGCGCCATTGCCAGGCTGATCGGCATATCTGCGGTGAAACCGCCTTTGCCACCGATGAGGGATTATATCATCGGATAATACACACAGGTTCGGGAAAAAATCTCCCGAACCTGTGAAAAGAACTTTCAAATAAAGACTTTACAAACGCTGCACCCGGTTGTTGACCTGTTCGTGCATGTAAAGCTGCAAATAATACGGTCCGCCGGCATTCTTGCCGCTGGCGCCCGAGGCTTTCCAGCCGCCAAAGGGTTGAAATCCCGGCCAGGCGCCCGTTGAGGTCCCCTGTGGACGGTTGGAATAAGCCACGCCCACTTCGATCTGGTCAAAATAGCGCTCAATCTCGTCCGATGAGCCGTAAATACCCCCCGTCAAACCGTAATCGACCTGGTTGGCGATTTGAATGCCCGTCTCCAGGCTGTCGATGCGGGCAATGGTGGCAATCGGCATGAACATCTCGGTTTTCCACAGGGGATGATCCAGCGGTAAATCGGTGGCCAGGGTGGGGGCGCAGAAGTAGCCTTTGGCCATTTCGCCATCGGTCAGCACCCGTCCGCCGGTCACCACCTCACCCGCCTGGTTTAATTGGCTGGAAAATTCCTGATAATCCTGGTAGGCGTTGCGGTTGATCACCGGGCCGAAAGTGATTTCGCGCCGGGTGGGGTCGCCAATAGTCAGTTTTTCGGTTTGCGCCGCCAGGCGCAAAACCATCTCGTCATAGACGGGCGCTTCGATCAGGATGCGCGAGCAGGCTGAACATTTCTGTCCCTGCAAGCCAAACGCTGAACGCACAATGCCGGTGACGGCATCATCCAGGTTGGCGTTGCGGGTGACAATAGCCGCATTTTTACCGCCCAATTCCAAAATGACCGGGCGAATGTAGTTGCGCTGCGCGAATGAACGGTACAGATTCATCCCCACCGGGTAAGAGCCGGTGAAAGTGACGCCGTCCACCAGCGGGCTCTCGATGAGCGCCTGCCCCAGCGTGCTGCCGGGACCGGTGACGAAGTTGACCACACCGTCCGGCAGTCCGGCATCTTGAAAACACTGCGCCAGCAGGCGCGGGGTCCAGGGTGTGTCGGTGGCCGGTTTAATCACCAGCGTGTTGCCCGCCACCAGGGCTGCGCCGGCAGGCCCGCCGGTGAGCGCGCCGGGAAAGTTGAACGGGCTGATCACCACCCACACGCCGAAAGGGCGCAGGATGGAAACATTGCGTGACAAGAATCCCTGCAAGGGATCATTGCCCATTGGAACCACAAAACCGTTGTTCTTTTCCATCTGCTCGCAGGCGTAGCGCATCAGGGCAGACACCTCGGCAACGTCGCCCAGGGCTTCCATGCGGTTCTTGCCCACTTCGAGGGTCATGGCAGCGCCGATGTCAAACAGGCGTTGATCAATGATATCGGCCGCTTGACGCATTAAGCGCACACGCTCCTGCCAGGGAGTGCGGCTCCACTGCGGGAAGGCTTTTCTGGCAGCCTGCAGGGCAGCGTCGGCATCCTGCGCGGTTCCTTTTTGGAATACTCCCAGCACCAGGTCGGTATTGATTGGGGAACGTTTTTCGAATTTCTCCTTCGATAAAACTTCCTTGCCGTCTATCAACAGGGAATATTCTTTTCCCAGGCTGGATTTGGCCTTTTCAAGAGCATGCTCAAATCGCTGGTGCAGTTCTTCCGGCGGATTGAACATGGTTGCATAAGTTAGTTGAAAACCTGGTGTCTCAGGCATATGTTAATCGTTCCTCCAGATCAATGAATATGCAATAATTGTATCCTTGCATTTTTTACAATACTAATGACACAGGTGATTGTAAGCTTACATTCAATCTGATGCCAATGACCTGTGTGGGTTATTTAAAAACAATTCCCCTGCCAGATTATCAGGGGAATTATCCTTTGAAAAATTTCCTAATTAATATGAGTTCAGATAACTAAGATGTCGTTGCGAGTGGGTGCAGTGAGCAAAATGACCAATCGCCTTTTCCCGTATTGTAGTTTAATATCCAACTGCCAGCGCTTTTTCAGTCAGCGTTAAACCGTTGGCTAAAATTTCCAGGTCTTTTAATGCTGTTTCGGGGTCTGTGCTCACTTCCGACTCAGACAGCGATAAGCGCAGCTCGATCTGCGCAGCATTGTCCTTGTCCAACTTTTCCAGCGCAGGCCGCGCTTCACCCAGAATTTTTTTAGCTTCAGCTAGGGCGGTTTGCGCCGAGGCTGTATCTTCACTCAACAATGCTGCGCGGGCATGGTTTACCAGGCTCAACATGCCCATCACCTGGTAGCGTGTGCGCAAACTGTCCAATTCGCCGGCGGCTTTTTCATAGTCAACCTTCAAATCAGCCAGTTCGCTTTCAACCCCCGCCAATTCCTGACTTGTCGAAGTCAGTTTTTCCTGGCTGGCCTGCCAGGCTTGCTGTGTTGGACGGTACAGCCAGAAATAGACCAGCATGGCGCCAGCCGCAAACAGCACCACGGCAAAGGTCAGCGCGCGCAGGGCAGCGCGGTTGAACCTGCCGAAACGGGTTTCGGGGTTGAACCACCAGCGGCCCAACCTTGAAATCCAGGACGGTTTTTTGGGTGCTTCAACCGGCGCAGCTTCGACCGCAGGTGTTTCAATCGGCGGAATCTCAGCAGGGGGCGCTTCAACCCCGCCTGTCTCCAACAGAGCTTCGGCACCATTTGCAGGAGGGGTGCTTTCCAGCAGCTGCCCTTCTGCAGGCATGTCCTCAGGAGATGCCGGAAGTGCAGGATCAACGGGTGGAATTTCAGTCATTTTTTCTCCTTGCGGTTTCGTGTTTTTTCACACGGTGTTTGTCTGATCAGGAATACCCTGCAAAATCACAGGGCAGGCACGGTGCTGGTCAACGTGGTTTTTAATGCGGGCGAGGTTAGAGGTGTGGGTGTAACATACGGTATCGGGGTGTTCAAACCCGGCGTCGCGGTAAGATAGGGTGTTGGTGTGAAAGTCGGTGTGATGCCCGCATCCAACAAGCCGGTTTCTGCGTTGGGCAGGTTGCTCAACAGCAACCCCCAGGCAATTTCCAGGTCATCCGAAGCCATGCCCGGCGCCGATTGGATGTTGAGCAGTGCCAGTTCCAGCCGCTGCAGAATCAAATCAATCTTACCTTTGGATTCGGCGGACAGGATGTCGCGCAAGGCCAGCAAACTTTGATGCGCCTCCTCAATATCATTTGCCGCTTTGCCGTAATTCTCCTGCAAGATAAACAAGCGTGCGCGGTTGATCAGCTCCAGCGCTTTCAGAGCTTTCAGTTCACGCTGCATCGATAACATATCAGCACGAAGCTGCTGGTTCGATGCCACCAGAGTCTCCTGCACCGTGCCGGTTGCCAGCGGAGAAATGAATTGCAAAACAGAATTCATTTGTCCTTCCAGCAATTCCAGGCGTTCCAAAGCGCTGGTCTGGCCGCCAATGGCCTGGTTGAGCGCCTCAACATCGCCCTTCAGGCGTGAGAATTTTTCATTATTCAGGTCTTGCTGGCTTTCCAACTCTGCCATGCGTTGGTTCATGCCGTCCAGCCGCTCATCTGATTTTTTATCACGGCTGGCCTGGCGGGTGCTCAAATCGCGCAGTTGTTCGGCGTTCAGCCGGGCGGGCTGAACCGCGTTTTGGAATAAATAAACCACACCCAGGTAAACGGCTGCGGTAAGTGTGGCTACCAGCAAGCCGAAAATCATCAGGCGCAGCAGCGCCCGCAGAAATCTTCCAAACCCGCCGGGAGCGGCGGGAGTGCCTGTCGATTCACTCATAATGCCACCTCATTTCGCTTGCGCCGGGGCAGAAACTTCATCCAATAAACCCGACAATCCTCCCAGAAAACGGTCAAATGCTTCGGTGCGCTGCTGCACCTGGCTCAATTGCCCGGTCATTTGATCCACTTGCGCCTGCATGGTTTCAACCTGCCGGGCTTTGGAATCCAATTCGCTGCGCAGCTTCTGTGTTTCTTCTTCCAGTCCGTCTACCCTTCCGCTGATCGCCTCCAGGTTACTGAGGCGGGTGCGCAAACCGTCCACATCCTTCTGCAGGGTTTGCGCATCGTCATCCAGGCCGTCCACCTCGCGCTGCAGGGCGTTCAAGCGTTCAGAGGTGGGATAGGTCAGGCCTCCGTTGATCACCGCCAGCAGCCCCAGCACAAAAGCCACCGCCAGGATTAAACTGATCAGAGCTGCGCCGATGGTGTAGGTCAACAATTCCCAGCGGGTGATGGCAGCCGCCGGTTCGCTGGCGGGCGGTTTTTCCTGGCGGGGAGCTTCGGTTTGGACCACGCGCAGCGCTGAAGGTGATTTTTCGGATTCCGGCTCCTGCTGTGCCGCTTTTTCATCCATCACAGCCTCATCCAGTTCAACCGGCTCACCCTCCACCACCTGCACTTCATCAACGGCTGGCATTTCAAGCGGCGGTTCAGCTTCCAATTGGGGTTCAGGTTCTGATGCCTGTTGCACCGCCGGTTGTAATTCCGGTTCCGGTTCAGCCTCCGGTTCTTTATACACCTGAGGTTCATCAACCAGACTGGCAGGCAATTCAATCACCTTTTCCGATACCGGCGCCGCGGCTACGCGTAAAAAGCCGCTAAGTTTCTCCAACAACTGGGTATTGATGCCCTGCACGCGGGTCAAATCATCCAGGCTGGCAAACGGCCGCATTTCAATCATCCGGGCGGCCAACACAGGGCCAATGCCTGGCACCGCCACCAGTTCTTCACGCGAAGCCTGGTTCACATCCACACGATTCACTTCTGTTTCACTCATAACAATCCCTCCAGTATACTCACAACGGTGACTCTCAATCAGGCCTTGGGTTCACTGCTTTTGGGCAGCGCCGGGCGGGCAGGATAAGGCAGCGGGATAAAATCGACCGAAGGGCGGCGTGTGGCAGCCTGCGGATAGAGGTTCATTAATTTGTAGATTTCAGTCGGCATTTCTGATGAGACCAACAAACCAAGTGACCTGGCTTCATCGCTGCTGATGGGATAATCATGCGTCCACTGACCTGAGGCTAATTCTTCAGCCAGTTTGTCAGCCAGTTCTGCGCCGTAACGCTCGTTGGCAATGCGGCGAATGGTGTTTTTCACCTGGTTGATCGCCTTGCGCGACATATCCGCCCAGATCAGGGTCTGGTCATCCACTTTATCGATGTTCTTCTCTTCCACCACTTTTAGGATTGAAACCGCCGGGAATTGCCCGATCTGCGGATCGACCGGACCCAGCACAGCATTGTCGTCCATCACCACTTCATCGGCTGACAGGGCAATCATCGTCCCGCCCGACATGGCATAATGCGGCACAAACACGGTCACCTTGGCCGGGTGACGGCACAGGGCATAGGCAATCTGTTCGGAGGCCAGCACCAGGCCACCCGGAGTGTGCAAAATGATGTCGATGGGTAGCTGCGGGTCGGTCAGCTTGATGGCACGCAGCACTTCCTCAGAATCTTGAATGTCAATATAGCGCGCCATGGGAAACCCCAGGAATGACATGCTTTCCTGGCGGTGGATCAGGGCAATCACCCGCGAGCCGCGTTTTTCTTCCAGGGTGCGCATCAAACGCAGGCGCGATGATTCCAACATACGCTGCCGAATCAGCGGAACAAACGAAGAAATTAACAGCACAATCCATAGTAAATTCATGAATTCCATAATGACCTCCTTGAGTTACCAGGGGTAGTATTCATCAGTATGCCAACAGGCGGTTTTCTTGCCAATGCACATGGGATAGGCCAGCAGCACACCGAACAGGAAACCACCAATGTGCGCCCACCACGCCACACCCCCCGCGGCGGCTCCACCAGCGCTTGCCAGCGAGGCAACACCCGAGAACAACTGAGTTACAAACCAGATGCCGATGTAGAGCACAGCCGGGACATTGACAAACCAGGCAAAGAAGAAAATCGGCACCAGCGAAATCACCTTGGCGCGCGGAAAATACACAAAATAGGCGCCCATCACCGCGGCGATGGCGCCGCTGGCGCCAATGGCGGGCATATCGCTGCCCGGTGAAGCGAAAATTTGCAGTAAACCGGCGGCAATGCCTCCCATGAGATAGAAAACCAGGTAACGCGCCGAACCCATGCGGTCTTCCACGTTATCGCCAAAGATGAAAAGTATCCACAGGTTGCTGATGATATGCAGCCATCCACCGTGCAAAAACATATAGGTCACCAGTGGATAAAAAGTGAGCGGATTAGACAGGTCGAAGCGGGCAGATGATGCGCCAAAAACGGTCAGCATACGTTCCAACTGATCGGCAGGCAGTGACAATTCTATGAAGAATACAAACGCATTGGCCACAATCAGCAGCGTGTTAACCAGCGGAAAAGATTTTGAGCGGATCGTATCTCGAATTGGCAGCATGTCAGCACCTCTTTCAATGCTTTCTATAAGTATATTACCCTGCATGACAATCGGCAAATCAAAGTTACATTAGAATCAACGAGGTTTAACCACACATAAACTTGGATGAACACAAATGGTTTTTTAATTAACGTCAATTCGATATAAGGTGATTTGTCTTTGCAAGGAGGTTGAAATAATGTTTTTCCTATTTCAACCGACGAAGCAATTTCATAGTAAGCCTGAAAAGTTGAGATTGCTTCGCTCGCTGCGCTCATTCGCAATGACATACTCAGGACATCTGTGTCAATGTGGTTATCTGTAGTTACAAAAAATCCTCTCACCCGCTCGGGTGATATAATCCACCGCATGGAATCTTCGCCGCAAACCACAGCCCCTGCTTCGTCTGACAACCGGCAAATCGCCCGCGCCGCCGGCACCGTGATGATTGCCTTTGTATTCAGCAACCTGTTCGGGCTGGCAGCCAAAATGCTAATTGCCAACGTCTTCGGTACCGGCATGGAAAGCGAAGCCTACTACGCCGCCAATCGCATTCCCGAAATCCTGTTCAATCTGGTGGCAGGCGGCGCGCTGGCTTCAGCCTTCATTCCAACCTTCACCGGCTTCCTGGCGCTTGAACAGCGTGAAAACGCCTGGAAACTGGCGTCCTCCATCCTCAACCTGGCGCTGATCATTCTCACCGTGCTCAGCGCACTGGCAGCCATTTTTGCCCCGCAGGTGGTGCGCTACATCCTGGCGCCCGGTTTCGGCATTGCCGACCCCGCCAAAGAAGCCCTCACCATCCACCTGCTGCGCATTCAACTGCCCTCGGCGGTCATCTTCGGCGTCAGCGGGCTGCTCATGGGCATTCTCAACGCGCACCAGCATTTTCTGCTGCCTGCCCTCACCCCATCCATGTATCAAATTGGCCTGATCACCGGTCTGCTGGTGCTGTCGCCGCGCATGGGTGTAGACGGGCTGGCGTGGGGTGCGGTGCTGGGTTCAGCCCTGCACCTGGCTTTGCAAGTGCCAACATTTTTACGCCTGCCGCAGCGCAAACTAAGCCTCACCCTGGGGCTGAAAATACCTGCCGTGCGCGAAGTTGGCCGCCTGATGGCGCCGCGCCTGCTGGGGGTGGCGGTGGTGCAGCTCAACTTCCTGCTCAACACCTACCTGGCATCGCTGCAGCCGGCCGGCAGCGTCACCGGCATTAACCTGGCATTCCCTTTAATGATCATGCCGCAGGCAGCCATTGCACAGTCAATTGCCACAGCCGCCCTGCCCACCTTTTCGGCGCAGGTGGCGCGCGGCAAAGCCGAAGAAATGCGCTCTTCGCTGGCGGCCACCCTGCGCGGCGTGCTGCTGCTGGCTGTGCCCGCCTCGCTCGGCCTGGTGCTGCTGCGGCGTCCGTTGGTGGCTGCCCTTTACCAGCGCGGCAATTTCAGTGCAGAATCCACCGAATTGGTGGCGTGGGCGCTGCTGTGGTACGGCGCCGGCCTGGTTGGCCACTGCGTGGTCGAGATTGTGGCGCGCGCCTTCTATGCCCTGCATGACACCAAAACACCGGTGATGGTGGGTGTGGCAGCCATGACCCTCAACCTGGGTTTCAGTCTTTTGTTCTCGGCGCTGTTCACCCGCTGGGGACTCATGCCGCACGGCGCGCTGGCGCTGGCAAACTCGCTGGCCACATTCCTGGAAATGATCGGCCTGCTCTACCTGATGCGCCGCCGCCTGAACGGGCTTGAAGGCAGCCGCGTGTGGAAAGCCGTTGTCCAGGCCGGCCTGGCAGTTGTGGGCATGGGCGCCGGGGTTGGCTGGTGGCTGATGTTCAGCCGCGGTTTCTCCGTTTACCTCATCACCCTGGGGGGAGTGGTTATCGGGGTAGCCATTTACGCCGTTTTGCTGATTGTGCAGCGCACCCCCGAAGTGCAGTGGGGGTGGAATGTGCTACGCGCTAAAATGGGAAGATAGGAGCAAAAATCACCTTCTCGGTTGCCCTCCAAAAATACCCATGACCCATTCCACCGCGCGTTCCACTTCGCCCTCTTTCAATGGACCCTCACTTCCCTGCACGTAGAAACCGCCGCTGGGCAGCGCCAGGTTGGCCCCTTTTTTCCCCAGCCATTTCACAATGGTTTTATCGGCATAGCCGAAAATGCCCACCATGAAACGCAAAAAGTTGGAATTCACTTCGTCCAGGTCGGCGCGCGTGTCAAAAGCCGCTGCCCGCACACCGTTCAGACTTTGCGCCGGCAGTGCTTTCAACCACTTTTGAAGGTCAGCCGTGGGACGAAAAGCGCGTGTGGGCGAACCAACGATTAAACCCTCAACCCCAGCCAGGTGTTCCGGGGTCACATCGATCACACGCATCACCTGAGCGCCGGGCAGGGCTTCGCCCATGGCGCGCGCCAATTTTTCAGTATTGCCAAACACTGAATCAAACACGATCAAAATTTTCATGTTTTTCTCCCTTTATTCGATACCTGATCTTCGCAAACCTGGAAAAATCCATAACCATTCTATCTACGCAAAAAGCCCGGAAATGTTGCAAAATGATATTTCTCATGACCCGCTATATCATTGGCCTTTTTCTAAGATACAATTAAGTATATTCATTGGAGGAAAGCATTATGCTCGATGATATCGGTCCTGATTTTATGCGCTTCACCAAGCCTTCGCATTTAGGACAATCAGCCCAGCAATTGGGCCGCCCGCGTCCGCCGCTGGAGCTGCCCTGTCCGCCTGACGCCCCCATCATCGATCTGCCTGACCCCAGGGATGTAAAAATCGACGAAATCAGCCTGCGCGACGCCATCAACAACCGCCGCTCGGTACGCCGCTACAGCGATTGCCCGCTCAGTCTGGCCGAGTTATCCTTCCTGCTGTGGTGTAGCCAGGGTGTCAAAGAAATCAACAGCCAGCCGGTTACTTTTCGCACAGTACCATCAGCGGGCGCCCGGCACGCTTTTGAAACCTATCTTCTTCTCAACCGGGTTGAGGGCATCCAGCCAGGATTGTACCGCTTTCTGGCCACCCGCCATGCACTGGTGCAGGTTAAAATCACACCCTCCATTGCCACCGAGCTGACCTATGCCTGCTTCAACCAGCGCACGGTGTTTTACTGCGCCGCCGCTTTCTTCTGGACGGCAGTCACCGAGCGCATGATCTGGCGCTATGGGCAGCGCGGTTACCGATATTTACACCTGGATGCCGGGCACGTTTGCCAGAATCTCTACCTGGCCGCCGAAGCAGTGGATTGCGGAGTGTGCGCCATTGCCGCATTCGATGATGATATGTTGAATTCAGCCCTCGACATTGACGGGCAGGCTGTGTTTGCGATTTATGTGGCAACCGTTGGCAAACGCTCCACTTCACATCCCCCTCTGCCTGGCGGGAAAGGGCAGGAAAAAGGACAGATTGCCTGATTCCACAAATAGTCATAACAAAAATGTCACAACACGAAATGAACACCATTAACATGAGAGGTGAAACTTGAAACTGCATCCATCTGTGTATGAATTTTTGCGTGTATCTGCTCCAGCCAAACCCATGATACAGTCTGAGGAAATGAAGCAATTACCCAAACCGCTTCTGGAACTGCCCGCACCTGAAGGTGTTCGTCATATTCCCTTACCCAAACCAGCCGAGATTGAAGTTCCGTCAATTGAACTGCGCGCCGCCCTTGAAAATCGTCAATCGGTTAGAAAATACAGCGATCAACCGCTCAGCCTGAAGGAACTGGCATTTTTGTTATGGTGCACCCAGGGCATTAAAAATATAGATGAACGCCCCTCTTTCCGGCGTATGGTGCCTTCAGCCGGCGGGAGGCATGCCTTCGAAACCTATTTACTGATCAACAAAGTGCAGGGGTTGGAACCTGGTCTCTACCGTTACCTGTCCAGTGAGCACTGCCTGCTCGAGTTGGATCATGCCCCTGAACTGCCGGAAGCACTTACCCATGCCTGCGAAGAACAATCCAAAATTAAATTCAGCGCGGTCAGTTTCTTCTGGGCGGCAGTGCCTTTCCGTATGACCTGGCGTTTTAGTGAACGCGGCTACCGTTACCTGTTTATGGATGCCGGGCATGTGTGCCAGAACCTTTACCTGGCAGCCGAAGCTGTCGAGTGCGGTGTATGCGCAATCGCTGCCTTTAATGATGAATTGCTCAATGCCGCCTTGAAATTGGATGGTGAAGAGGAATTCGTTATCTATGCAGCCACAGTGGGAAAAAAGGTTAAAGAATGAGCAGCATGGTTCAACCCACCGTCATCACCACCCACCGCCTGGTGAAAAGCAGCGACCTGAATCACCACGGCACCCTGTATGCCGGGCGCACCGCTGAATGGTTCGTTGAAGCGGGCTTCATCGCCGCCGCCAGTCTGACCGCCCCCGATTCGGTGGTTTGCTTGAAGATTCACGGAATGGAGTTTCGCCGCCCGGTGCGTGCGGGCGAGATTGTGCGCTTTGAAAGCAAAGTGGTCGACGCCGGGCGCACCAGCCTGAGCGTGTGTGTGCAGGTGTTTGCCCAGGGACAACAAATGGTGCAGGGATTTTTAACTTTTGTGCATGTGGATGCAGAAGGTAAACCCACCGCGCATGACCTGGTCATTTCCCCCGTCACACCGGAAGACCTTGCCCTTCAGGAAGCCGCCCGCCAGTTAAAAAAATAATTCTCCAGTCACTGCCATAAGGTCGGGAGCCCGACGCGGCGGCCTCAATGTCAAAATCTGAGATCGCCACGCCCCAAAAAAATCACCGGGGCTCCTCATGGCACATGAGTAGCAACATGCGTCAATCAAACCAAAAGGGATGAACGTCTGGTTCATTCCTTTTGGTTTTTAACCAGCGCCAGGTCCAGCGCCCTGACCAGCGAGCGCGCTTCCAGCACCTCAATGCCTTCCGGCAGTGGTTCGTTGCGGCGCACACGCTGCGGCACAATGGCGGCTTTAAAACCCAGCTTGGCGGCTTCGCGCAGGCGGGCGTCCATCTGTCCCACCCAGCGCAGCTCGCCCGAAAGCCCCACCTCGCCAATCAGTACTGCGTCGGCGCGCACCGGCTGGTCGCGCACCGATGATGTGATGGCTGCGGCAACCGCCAGGTCGGCAGCCGGTTCGTCAATGCGCAGCCCGCCCACCACGTTGGCGAATACATCCTGGTCTGATAGGCGCAAATTCAGGCGGCGGGTGAGCACAGCTGTGATCAACATCAAGCGGTTGAAATCTATCCCGTTGGAAGTGCGCCGAGGGTTGCCATAGCCGGTGGGGCTGGTCAATCCCTGCAATTCCACCAGCAGCGGACGCGTGCCTTCCATGGTCACGGCAATTGCGCTGCCCGGTGTGCTGACCATGCGTTCAGCCAGGAACGCCTCCGACGGATTGGGCACTTCGGTCATGCCGCGCTCGCGCATTTCGAACACGCCCACTTCAGAGGTGGCGCCAAAGCGATTCTTCACCGAGCGCAGCAGGCGGAAAAACTGGAAACGTTCGCCTTCCAAATACAGCACGGTATCCACAATATGCTCCAGCACACGCGGCCCGGCGATCACCCCTTCTTTGGTCACATGCCCGATGACAAACACCGACACGCCGCTTGATTTGGCCAGTTCGCGCAGGCGGTTGGCGCACTCGCGCACCTGGCTGACCGAACCGGCGGTCGATTCCATCTCCGGAATATATACGGTTTGAATTGAGTCGACAATCAACAAACCCGGGCGAACACTGGCCACATGTTCCAGGATGAGGTTCAGGTTGGTTTCGGTGAGCAGAAACAGAGCGCCGGGCAGGGGACGTTCCACACCGTCTTCCCCTTTCGACAGGCGCACCGCGCGCATCTTGATCTGTTTTTCCGACTCTTCGCCCGAAACATACAGCACGGTGATCTGCTGCGCCATTTCCATGGCCATTTGCAGCGTGAGGGTCGATTTGCCAATGCCGGGGTCGCCGCCCACCAGCACAATTGAGCCGGGCACAATGCCGCCCCCCAGCACGCGCGCGAATTCGCCAATGGGCAGCGGCATACGCTCTTCAGCGTCGCTCTGCACATCACCAATGCGCTGGGGCGTGCTACGCCCGCCCAAGCCGCGCACACCCTTTTTGGCGTCAGGCGCCTCTCCGGGCATCACCTCTTCCACCATGCTGTCCCACGCCCCACATGAGGGGCAGCGCCCCAGGGCGCGGGGAGAAGTGCGTCCGCATTGCTGGCAAACATAATGGGTTACGGTTTTGCTCATGGCAGGCTCCTGAACAGGATTTGGTATTATCTTACCTTAATCCGCCTTCATGGCAAACATCACTGCCACAAAGTAATTTTTATACACGCAGTCCACATTCACAAAGCCGCTGTCCTTCAACCAGGTCAATTGATCGGCCAGGGTGGCTTCGCGGTCATAGGTGGTGCGGCGTTGAATGCCCTCTTGAATACGGTCTTCCGCGGCCTGGCGCTGCCTGAGCTGTTCCAGCCAGTGATTCCAGTACAGGCTGCGAATGTATTCCGTCTCACCGCGCACCTGGTCTACATTGATAAAAACGCCCGGCTTGCGCAGCCAGTGAAAAACTTTTTTGAACAAAACCTGTTTCTCGTCATCTGACAAATGATGGATGGACAGACTGGAAATCACCAGGTCAAATTTTAAATCGGTCTCCATCTCGCGGTAATCACAGGATAAATAACGAAACTGCGCCGCATGCCCGTCGAAGCGCTGGCGCGCCACATCCATCATCTTATCTGCCACATCCACCAGCACAAACCCGGCCTGTGGAAACCGTTCCAGCACGTGCTGTGAAAACAACCCGGTTCCGGCTCCCAGGTCCAGCACATTCAAGGCTGTGTCTGGCGAAAATGGAATTATGTCTTTTGCGGTCTGAAACAGATCGTGAAAATTTGGCAGCGCCAGTTTCATCCAATCATCGTAATAATCAATGGTTTTGTTAAATGCCTGATCTATCGACATTCATACCTCCATAAGATTGATCTGCATAGCAAGACAGACACCCTGAGAAACAAGGTGTCTGTCCATTTCATTTCATCCAGGCAAACCGCGTCAGGCTTTAACCGCTTCTTCAGGCGCGGGTAATTCTTCTTCTCTTCGCAGAGTAATTTCTCTATCCTCGTTCAGGTCAACCAGGATGATGTCGCCATCTTTAAACTCATGCGACAGCAGCGCGTCAGACATGTAGTCTTCGATTTTGTGCTGGATGACCCGGCGCAGCGGGCGCGCGCCCATATCGGGGTCGTAACCTTCGTCGGCCAGTTGATCGACCGCCGCATCGCTGGCGTGCAGCATGATGTTGTGGTCTTTAAGCCGGTCAGAAACTTTGCTCAATTCCAGGGTGACAATCTGGCGAATATCCTCTTTGTTCAAAGCGCGGAACACAACCACGCCGTCCAACCGGTTGAGAAATTCGGGGCGGAAGATTTTCTTCAGTGAATCCAGCAGCTTCTTGCGCATCTCTTCATAAGCCTGCGATTCTTGCGCGCTTTCATCACGCGGCAGCGCAAAACCGAAGGCCGACTGGCGTTTGATATCTTCGGCGCCGATATTGGATGTCATCACAATGATGGTGTTGCGAAAATCAACCTTATGCCCGCGCGCATCGCTGAGGTGCCCTTCTTCCATGATTTGCAGCAGCATGTTGTGTGTTTCAGGATGCGCTTTTTCAATTTCATCGAACACCACAATGGAATAGGGACGGCGGCGGATGGCCTCGGTGAGCTGCCCGGCGTCTTCAAAGCCCACATAGCCGGGAGGCGAACCCACCAGGCGGCTGATGTTGTGGCGTTCCATGAATTCTGACATATCCAACTGAATCAGGGCGTCTTCGCTGCCGAACAGGAAACTCGCCAGAGCTTTGGTCAATTCGGTCTTGCCTACACCGGTGGGTCCCAGGAAGATGAACGAACCAATCGGGCGGCGCGGGTCTTTCATGCCCGAGCGGCCGCGGCGCACCGCCTTGGAGATGGTCTCAATCGCTTCGGGCTGGCCTATGATGTGTTTGTTCAACTCGTCTTCCATGCGCAGCAGGCGTTCAGATTCTTCCTGTGCCATTTGCATCACTGGCACACCGGTCCACATCGACACCACTTCGGCAATGTCATCGGGCCCAACCACCGGGCTGGTGTCGCGGTCCCACTCGGTGCGCAACCGGTCCAGTTCATCTTTAATTTTTTCCTGGCGGCTCAAAATTTCCTGAACATCGTCCTGCCGGTCGTCTTCGGTGGCGCGGTTATATTCAGCCTGCAACTGGCGCAATTCCTTCACCAGTTCCTTGCTGGAGGTGGCCGCCGGGCTTTTATACATGCGCACCCGTGAGGCGGCTTCATCCACCAGGTCAATAGCTTTATCGGGCAGGAAACGCCCGGTCACGTAACGTGAGGAAAGACGCGCCGCGGCTTCCAGGGCCTCATCCGAAATGGACAGGCGATGATGTTCTTCATAAGCACTGCGTATGCCGCGAAGAATTTCAATAGCTTCGGTAACTGTTGGTTCTTCAACCACTATGGGTTGGAAGCGCCGTTCCAACGCTGCGTCACTTTCAATGTGCTTGCGGTATTCGTCCAGCGTGGTGGCGCCAATCACCTGCAGCTCGCCGCGCGAAAGCGCCGGTTTGAGGATGTTGGCGGCATCGACTGAGGAACCCGCCGCGCCGGCGCCCACCAGCATGTGCACTTCATCAATGAACAGGATGGCTTCGGTGGATTTGATTTCGTCAATCACACGCTTGAGCCGCTCTTCAAATTGACCGCGGTACATGGTTCCCGCAATCAGTGAGCCCACATCCAGGCGCAGCACGCGCTTGTCCAGCAGCAGGGCGGGCACGTCACCATCCAAAATGCGCTGGGTCAGGCCTTCCACAATAGCGGTCTTTCCCACACCCGGCTCGCCAATCAAGGCAGGGTTGTTCTTGGTGCGGCGCGCCAAAATTTGAATAACGCGTTCAATTTCCATCTGCCGGCCAATCACCGGGTCCAGTTTGCCCTGTTCGGCCTGCGCGGTCAGGTCCACGGCCAGTTGGTCCAGCAGGGGGGTCTTGCCGCCGCTGCGTTCTTTGTCTTTTTCTTTGCCGCCTACGCTCTGCTGCGCCCCGCTGGATGGGGCAGCCTTGCTGCCTTCCTGCAACACGCGGCGCGTCTGCCGTCGAATTTGTTCAGCCGTAACACCCACCTTGCGCAACACGCGCATGGCAGCCTCTTCAGAATCACGCACCAGGCCCAGCAGCAGGTGCTCGGTGCCGATGTAGTGGTCGCCCATATGACGGGCTTCATCAATGGCGTATTCCAAAACCTGTTGTACGCCGGGGGAAAGATCGACTTTTTTACCGGGCATGTTACTGCCTGGCGGATTTATCTTCTCAGTGATTTCCCGCACCCGGTCAAATTCAAGTCCCAGGTCGCGCAACACACGACCGGCAACACCGCCCTCTTCGCCCAGCAAGCCCAGCAGCAAATGCTCGGTGCCAATTTGCTCCTGGTGCAAGCGTTCTGCTTCCTGGTGGGCCAGGGTAAGCACACGGCGGGCTCTTTGGGTAAAACGTTCCATTCCAGCCACGGGATTCTCCTTATTAAACCATCCTGATCGTTTTGCGATCTTTTCGCCGCAAAACAATCATCAAAACCTGTAAACTTTACCGACAGAGAAAGTCTGCTGGTTGACGAAACAACCTTGTTTCTTGCAGAACAGTCTCCCAATCAACTTTCCTGCATTGCAGCAGGTGTCTTCTTATTAAAGTGATTCTACCAAATTGTAAGCGTGTTTTACAAGAATCGCATTAACAAATTTAGAGATTTCTTCATTGAAATTCTGTAATCTCAGTAAATCATTTGTTTTTGTTGGACTAATAAATGAAACCTCCTGCAGATCGAATAGATTGAACTACTCTATGCTAAAATTCACCATCCCTCGATTGCAGCTTGATCGTTTCACTGGTTTTATGCCAGCTTTACCCCTGGAGGTTTAAATGCTGACTATGCAAAGGAAAATCGGTTATGGGCTGGGCGATTTGGGACTATCCATTTCTTATTTCACAGTTGGCTTTTTCTTCATTTATTATCTTACCGATATAGTCGGTCTGGCCCCTTACCTGGCGGGGTTAGCTTATTTCATAGGAAAATCCTGGGACAGTATCAACGATCCGTTGATCGGGGCGTTGAATGACCGCACTGGCTCGCGGTTTGGGCGCAAACGAGCTTATCTCTTGTTTGGTGTGGTACCTTTTGCAGTCAGTTTCATGTTATTGTGGATGATCCCGTTAGATGCCAGCCAGAAGGTCAAGTTTATTTTTGCCACGGCTGCCATGCTGGCATACGCCACGCTGTACTCAATGGTTGCCGTGCCTTATATGGCGCTGGTTCCGGTGATGACAGACGATTATGATGAACGCACCCAGATTGTAGGCATCCGGGCAATCCTTTCCACTCTGGGCACCCTGGTGGGCGGCGGCGCCGCCATGCTGGTTTCGCGTTTCCCGTCTGAATTAACGGGGTTGCGGGTGATGGCATTGTTCTTTGCGCTGTTGCTGCTGATTACCGTTTTTGCTGCGGCACACAGTGTGCGCAACATGGAGGAATCCCGGCATAACAAGACGAAAACCAGATTATTTGATTGGCAGCTCTACTGGAAATTGCTGCGCGATCCTAATGTGGCGAACCTGATGATTTTTAAGTTTCTCGGAGCCATTGCCACCGGCTCGCTGACGGCATCGCTGCCCTATTTTTCCAAGCACATCCTGGGGGACGAAAGCCGCAGCACCATTGGACTGGCAGTGTATATCACCATATCGGCTGTTTTTATTCCAATTTGGGACCGCCTTTCCCGCCGCTTTGACAAGCGGCAGCTGCTGCTGATTGCCATGTTTATTCTGGCGGCAATTTTGTTCGCTGTGGGCGTGTTTGTTACCAAGGCCTCGGTGATTGCCTTCTACATTGGCTGCGGTTTGATGGGCACGGTAATGTCGGCATATATGTTGATAGCATTTTCCTTTCCCAATGACCTGGTGGATTACATGGAACACCAGGCTGGTGAGCGCTATGAATCGGTCATTTTTGGCTTGTGGCTGACCGTGCACCAACTGGGAATCGGGTTTGCCGGATTCCTGCTGGGCGTCTTTTTACAGGCTTTTCAGTATGACGGCGCGCAACTTCAACAGACGGCTTCAGCATTGCTGGCAGTGCGGCTGGCGCTGGGAGCTTTGCCCGGCATTGCCATGATTGCGGCGGTGGTTGTGCTGCAAAAATATGCCATAACACGCCAGGTTTACCTGGATATTCGTCAATCACTGGGGCAAACCAGGAACGAGCCCGCGGTATGATCGGAGATAAACTAGCCCGTTTTCTGCTGGTGCGAAAAATCCACCAGAGCTTTTACACCTGGGATGCAGAACACCTGCATCGCCACCAGCAGCAGCGCCTGGCTGACCTGCTGCGCTTCGTCAGCCGCCATTCACCGTATTACCGGGCGCTGCGCGAGAGTGGTTGGGATGGAAGCTTTGAATCGCTGCCCCAGCTATCCAAGAGCGAGATGGTGGCAAACTTTGACCGGATTAATACTGCACAACTTCACAAAGACGAGTTGTTTGAATTTGCCTTGAAGCGGGAACGCGGCGACCAAACCAGCCTGTACCGCGGCAAATACACGGTCGGTCTGTCCTCGGGAACATCAGGCATTCGCCTGCCCACCATTCTTAACCCTGCTGAACGCTGGCAATACGGCAGCCTGCTGTTTGCCCGCAGCGGCATACCCGAACAGGTGCATTCACCGCGTGTGCTGTTTGCGCTGCGGGTGAACAATCCGGCTTTTATGGAAGTGCGCTTCCTGGGGGTGACCATTTTCCACACAGATTACACCCGTCCCATTGAAGACATTGTAAAAATAATTAATGAGAAACACTTGAATGTGCTGGCAGGGCCCCCATCGCTGCTGATGTTGATTGCCCGGCAGCGGCAGAGCATTCAGCAACCCGTTGAGGCGTTGATATCCTATGCTGAAGTGCTGGACGACCGCACCAAACAACAATTACAAGAGGCGTTCAACGCCCCGGTGGCGCAAATTTACCAGGGCGCCGAGGGATTCATCGCTTCCACCTGCCGCGAAGGTCACTTGCACATTAATGAAGATGTGGTGTATGTGGAGGCATTCGAGAACGGCGACACGCTGGCTGATGCCAGGCGTCTGGTTGTGACAGATTTGTACCGCAAAACACTTCCATTTCTGCGCTACCAATTGAATGACATCGTCGAACTGGACTCCAAGCCCTGCGCATGCGGCTCATCTTTCAGGCAGGTCAAACGCATTCACGGTCGCGCCGATGACATTTTCTACCTCCAAAGCGCGGTGGGAGACGAAATCCGCTATTTGTTTCCCGACTATGTCACCCGTTCCATAAATCAAGCCTCTGAAGAGATCATCGAGTTTCAAGCCATCCAGCACAGCCTGGACAGCATTGAAATTCGGTTGCAACTCAATCCCAACGCCGAGCGCAAAAAGATCGAGAGAATTATTCAAGCCAACCTGGAATACTGGGCTCAGAGAGTAGCCGGCAGGTTGGGCAAGGTTGAGTTTTCCGAAGCGCTGCCGGAGCGTAATCCTCAATCGTTGAAATTAATTCGCGTGGTGCGCAGGTTCGCATGATCATTGAAGAGATTTCTCTCACCGACGAAACGCGGTTGGCAGTTTTTCATCAACTGGCACAACAGGTTTATGAAAAAGATGCCAACTGGGCGCCGCAGTCTGAAGCCGCGTTGCAGTCTTTACTGATGCGGGCGGGGGAGGTTTTTGTGCAACCCGTGTTGTGCCTGGAGGGGAACACACCGCTGGCGCGGGCGGTAGCCATTCGCCATCCTGCAGCGGTGCATGCCAGCGGACAGAAACTTGGCTATATCGGTTTTTTTGAATGCCTGTCTAACGCTCCCCAGTCTGGGCAGGTTGTGCTAACTTATGCTGAATCGCTTCTTCGCGCGCAGGGAGCGGTGATCGTGCAGGCGCCGCGGGTAGACAACATGCTGATGGGACTGGTGGTTGATGGTTTTCACCTGCCGCAAACTGTCCTGACCGCCCACAATCCACCCTGGTATGCAGATATCTTTCAGGCA
>Ga0334890_1002174_pt1 | contig 23333 bp, 19 predicted proteins | sample GraSluR1_MG_3_FD_207220 | JGI IMG/M metagenome (GOLD analysis project Ga0334890, IMG submission 207220) | Sludge microbial communities from methane-producing bioreactor in Wageningen University, Netherlands - Granular Sludge_31_08-R1 | ecosystem: Engineered > Bioreactor > Anaerobic >... | reverse complement strand
CGGGGAAGGAAAGGGCGTCGCGCCGGGAGAGACTTCAGACTTCCGAAGTCTGTGGGGAAAGCACCACACCCGCCGAGCAAAGTCCCCTTCTCTAGCTCGGCTGGAGAGGGGGATTGAGGGGGTGAGGCGTGCACAGGCGCGCTGCTCTGCTGCGCCCCAAGGCAGGGCGGAGCGCCGCCCCTACGTCACCTCACCCCCGCCTGGCTTTCGCAAGCTGACTGAATGGCCTATACTGGCCCTGGTAAAGCGTCACAGCTTCCCCAATGGCAAAAGCAAGTGACACAGAGCAGGAGCGTTCTCATGCGAAAAAGAAGACTGCTGGCACTCAACGCCTGTGTGCTCATCGTGGCCCTGACTGCGCTGAGCATCCCTCCCCGCGCCAATGTAGCCGCCGAGAAGCTGTGGCAGGGATCATCCCGGCTTGGCGGGTACCAGATTTACTTCTCCGAGTCGCTGGGAGAGGCGAGCCGCTTCGACCGCTCTGCGAAGGGGCTGTCGCGCCTGGCCGGGCTGGTAGACTTGCTCGGCGCGGACCTCTATACGCTGGAGTGGCGGACAGGCGTCCCCGCAGACGCCGATTTGCTGGTCATGGCCGGGCCAGCGAACGATCTCACAGCGGATCAGGTCGCCTGGCTGTGGGCCTATCTCCAGAACGGGGGCCGCTTGCTGCTGCTGGCCGATCCGCCTCCCACGAAGGCGCTCCCTGCTACCAGTGGGCTTTTCCAGCTTATGTGGGATGATATGGGTCTGCGCGGGCGCAACGATGTAATCGCCACCGAGGGCGAGCTTCGCCCGGTGGTGCCGCCCCCGGCCCAGGCAGCGCGCGACCAGCCCACCCCCACCCCTCTGCCGCCCGCTGAAATCCCGGCCCTGGTGATGAACTTCACGACGACGACCATCAATGCGTTCCATCCCATCGCAACGGGTTTTGAAGGTGAGCTGGCCTTCTTCGGCGCGCGCTCGCTCGAAGTGGACGCAGCCCCGCGCGAGTCCCAGGTGACGCCGGTCGTCTATACGGAAAGCAGCTTCTACGGCGAAAGCGACATCGCTACGTACCAGCAATTCCAGTATGTGGAGTACAACATCGGCAAGGACACGACACGCGGGATGCTGCCCCTGGTGGCGGCGATGGAGAACATCGCCAGCGGCACGCGCATCGTGCTGATCGGCGACCGCGAGTTCGCCACCAACGGCGGCGGCTTCGAGACTTCGCCGCCCTACAGTGGCGCATTCCTCCATCCCGGCAACGTGCGCTTCATGCTCAACGCCATCGCCTGGCTGGTGGACGCGGAGCCGGTGGCGGGCGAGGTCTCGTTCCCAGAACCAGGGCCGACGGCCACGCCCACACTGACACCGACGGTGACGCCGACGCCGCTGCCATCGCCCACACCGACCGCCGGGCAGTGACGCTGCCCGCAGCGATGATGAGCGGCCAGATGCTTCTGCGCTCTCTCGCAGCCCTGGGCGTCGCGTTCCTGTTGATCGCGCCGCTGGTACCCGCGCGCGCGCAGGAGGGCCAGCCGCCGCTGGTGGTCTTCATCGAGGACGAGCAGCTTCAGACCTCCTCGGTGCTCGATTCCGGCCCGGACGGCGTGACTCGCCTGGAGCAAATCTTCCAGTCGTATGGCGCGCGCACGCGCTGGCTGACGCTCTCTGACCCCTTGCCCAGAGACACAGCGGTGATCGTCCTGGTGCGCCCGCTGCGCGCGCTGCCGGCGGATCAGCTGGCCCGCCTGTGGGTGCAATTAACGCGCGGCAGTCACCTGCTGCTGGCCATTGACCCCAGCGGCCTGACCAGCGCCCGCCCGGATCGCTCGCTCGCTGCCAATACCGACAAGGCGAACAGCGGCCTGTCCATCCTCCTCGACCGGTACTATGGCATCCGGCTGGAGGACACGTTTCTCGTCGCGCCCTGGTTCACGCACGGCTCTATCACCAGCCAACTGACGACGTTCTCGTATGTGCACGCCGAGGACTTCGCCACGCACCCGGTCACTGAGCCGTTGGTGGCGTTGCGGCTGCCCGTGCTGGTGTGGGGCGCGCGCACGCTGACGGTCGAGCCGCTGGGCCTGGGCAGCCACGCCGCGCCGCTGCTCTACACGCTGTCCGGCTATGGCGAGACCAACACCAAAGTCTTCGCGGCGACGGAGCCAGCGCCGCTGGAAGTGAACCTGGGCCAGGATCGGGTGGGGCGGCTGCTCATCGGCGCGCTGGGCGAGAACACGCATCTCGACTCGCGGGTCGTGGTCTTCGGCGATTCGGAGATCGTCCAGAACGGCTACGGCCTGGACATCAACTCGCGCACGCAGGCTCCCTTGCACTGGGGCAATCGCCTGCTGACCGAGCGCGCCGTCGCCTGGCTGCTGGGCGTGCCCCAGGAGGAGTGGCCGGGGCTGCCAGAGGGGTACACCTGGCTGGCGGTCGACGGAGAGAGCGAGGACTGGCCGGAGAACACGCTCGAACTGGAAGACCCTTCCGACACGCCCATCGCGCGTTACGACATCCAGCGCGTCAGCGCCTTCCAGGACAACGGCTACCTCTACCTGCGCGTGGAGACGGCCCAACCGCCCGCCAGCGTCGTCCGGCTGACGCTGGGCATCGAGAACACCTTCGACGGCATCACCGATGTCACCTTCGCCCTGGATGAGGGGCAGATAGTAGCCCAGGATTCTACGGGCATGTTCTCGCTGCCCGACGGGGCGTTCGCCGTGGGAGACGTGATCGAGGCGCGCCTGCCGCTGCGCGTGACCGGCGAGGGGGGGCTGGTCAGCGCGGTCTGCCTGGCCGACCGCCGCACAGACCCCAGTTCCGCGCCGGTAGATTGCACCGGGCAGCCCCCGGCGATTGTGCCTGTGGCCCGCACGCAAGCGCCGGTTGAGACGTGGCACGCGCCCATGCCTCTGGTGACGGTGTACTCCACCCGGGCCGAAGCCGTTAACCTGCGCGCGCAGCCGAACACGGACTCCGCCGTGCTGGATGTGCTGGTCAACGGACGGACGCTGGCTGCCGTCGGGCGCACCGAGTCCGGCGAATGGATTCAGGTGCAGAACGCAGAAGTGACAGGCTGGCTGGCGGCTTTCGTGGCGCGGGCCAATGTGGAAGTTCAGACGCTACCGGTCGTCGCGCCGTAACGAGGGCACAGGGGTACCATCAACCGGCGGGCGCTTTGCTCGCCCACTGGTACGCAGTGCCGCACAGGTCGCACCGAGGAGGGAACGACCATGAGCCAGGTACCCGCTTCCAACCCCGCGACGCCCGCCGGTCAGCCGTCGGCGAGCGCCATGAACGTCGCTCTCTGCCGCGCCATTGCCGCCCACGAGCCGCGCGACGAGATTCGCGGGCCGGATCATCTGGCCGAGGTCTTTCTGGATGAGGCCGCCCGGCAATCGCTCTATGACCCGGCCATTCACGCCGCCATCCTCAAGAAGGTGACCGCGTTCTCGCCGGGCACCTACGAGTACTTCATCGCCCGCACCGCCTACCTGGACTCGGTCTTCGAGCGGGCGCTGCGCGAGCACATCCCGCAGATCGTGTTGCTGGGCGCGGGCTACGACACGCGGGCCTACCGCTTCGGCGACCTGATCGGTGAGACGCACATCTTCGAGCTGGATACTCACGTCACCCAGCGGCACAAGCGTTCCCTGCTGGAAAAGGCGGGCGTCGCCATCCCCGCCCAGGTGACCTTCGTGACGGTGGATTTCACCACAGACAGCCTGGCCGATGTGCTGACGGGGGCGGGCTACGCCCCAGACCAGCGGACGCTCTTCATCTGGGAAGGCGTCACCTATTACCTGCCCCCGCAGGTTGTTGAGGAGACGCTGGCCTTCGTCCGGCAGCACGCGCCGGCGGGCAGCGTGCTGTGCTTCGACTACATGATCACCATGCCAGAGATGACCGGTCGCTTCGGCGCGCAGCAGGCGCGCGAGGCCATGCGCGCGATCTACAGCGACGAGCCGCTTCAGTTCGACCTGGCTGAGGATCGGGTCAGCGCGTTTCTGACCGAGCGCGGCTTCGCGCTGCTCGATCACGCCACGCCGCAGACCCTCCAGCAACGGTACCTCACCCTGCGCGACGGCTCGCTGGCCGGGCAGATGCTCGACCTGTTCCGGCTGGTGCAGGCGGAGGTGGTGGGATAGAAAACCGCGTCTGGCTTGCCAGCGCCGCCTGAGCAGAAACGCCGCTGGCGCATTCCCTTTGCGCCAGTTTCGTAGGGGCGTATTGCAATACGCCCCTACGGGGGCATTTCGCCAACAGGATCGCAAGCAGGGAAAGGGGAGCGATCTGCCCCTCCCCGCTGGCGGGGAGGGGCCTCAGGGTGGGGTTAATGCGCCGCACATGGCATTGCGCGCTTCCCGCCAGACTTCCGAAGTTTCCGAAACTTCGGAAGTCTGGCGTCGAAGCGCCTGCGCGTAGGGGCGTATGGCCATGTGCCCCCTATGCGTCAACTTAAGCCTGGCTGTGCGGGCCTCACCCCCTCAATCCCCCTCTCCAGCCGAGCTAGAGAGGGGGACTTTGACCGCTGGTTGGGGCGTTTTCCCCCTCCCTGGCTTGGCCGGGGAGGGGGCCAGGGGGAGGGGCATTCTGCCCATACCGCGCACCCGGAAGCCTTAACTTGACGCGCATGGGGCGTATTGCCCATACGCCCCTACGCCGTTATCCCGCCGAAGGCATCAGGTTAAGGCGTGCCCGTTCGGACACATCGGTAACAGGTAACGAGCAGGAGAGTGAAAAAGACGCCGCCCCTTGAGGCGAGGGGCGGCGCGGGAGCGTATGCGCACCCGCAGGTGCGACGGAGCAGGCGCAGGGAGCGGTCAGCGGTCGCCGGACTCGACGATCTCACCGGTGACCATGAAGACCACACGCTCGCAGATATTGGTGATGCGGTCAGCAATGCGCTCCAGGTTGTGCGACACCCACAGCAGGTACGTGGCCCGGCTGATAGTGCGCGGGTCAGAGATCATGTAGGTCAGTAGCTCGCGGTACACCTGCTCATCGAGATGATCCACCTCGTCGTCGCGCGACACCGTTTGCGCAGCCAGATCCGCATTGGAGTCCAGGTAGGCTTGCAGCCCGGCGCGTAGCATCTCACGGCTGATCTGGGCCATGCGCGGGATGTCAATCAGCGGCTTGAGCGGCGGCTCGTCGGACAGGGTGATGGCCAGCTTGGCGATCCCGCGCGCGTGGTCACCGATGCGTTCTAACTCGACGACGATGTGAATGGCGGTGACGATAGCCCGCAGGTCGCGGGCGGCGGGCTGGTGCAGCACCAGCAGCAGATAGCATTCCTGCTCGATCTGGTAGCGCAGGGCGTTGATCTGCTCGTCGTCGGCGATGACCTGGCGCGCCAGGTCCACATTGGCCTCTTTGAGCGCCTGCACCGACCGCTCGATGGCCCCGTCCACGAGATGGCTCAGCTTGAGCACGTTGTCGCGCAGCGTGGTTAGCTCGCGGTCGAGCGTGGTGCGCGCTTTCAAAGGCATATCGCTCATCGGGTTTCCCATCCCTGGCCAGGCTAACCGAAGCGCCCGGTGATGTAGTCTTCGGTGCGGGTGTCACGCGGGCGTGTGAAGATCTTCTCCGTCTGATCGTATTCGATCAGCGTGCCGGCGCGCGTCTCGTCCGACAGCATGAAGGCGGTGTAGTCCGACACGCGGGCTGCCTGCTGCATGTTGTGCGTGACGATGACAATCGTATAGTCTTTCTGCAACTCGCGCATCAATTCCTCGATGCGCAGCGTGGCGATGGGGTCCAGCGCCGAGCACGGCTCGTCCATCAGGATGATCTCCGGCTCGACGGCCAGCGCCCGCGCGATGCACAGCCGCTGCTGCTGCCCGCCGGAGAGCGCCAGCCCGGACTTGCGCAGATCGTCCTTCACCTCGTCCCACAGCGCGGCCTGGTGCAGGCTGCGCTCGACGATCTCAGCAAGCCGCCCCTTGTCGCGCACGCCCAGCACGCGCGGCCCATAGGCCACGTTGTCGAAAATAGACTTAGGGAACGGGTTCGGCTTCTGAAAGACCATGCCGATCCGCCGCCGGACTTCCACCGGGTCCACGCCGGGCGCGTAGAGATTCTGCCCGTGCATCAGCACTTCGCCCTGGACGCGGGCGCTGGGCACCAGCTCGTTCATGCGGTTGATCGAGCGCAACAGGGTGCTCTTGCCGCAGCCGGACGGGCCGATCAGCGCCGTGATCTGCTTGCTCTCGATGCTCATGCTCACGTCGCGCACGGCCAGAAAATCGCCGTAGAAGACGCTGAGGTTGCGGAATTCAATGGCGTGACGGCCATTGCCGTTGGTCGTGGTCATGACAATCTCCTGCTCAAGCGGCTGCGCAAGATGATGGCGAGCGAGTTGAGGCCCAGCAGCAACACCAGCAGCACGATGATCGCCGCTGCCGCCGCGTTACGAAACTCGTCCTGAGGCAGCGTCGTCCAGCGGTAGATCAGCAGCGGCAGCGCCGTGAAGATCGAGAACGGCCCCTCCGGGTCGCGCGTCAGGTACGTCGCCCCGCCGACCAGGATCAGCGGCGCCGTCTCGCCGATGGCCCGCGAGATCGCCAGGATGGTGCCGGTCAGGATGCCGGGCATGGCGTAGGGTAGCACATGATGCCAGATGGTCTGCCACTTGGTCGCGCCCAGCCCGTAGCTGGCCTGGCGCAGCGAGCCGGGCACGGCGCGGATCGCCTCCTGCGCGTTGATGATGATCAGCGGCAGGATCAGCAGGGCCAGGGTGAAGCCCGCCGAGAGTACCGTCCGCCCGTTGGCCGCGCCGCCGCCCACCACTCGCCCGCTGGTGATCGCTTCGAGCGAGCGCACGAAGATAGCCAGGCCCAACATGCCATAGATGATCGAGGGCACGCCAGCCAGGTTGTTGATATTGGTCTGGATGATCTGGTTGAGGCGGCTGCGCCCGGCGTATTCTTCCAGGTAAATCGCCGCGCCCACGCCCACCGGGAAAGCGACCAGAATGGTGATGGCGATGATCAGCAGCGAGCCGATCAGCGCCGGGCGGATGCCGGTCAGGTCGGGGCGGCGCGGGTCGAGCGGGCTGGTCAGGAAGTCGGCGTTGACCCACGAGCGCCACTGCAATTCGGCGCGCGGGAACTGCGTCTGCTGGGCCGTCTCGATGGCGCTCCGCCCGGTCAGCGAGTCCCACAGCGGCCAGCTTTTGACGACCTGGGCCTGGACGACCTGATCCATCAGCAAGGTGATCAGGGCATCGCGGTCCAGGTTGCGGGCCAGGATGTCGGCGGCCTGCTGTTCGGTGATCTGGCTGAAGGAGGTCTCGGCCAGCCCCGCCGGAAAGTCTTTACCCTTGAGCAGGACGCCGAGCGGCTGCCCGCTGAGGTCAGGCCAGGTGCTCTCCGCTGCGCCGACAACATCGCGCAGAATGGCCACGCGCAGCAACGCCTTGCGCACGTTGGCGGCGGTGATGGCCCCCAACTCGCGCCCGGACAGATCGTCCAGCTCGCGCGTGTCGAGCGCGTCCAGCACGGCGTCTTCCAGGTCGGCGCGCTCCAGGTTAGTCACGAGCAGCGCGGCGCTTTCCGCCGCCGTAAGCTGGTTGAAGGGGGTATCTGCCAGCGCCTCAGGGAAGGCGTAGCCGTCAAGCACCTCGCCGACCGGTTCGGACGGCACTTCGCCGTCGTCCACGCGGACGCCGGCCACGCGCGCCAGAGCCAGCCGCTGCAAGCGCCCGGCGCTGGCTCCCTCGGCCAGCCGCGCGGCGATCTCCGCCTCGGACATCATGCTCAGGGCGCGGCCCGCCTCAGCGTAAAGCAGTGATTGCAGGCTCCCGGCGTCCAGGTTGCGCGCCAGCAGGTCGGCGGCCTGGGCGGGTTCCAGCGCGCTGACCGGCGTCCCGGCCAGTTCAGCGGGGAAGTCGTACCCCTGCAACACTGCGCTCAGGGGCTGATCCCATAATTCCGGCCAGGCCGAAAGCCTGGCCCCGGCGACCTGTTCCAGCACCAGTTCGCGCAGCCGCACGGGGTGCACGTGCTCAGCGAGCAGCGCAGGAATGTCCTCTGGCGCGGCTTCGTCCGGCGCTGCGCCGGGGTCGAAGCTGGCCAGGGTGAGCGCGCCCGGCTCGACGTTGTACTGCACCGCCGTCAGCCCGACCGTTTTGTTGAGGATCGTCCACAGCAAAGTCCCTAGGGCCAGCAGCGCGACGGTGATTGAGAGGATGAACAGCGCCTGGGCGATGGCCCCGCGCGTGTGCCGGGCGACGATGTTGCGCTGCATGCTCGCCCCGCTGGGCAGGATGTCCCGTTGCGCGTCGCGGGACGGCAGCAACCGCCACAGCAGCGCCAGCGCGCCGACGCCGCCGATCAGCGCGGCGAACACCACCAACCCTCCCGCGCCGGAGACCTGGTGCACGATCAGCGCCGGGATGAGGCCCCCGAACAGCCCGGTCAGTGCCCCGGCCAGCGCGCCCAGCCGGGGGTTGTACCCTTTGCGCGCGGTGATGGGCGCGGAGGTCATGCCCCCGTTGAGGGCCAGGATCAGACTGAAGAAGACCGCACCGAAGAGTGCCAGACGGTCCATGATCGCCCTCCCTACTCGTACACTTCGCGGAAGCGCGCCACGATGGAGCGGCTGAGAATGTTAAGCAGCAGCGTCATCAGGAAGAGCAGCAGGCCGACCACGAAGATGCTGTTGTAGTCCAGCGTATCGTAGGCCAGGTCGCCGCCGCTGATGCTGGCGATATAGCCGGTCATCGTCCAGGCGGACTCAAACGGGTTGAGCGTGAAGTTGGAGCGCGCGCCGGCGGCAATGGCCATGATCATCGTCTCGCCGATGGCCCGCGAAATGGCGATGATGAAGGCGGCGGCAATGCCCGACACTGCCGCCGGCAGCACCACGCGCACCGTCGTCTCCAGCCGGGTCGAGCCGAGGCCGTAGGACGCCTCGCGCAGCGAGCGCGGCACGGCGCTCAGCGCGTCTTCGCTCATGGAGGCCACCAGCGGCAGGATCATCACGCCCATGACCAGCCCCGCCGAGGCGACGTTGAAGATCTCCACCACGTCGCGGCCCAGCAGGTCTTGCAGCAGCGGCGTCATGAACTGCAAAGCGAAGAAGCCGTAAACGACGGTCGGCACGCCAGCCAGCACTTCCAGGATCGGCTTGACCGTCGCCCGCACGCGCGGGCTGGCGTACTCGCTGAGGTAGATGGCCGAGCCAAGCCCCAGCGGTAGCGCGACGAGCATAGCGATGGCCGCGCTCAGCAGCGTGGCCGTGGCCAGCGGGGCGATGCCCACCTCGTAGCGGTGCGGCTGCCAGCGCGTCGTGCTGACGAAATCCAGCACGCCGATAGTGTGAATGGCCCCGCCCTCGTCTACGTACTCGCTGGTGACCAGCAGCAGCGACTCGCGGCCCAGCACAATGACAATGGCAATCGTGGTGAAGATGGTCATGAAGCCGCATAAAAACAAGAAGCCCTGGATCAGACTCTCGCCAGGACGCCGTCTCTTCATCAGGTTGAGCGAGGGGGTGTCGTCGTGCGTAGGCGCGACGAGCCGCACGCGCTCATTGACCATCATGGCCTTGTGTTCCATCATACGCTCCCTGTCTCCCACTCCCCACAGGTTGCCACACGGCTTCGCCTGAAAGCAGGCAGATGACGGTAGGGAGGCGCCTCTTCCTCCCTACCGTCCCATGTGACGTGCAGGATGGGGCAGCTAGCCGACCAGGCCCATTGCATCGAGCCAGTGCTGCTTGGACTCGTTCAGCGCCTCGGTGCTCACCGGGAAGTAACCCACCTCGCTGACCACTTCATTGGCGTTGGTCAGGTAGTAGTTGACGAAGGCAGCCACCTGCGGCTTCTCCTGCAGGATGCCCACCGCCGAGTAGATGAACAGCGGGCGGCTCAGCATGTACTCGCCGCTCTCGGCGGTATCGCTGCTGGGCGCGACGTAGGCGATGCCCTCGGCTTCCCACTCCTCGGCGGGGATGACGATCAGATTGTCATCGGCGTCGTGGGTCACGTCGTTGGCGATGGCCACAGCCTTGAGCGTGTCCTCGTTCTCGATGTAGTAGGCGAAGCCGAAATAGCCGATGGCGTTCTCGCTGCCGCGAATGCCCTCCACCAGCGTGTAGTCGTTCTCGCTGGTCGTGGGGTTGGGGGCCAGCAGCGCGGCGAAGCGGGCCTCGCGTTCCTTGTAAGCGCCCTTGGTGCCCAGCACGGCCTCGCCGAAGAAGTCGAAGGTGCCGCTGTCGGTGCCAGGCGTGAAGAGCTGGATCGTCGCGGCGGGCCAGTCGGGGTTGACCTCATTCCACCTGGTCACTTCGCCGGTGAAGATGGCGATGAGCTGGCTGCGGGTCAGTTCGTCCACGAACGAGTCCTTGCTGACGGCGACGGTCAGCGCGTCAATGCCGATGTAGAACTCCAGCACTTCGCGGCCAATAGCCTCGCAATCGGCGCGCTCGGAGTCCTTGATGGCGCGGCTGGCGTTGCTGATGTCCGTCGAGCCTTCCTTGCAGAAACGCTCGAAGCCTGCGGAGGTGCCGGTCTCGGCGACGGCGATGTTGCCCATGAAGCCGTCGTCGCTGAAGCGCGCGGCCATAGCCACGGTGACCGGCTCGACGGTCGAGCTACCGGCGATGGCGATGTCACCGGTGACGCTCAGCGGGTCAACTTCGGGCAGCTCTATCGGCTCGTCGTCCTGGGCGACGACGCTGCGCGCGGGTAGGGCGTTAGCCAGGGCCAGCAGCGCCAGGGCCAGCGCGAGCAGAAAGCCGATTGAATTGTTCCAGAAGCGGAAATTGGGCATTGATCTCTCCTTGAGATGGGTTGTGCGCATTTGAGTGGGGCGGCCAGGCTGGTGCCCGATGAAGAAGCCTCCCCAACCATGCATCATGATAGGGGAGCGGCGTAAAGCCTCAAGGCGTATGAGGTTAAAGAAGATGAGAATTATGTTTAATTCTCTTTAACGTCGTGCGGGGACATGCCAGGATAGCGCAGGCAACGATCTAGCAGGTAGTTCTCCCCTTCTCCTAGCTCGGCTGGGGGAAGGGCCGGGGGATAGGGACATTCTGGCAACTGTCCAACGCCTTGTTCGTGCTCCCTAACGATCAGGGGATGGCGCGCTGGCGTTCCCTGGCGCTGGCAATCGCCGCGCAGACGGCTTCAGCCCCTCGCATCAGCGTGAAGGTGAACGGCATCCCCCTGACCTCGAAGCGGATCGCCGGCACAAAGAACCAGACGCGGGCCGTCCGCAGGTTTTCGATGAACTCCAGGGGGAGGTTCAGGAAGTCGGTGGTCGTGGCGATGGTCTCCTGCTTGGTCAGGAAGACGAGGCGCTGGTCGGTCACGACGAGCAACCCGTCCGGGCGATCCCACAGGCTGCGCGGGTTCCAGTACTTGGCAATGTGCTGCTGCAAGACCTGCTCCTGTTCGTCCCCACCCAGCGTGCGGATGATCTGCGCAGATTCGCGCTTGGAGCGGTCCATCTTGAGCAACACCTGGCCGTATTCAAAGACGACCTTGCTCACTTCTTCCATCGCCGTGCCTCCTGGGGGGCTGGGCCGGGCGCGCCAGGCCATGCGTTGCGCAGCCGGCACTGCGCCCTCATTGTACAGCGTTTGCGGAGAGATGAGCAGCGCCGCCAGGGCCGGGCAGGCGTGATGTCACGTAGGGGCGTATCGCCATACGCCCCTACGGGTACGGGCGCTCGGACGCCAGACTTCCGAGGGTTTCGAAAACTTCGGAAGTCTATTCCGGGGTCGGGCGCAGCAGAGCAAGCGCCCCTACCTGCTGATTTCGCACGCATCCCACTTCCACCACAGGTGGCAGACTCGCCCTGTGCCATGTAGACTCGTGCTGCAAGATCGGTTCCCACAGAGCGACACAGAGGACTGGGCGCATATGACCGACAAAGGCCGCGATAAGGCGCTAGAATCGGCGCTGTCCGATCTCACCAAACGCTTCGGCGACGGGGCCATTGTGCGGCTGGGCGATGCCGTACACTTGCAGGTGGAAGCGATCCCCACCGGCTCGCTGGCGGTGGACATTGCCCTGGGCGTGGGCGGCATCCCGCGTGGGCGTGTCACCGAAATCTACGGGCCGGAAAGCTCCGGCAAGACGACGCTTTGCCTGCACACCATTGCCGAGGCGCAGAAGCGCGGCGGCATCTGCGCTTTCATTGACATGGAGCACGCCCTTGACCCGTCCTACGCAGCCCGCATCGGCGTGGACGTGGATAATCTCTACGTCTCGCAGCCCGATATGGCTGAGCAGGCGCTGGAGATCGCCGAGGCGCTGGTGCGCAGCGGCGCGCTCGATGTCATCGTGCTGGACAGCGTGGCCGCGCTCGTGCCGCGCGCCGAGCTTGAGGGCGAGATGGGCGACTCGCACGTCGGCTTGCAGGCGCGGCTGATGTCGCAGGCGCTGCGCAAGCTCTCCGGCGCGATCAAGCAGTCCAACACCTGCATGATCTTCACCAACCAACTGCGCGAGAAGGTCGGCGTGATGTTCGGCAACCCGGAGACGACCACCGGCGGGCGGGCGCTCAAGTTCTACGCCAGCGTGCGGCTGGACATCCGCCGCATTCAGTCCATCAAGGCGGGCGGCGAGACGGTGGGCAACCGCACCCGCGTGCGCGTGACCAAGAACAAGGTCGCCCCGCCCTTCCGCGAAGCCGAGTTCGACATCATGTACAACGAGGGCATCAGCAAGGTGGGCGACATCCTCGACATCGCCACCGAGCTAGGCGTGATTGACAAGCGCGGCGCGTTCTTCCGCTACCAGGAAGAGGCGCTGGGCCAGGGGCGCGAGAACGCCAAGCAGTACCTGCGCGAGAACCCGCGCCTGGCCATGAAGCTAGAGAACATCATCCGCGAGGAATACGGGCTGCCCCCCATCTACGAGGAACCGAACGAAGCCTCCGAGTGACAATGGGTGCATGGATGGCTGGCTGCGATGCTCAGAGAGGTACGCGCGGCATGAACCGGCTTCTTCTGCTCGGCGGAGTGTGCCTGATGCTGGTGGGTCTGGCGGGCGCATGGAGTCCGCTGAACCGGGCCGCTGCCCAGGCCGAGACCGGCACGATTTGCGTGGCGACATTCGCCGACGCCAACGCCAACGGCCTGCGCGAAGCCGACGAGGGGCCGCTGGCTGGCGTGAACGTCAACCTGGCGACTGGCGGCGTGATCATCGCCACGCACATCACCGCCGAGGGCGAGGCCGAATACTGCTTCGAGAACCTGCTGCGCGGCGTCTACACCGTCAGCTTCACCGACAGCCCGCTCTACCGCATCACCACCGCGTGCGAAGGCACCTTCGCCCTCGACGCCACGCAGCGCCTGACGCTCGACCCGTTCGGCGCGTTCCCTGTCGGCGCGGAAGGATTGCGCGCAGAAGTGGTCGCCCAGGCCGCCGCTGCCAGCGAAGACGAGCCGCTCGACACGTCCACCCGCCTGCTGCTGGCGACGGTCGGCGCGACGATGGTCATGCTGTTCATGATCGGGCTGGGCGCGGTGATATTGGGGCTGCGCGACTGGCGGAGTCAGCGCCGCCGCGCCGCGCGGGTGCCCCTGCCGCCGCCCGATCTGCTGCGCCCGCCGGGCGCGTGGTGAAATCCCTGTTGAGAACGCGCTTCGGGGCGGTCTGCGATCCGCCCCGAACTCATGAATCCCTGCGTTATCTGGTATAATGCCCGCCATGCGCTGCCATGTCAGCTTGAACGCGCACCTGCTGTCTGCCCAGGCCGGTTACCGGAGCGCGGGGATCAACGGCTATATCTACAACCTGCTCCGCGCGCTGCCCGATGCCGACCCGGATTTCCGCTACACGGTCTTCGCGGGGCCGCAGAGCCAGCCGCCCGCCCATGACCGGCTGGCAGTGCGCCGCGCCGCGTGGAATACTGAGAGTCCGCTGCGGCGCATTCTCTGGGAGCAGATCGCCCAGCCGCTGGCGCTGCGACGGACGCATCCCGACCTGGCGCACGGTCTGGCGTTTGTATCGCCGCTGCTCAGCCGCGTGCCGTCGGTGGTGACGGTCTACGACCTGAGCTTTGTGCACTATCCCGACCGGCTGCCGGCAGCGCGGCGCTGGTACCTGCGCCTGTTCGCGCGCTGGTCGTGCGGGCGGGCACGGCGGGTGATCGCCATCTCGCACAGCACGGCCCGCGACCTGGCGCAGACCTTCGGGCTGCCGCCGGAGCGCATTGACGTGGCCGCGCCGGGCGTCGGCGAGCAGTTCGTCCCGCTGCCGCGCGAGGACGTGGAGCGCTTCCGGGCGCGCAAGGGGCTGCCCGACCGCTTCCTGCTGTTCCTGGGCACGCTGGAGCCGCGCAAGAACCTGCCCGTGCTGCTGCGCGCCTACGCCCAGCTTGCGGCGGAAGACCGCGTGGCGACTCACCTGGTGCTGGCGGGCGGCGTCGGCTGGATGGCGGACGAGATTTTCGCGGCGATTGAGGCGCACAACCTGAGCGGCACCGTGCACCTGCCGGGCTATGTGCCAGCGGACGAGCTGCCGCTGTGGTACAACGCGGCGGAGGCGCTGGTCTATCCCTCGATGTTCGAGGGATTCGGGCTGCCGGTGCTTGAGGCGCTGACCTGTGGCAAGCCGGCGCTCGTCTCCGACGCCTCATCGCTGCCGGAGGCGGTTGGCGACGGCGGGCTGTGCCTGCCGCCGGACGATGTGGGGGCGTGGGCGGCGGCGCTGGCACGGGCCATGCACGACGCGCAGTGGCGCGCCGAGGCGGGTGCGCGCGGGCGTGCTCATGCCGCGCGCTTCACCTGGGCGGAGACGGCGGCGCAGACGGTTGCCAGCTACCGCCGCGCATTAGGACTGGAGACGCAGTAGTGAGGAGTGGTCGGTGATCAGTTGTCAGTGATCGGTTGTCAGTAGGCGGTGCTTGGTGAAGGCTGACACGGCCAGCCGGACACTGAAAACTGGAAACTGATCACTGATCACTCTCAACCGCTATGGACGAGACACCTTTCAAATGGCCGCGTTGGTTGCTGCCCACCGGCGACTTGCTGCTGGTGATGGCGGCGTTCCTGTTCTCGTACTACCTGCGCTACGAGGTGCAGTTCCTCCAGCCGGTGGACGAAGCCAACGCCGCGCCGTTTGCCCCCTACTGGCCCTACGCTGTTGTCTTCGCTGCGCTGATGCTGGTCTTCAACCAGGGCGCGCGCCTGTACCGCGAGCGGCGCGGGCGCACCTGGTGGGACGAAGTGTTCGCCATCACCAACGGGGCGATGAGCGCGGCGGTCATCGTCATGGCCCTCAGCTTCCTGTTGCGCCCGCTGGTCTTCTCCCGTCTGCTGATCATCCAGGCGGCGGCGCTGGTCGTGCTGCTGTTGGGCATGTGGCGGCTGGCGCTACGCATCCTGCGCAACAACCTGCGCAAGCGCGGCATCGGCGTCGAGCGCGTGCTGATCGCCGGCGCGGGCAGCGTGGGGCTGTCCGTGCTGCAAACGCTCGTCGCCCGGCCCGACCTCGGCTACAAGGTGATCGGCTTCGTGGACGACGACCCGGAGCGCGGGGCCAATGACCTGGGGCGCGTGCCTGCCCTGGGCGGCATTGACAACCTGCCGCGCCTGATTGACGAGCACCGTGTGGACCTGGTGATCATCACCCTGCCCTGGCACGTCCAGCGCAAGATTCTGGCTATCGTGCGCGAGTGCGAGCGCCAGAACGTCAAGGTGCGCACCGTCCCCGACCTGTTTGAGCTAAGCCTCAGCCAGGTGCAGGTCGAGATGCTGGGCGGCATCCCCATGCTGGGCCTCAACGGAGAAGCGCGCTTCAACACCAGCAGCCGCATCACCAAGCGCATGGTGGATATCGCTCTGGCGCTGATCGCGCTGCTGCCCAGCGCCCTGATCACGCTGATCATCGCCATCGCCATCCGCCTGGACTCGCCGGGGCCGATCTTCTTCGCCCAGGAGCGCGTGGGGCTGGAGGGCAGGCGCTTCAAGGTGTACAAGTTCCGCTCGATGGTCGTGGACGCCGAGAAGATGCACGCCGACCTGATCCGGCGCACCGGCGAAGACCCGCGCCACCCCAAGCTGACCAACGACCCACGCATCACGCGCGTGGGCCGCTGGATTCGCCGCTTCAGCCTGGACGAGGTGCCGCAAATCTGGAATATCCTGCGCGGTGACATGAGTTGGGTGGGGCCGCGCCCCGCTACCCCGGACGAAGTGGCCCTCTACGAGCCGTGGCACTTGCAGCGGCTGCGCGTGCTGCCCGGCCTGACCGGCTTGTGGCAGGTCAGCGGGCGCAGCGAAGTGCCCTTTGAGGAAATGTGCTTGCTGGACATCTACTACATCGAGAATTGGTCGCTGGGCCTGGACCTGCAGATCATCCTGCGCACCATTCCGATGGTTCTCTTCGCTCATGGAGCCTCGTAACCTTGAACAGCCATAGTGCCATCACCCGCGACCTGGAACTGGAATGGGCGACGGCGCAGGAACTATACCGCTTCGCGCAGCGCCTGGTGCAGACGCCCAGCGTCTCGACCCGCGAGGGCGACGCTGCCGCGTTGGTGGTTGAGCATCTGCGCGCCCTGGGCTTCGCCGATGTGCGCGTCAACGCGATGGGCAGCGTGATTGTCACGCTGGGCACAGGCAACGGCCCCACCCTGCTCTACGACGCGCATCTGGACACGGTTGCGCCGGGCACGCTGGAGTCCTGGCCGCACCCGCCCTACGATGGGGTGATTGCCGACGGCGCGCTGCACGGGTTGGGCGCGGTGGACATGAAGAGCGCGCTGGCCAGCATGGTCTACGGCGCGCGCCAACTGCTGCCCTGGCAAGACCGGCTCAAGGGCCGGCTGGTGCTGGCCCTTGTGGTGCAGGAAGAGCCGTGTGAGGGCCTGGCCATCCGCTACGTGATCGAGGAAGACGGCATCCGCCCGGATTACGTGCTGCTCGGCGAGCCGACCGACCTGCAGATCAGCCGGGGGCAGCGCGGGCGAGTCATGTTCAGGGTGGCGGTGACGGGCCGCTCGTCGCACGGCAGCCAACCGCAGCTTGGCCAGAACGCTATCTACGCAGCGGCGCGGCTCATCTTCGCCACGCAACTGCTGGCCGACTCGCTGCCCAAAGACCCGTTCCTGGGGCCAGGCACCATCGCGGTGACGGCCATCCACAGCCAGGGATCGAGCCTCAACGCCATCCCCGACCTGTGCAAGGTCTACCTCGACCGCCGCCTGACATTGGGCGAGACAGTGATAGGCGCGTGCGCTCAGTTGGAGAGCCTGATCAGCCGCGAGGACATCCCCGCCACCGTGCAGATCACCACCTACGACGAGCCGTCGTACACGGGGCTGGTGCGTACTGCGCAGGAAGCGCACCCGGCCTGGGTGCTCGACCGGGCGCACCCATTGGTGGAGGCGCTCCAACAGACGATCCAGGCTGTGCGTGGCAGCGCGCCGGCGATTGGGCACTGGCCGTTCTCGACGGACGGTGTGTACACGATGGGTCAGGCGGGCATCCCCACCGTCGGCTTTGGGCCGGGCGACCCCAACCTGGCGCACACGCCGCGTGAGGTCGTCCGCCTGGAAGACCTCAGGACAGCGGCGCACGTCTACGCTGGCCTGGCGGCGCGCCTGCTGCTGGATAGGTGAGCGCAACGCCCCTTCCCGGCAGAGTTCAGGGGACGGATGGGCATTAAGGTTTGCCTGTGGTCTGGAGCGGCCCTTCACTTTACCTCACCCCCGCTCGGCGCTGACGCGCCTCGCCCCCCTCTCCGTTTACGGAGAGGGGAAGAGCCGAGCGTAGCGAGGCCAGGGGGTGAGGTTGATCGGTCGCCATCTCAATGCTTCTCACGTTGCTGTCCGCCCCTGAAGGCTCTGCCGGGGCGAGGCGTTCCGCCGAAAGAGACTTCCGAAGTCTCCACAGACTTCGGAAGTCGCTCTCCGCGTCAGGCGCAGCAGAGCAGCGCCCCTGCGCGCTGTCTGATCGCGCTGGCTAACAAAGGCAGGCGGCCTGCGCACAGTGCACAGGCCGCCCGCGTTCTATCTGGCACCGACGCGCCTAGCGCGTGTTATGAACTCCGCACGCTCGGCGTAGCGTGCAGGGCACGGCGCATGGGTAGCACTCTGACCCCACCCTGGAGTCCCTCCCCGCTGGCGGGGAGGCTCCCCTTTCCTTGCTTGCGGGGAAAGGGGCCGGGGGATAGGGGTTGAAAAGTGCATAACACGCTCTAGCGCGTCAGCGTGTCTAGGAACTCCTCGTTGGAGTCGGTATGGCGCATCTGGTTGATCAGCGCCTCGGTCGCGGCGACCATATCGTAGTTGGCCGGCGGCTGCGTCATCTGCACCAACATGCGGCGCATCGTCCACACGCGCTGCAGAATGTCCGGGCCGAGCAATAGCTCTTCGCGCCGCGTCGAGGACTGCATGATGTCGAAGGCGGGGAAGATGCGCCGCTCTTGCAGCTCGCGCGAGAGGTGCAGCTCCATGTTGCCCGTGCCCTTGAACTCCTCGTAGATCACGTCGTCCATGCGGCTGCCGGTCTTGACCAGGCAGGTGGCCACAATGGTCAGGCTGCCGCCTTCTTCGACGTTGCGCGCCGCGCCAAAGAAGCGTTTGGGCGGGTAGAGCGCCGACGGATCGAGGCCGCCGGTGAGCGTGCGCCCGCTGGGCGGCACGACCAGGTTGTAGGCGCGGGCCAGGCGGGTGATGCTGTCCAGCAGGATGACGACATGCTGCCCGGATTCCACCAGGCGCTTGGCGCGCTCCAGGGCCATCTCCGCCACGCGCACGTGGTACGACACCGGCTCGTCGAAGGTGCTGCTGATCACCTCAGCGTCCACCGAGCGATCCATGTCGGTGACTTCTTCTGGGCGCTCGCCGATCAGCACGACCATCAGGTGCACTTCCGGGTAATTCTCGCTGATCGCGTTCGCCACTTCCTTGAGCACAGTCGTCTTGCCGGCTTTGGGCGGGCTGACGATCAGGCCGCGCTGCCCGCGCCCAATGGGGGCGATCAGGTTGAGCAGGCGCGTGGAGAGAATGCGCGGGTTGGTCTCCAGATTGTAGCGTTCTTCGGGGAAGATGGCGGTCAGGTCGTCGAAGCGGGGGCGGCGCTTGGCCTGTTCGGGGTCCAGCCCGTTGACGGCTTCTACGCGCAGCAGGCCGAAGTATTTCTCTGAGTCCTTCGGCGGGCGCACCTGGCCGATCACCATGTCGCCCGTGCGCAGCCCAAACCGGCGAATCTGCGTCTGGCTGACGTAAATATCGTCGGGGCCGGGTAGGTAATGGTCTGAGCGGAGGAAGCCGATGCCGTCGTCAATGATTTCGAGGATACCCCCGCGTAGTTGGTGCCCTTGCCGTTCGGCCTTGTCGCGCAGCAGCCGCAGGATGAGGTCTTGTTTTTTGAGACGGCTGAACCCCGCAATATCGGCCTCGCGCGCCATCTCGCGCAGGTCGTGCAGCGTTTGAGTTTCGAGTTCTGCAATATCCATGTTCCGGGATCTCCGAGCGAGGATAACCTAGCGACGCCAGGCGTCGTCGTGATGCAATTCCCCCACCATCGCGCTGGTGAGCAGGCAACGGATCACTCTGGGCGCGCAAGCCGTCTTCACGACGACCGCCGCGCGTAGGACATCATCAAGGGCACCTGAGGACAGGAATTAGCGCGAGCTGTGGGCACGCAAATCAGGGAGTAGAATGCAATGGAACAGCGAGCTACTGCGAATATAGCACAGTGCAGGCCCCCGGTCAAACTCTCGCGTTCTGCGTTCTGTCGGGTGCATCTCACGATGGGGGCAAGATGCCTGAACCGCAGAGGCGCAGAGGACGCGGAGAGGAACCAGAACCCTCTCCATCTTTTTCTCTGCGCTCTGTGCGTCTTTGCGGTGATCCCTTTGCCCCGGAAATGAAATGCGCCCCCGTTCTGCCTCTATTATACGCGCTAAAAGACAAACCAAACAAGATAGTAGTAGCCGATTGCGACGGAAACCAGCACCGAATCCGTGCGGTCGAGGATGCCACCGTGACCGGGAATGAGGTGGCTGGAGTCTTTGGCCCCCACCTGGCGCTTGATCGCCGAGATGCCCAGGTCGCCGACGGTGCCCAGCACGCCGATCAGCAGGCCGATCAGCGCCCCATGCCCCCAGGTGAGCACTGCCGTGTCCGGCAACCCACCGGCCAGCGCGCCGAAGACCAGCCCGCCCACCACGCTGCCCGCGTAGCCTTCCCACGTCTTTTTGGGGCTGACGCGCGGCGACATCTTGTGGCGGCCCCAGCGCCGCCCCACGAAATAGGCCGCGCTGTCGGAGAAGGCCACACAGCCATAGAGCATCAACAGCAGGTAAGCGCCTTCTTGCAGGTCGCGCACGGCCAGCAGGTAGCTGCCCAGCCAGCCCAGGTAGAGTCCCCCAAACACGGCCAGCGCCAGCGCCAGCACAGGGTTGGGCTGCCCGTGCTCCATGCCCCAGATGGCGTAGAAGGTGCCCGCGATCAGCAGGGCGGCAACGCCCGGCGCGCGCCAGTCATCGTGCTCAAAGCAGGTCGCCCCCGCCAGCAGCAAGATCAGCGCCAGCACCAGCCAGGCCGGGGTGTGGTAACCGCCCTGGCGCAGCAGGTGAACGTACTCCAGCCCGCCCAGCACCAGCGCCGCCACGATCAGCGCCGCAAACAGCCAGCCGCCCACCAGCACCACCGCGATCAGAATGGGCAGCGCCACCACAGCAGTGAGCACGCGCGTTTTCAGCATGGGGGTTCCTCGGCAGGGGGTGAGAGAGGGGCGCTCCGCTTATGGCTGGGGGACCAGCCCAAAGCGCCGCTCGCGCCGCGCGAAGTAGACCAGCGCCTTGAGTAGCTCGTTGCGGTCAAAGTCCGGCCAGTAGGTCGGCGTGGCGTAGTACTCGGCGTAGGACGCCTGCCACAGCAGGAAGTTGCTCAGGCGCATCTCACCCGCCGTGCGGATCACCAGGTCTGGGTCGGGCTGCCCGGCGGTGTACAAATAGTAGTTGATCAGCGTCTCATCAATCTGGTCGAGCGGGACGCCGTCGGCGACGATGCGCCGGAACGCCTGGATCAGGTCTTGCCGCCCGCCATAGTTGAAGGCGATGTTGAGGATAAGCTGATCGTTGTTGCGCGTGAGGGCGATAGCCTGGCGCACTTTCTCTTGCAGCGCCGGCGAAAGCCCGTCTAGCTCACCGATGTGGCGAAGCTGCACGCCGTTCGCATGAAGCTGCTTTAGCTCGCGGTTGATGACCGTCTCCAGGATGTTCATCAACCCGCGCACCTCGGCTTCGGGCCGCCCCCAGTTCTCGGTGGAGAAGGCGTAGATGGTCAGGATTTTGATCCCGAACTCGCTGCACGCGCGCAGGATGCGCCGCAGGTTCTCCACGCCGGCCCGGTGACCGGCCAGGCGGGGTAAGCCGCGCGCTTTGGCCCAACGCCCGTTGCCGTCCATGATGATCGCCAGGTGGTAGGGCACCTGGTCGGGCAGGGTCAACGCCTCGTCTGTCATGTGCGTTTGCTGCTCCACGCTACTCTATCCCGGCTGTGGGGGGAGGATGCGGGCACCAGGGGCGTGGGAGCCGCGCAAGGCCCGGCAAAGCGCCCCTTTTCATCATAGCAGAGATCAGCCGTGTCGTGGGCTACAATTCCATGATCTCGGCTTCTTTGCGCTTGCCCGCCTCTTCGATGAGGTGAATGTACTTGTCGGTCAGCTTCTGAACTTCTTCCTGGCCGTGCTTGTTCTCGTCCTCGGAGATCAGCTTTTCCTTCTCAAACTCGCGCAGGTCGTCAATGGCGCTGCGACGCACATTGCGCACAGCGACGCGCGCCTCTTCGACGCGCCGCCCGACGATCTTTTGTAGCTCGACGCGCCGCTCCTGGGTGAGGGCCGGGATGTTCAGGCGAATGACCGTCCCATCGTTGTTGGGCGTCAGCCCCAGTTCGGAAGCGAGAATGGCGCGCTCGATGGTCTTGAGCGAGGTCTTGTCGAACGGGCGGATCATGATCATCTGCGCTTCGGGGACCGAGATGGTCGCCAACTGGTAGAGCGGGGTCTCGGTGCCATAGTAGTCCACCGCCAGCTTCTCAACGAGGCCGGTCGAGGCGCGGCCTGTGCGCATCCCCCGCAGATCCTCTTCGAGCACAGCAACGGCGCTCTTCATGCGCTCCTCGGCGTCCTTCAAAACGTCTTTTATCATGCGTCACGCTCCGCTCAGGCGGCCATACCCTGAAAACCACGTACAAATGCGCAGGAATTGTCGCCTATTCAGCCGCCCTTGTCAAACCCTTTCGCTGTCGTGGGTGCACGAACAAGTTGTTGGGCACCCCTATCCCCCGGCCCCTTCCCCCAGCAAAGCCAGGGGAAGGGGAAAATTGCCTGTCAGATCGTCCCCCCTCTAGCTCGGCTGGAGGGGGGATTGAGGAGGGAGGCGTTCACCGAGTGGTCATGGTCTCCCCTGGCAACAGGTCGTTCGTGGCCCCCGCTTCCGTGCGCCTCCTGAGTCATTACACGCCCTCTCGCCGAAACGCGCACCGCCCGGATGCATCCTTTGCCCCACACCTGCATCTAACGCCCTAGAACGACGGCATCGCTTAATGACACTGAGGCAAAAGGAACGACAACTCATGGAAATGGAAATCGTCTTCCCCGGCGGCCTGCGCGTGGACGCGGTAGTGGGCGACATGGTGATCCCCACCAACCAGGACGGCTCGGCCCCGGCCCCGTTCGGCCTGTTTCTGGCTTCGATTGGCACGTGCGCAGGCATCTACGTGCTCAGCTTCTGCCAGCAGCGCGGCCTGCCCACCGACAATCTGCGCATCATCCAGCGGATGCACACCAACCCCCTCACGCGCCTGATCGAGAAGATCGAGCTGGACATTCAGCTTCCGCCCGACTTCCCGGCGCAGTACAAGGACGCCGTGATTCGCTCGGCGCAGTTGTGCGCGGTCAAGAAGCATCTGGAGCACCCGCCCGTCTTCGACGTGTACACCTCGGTGATTGAGGGCGAGCTGTTGCGCTAGATCACGCGGCGCAGCGTGCAGGGCACGGCGCATGGGTAGCGCCCTGCCCCCCTGTGGCCTCTTTCCGCCAGCGAACGGAAACCAGCGCGTGCTTAGTTCGCCAGCAGTATCGTCAGCGGGGAGGCTCCCCTTTCCCTGCTTGCGGAGAAAGGGGCTGGGGGATAGGGGTTGAAAGTGCATAACACGCGCTAGGGCGCGCAGCCAGACTTCGGAAGTCTAGTGCGGCAGAAGGCCCCTCTCCCTGGCCCCCTCCCCGCCCAGGCCAGGGAGGGGGAAAACGCCCCAACCAGCGATCAAAGTCCCCCTCATATATTAGAGAAACAGGCTCAGACGGTAGAATAAGCCGTCTGAGCCTGCCCCTGGCAGAGAGCACGTGGTGCCCCCTAACAGCGTTGA
>Ga0334890_1002165_pt1 | contig 23394 bp, 15 predicted proteins | sample GraSluR1_MG_3_FD_207220 | JGI IMG/M metagenome (GOLD analysis project Ga0334890, IMG submission 207220) | Sludge microbial communities from methane-producing bioreactor in Wageningen University, Netherlands - Granular Sludge_31_08-R1 | ecosystem: Engineered > Bioreactor > Anaerobic >... | reverse complement strand
CCCCAAGCTACCGGACTTGGCCGACAAGTTCGAACAGTATCTGAACTCGCACACCTTCGAAAGTTCGTTTCTAGAGCGTTGCGGGTATACTTCAATTCGTTCAATATTTAACTGATTTCTCGATTAGTTCGCCAACAACGTCCCTTGTGGGGAAAGGAGAGAATTGCCTGTCAGATCGTCCCTCCTCTAGCTCGGCTGGAGGGGGGATTGAGGGGGGAGGCGTTCACCGGGTAGTCATGACCTCCCCAGGCAACAGGTTGTTCGTGGCCCCTTCTGAATGTGCACTGCGGCACAATCGACCCAACCAGCCTATAATATAGGGTGGTTCAGCGCCGCCCAATGGCGGCAGCACGCGCAAAGGTGCACGATGTGGGAGTGAGACATGCACAGAAACAAGCGAGGTAACTTACAGTGGACCGCTGCGCTGGCGCTCGCCGGCCTGGCGCTGCTCGTGGTCAGCGCCCTGCTGCCGGGCGCGCGCGCGCTGGCTCAGGGAGACGACGATAGTCCCGCCCCCTTCCCCGGCGACCCGCTGCCCAACGACCGCGACGCCCTCTTCGCCGGTTCAGGGGTCTGCGCAAGCTGTCATGGCCAGCTCAGCGACGCCGCGGGGAACGATGTCTCGATTGATAGCTACTGGCGCGCCACGATGATGGCCAACGCCGCCCGCGACCCCTACTGGCAGGCATCGGTCAGCATCGAGACGGCCAACCTGCCTCAGTACGCCGAAGTGATCGAGGACAAGTGCGCCCTGTGCCATACGCCGATGGCCCACTTCAGCGCCGTCCAGGCCGGGGCCAGCACGCGCCTGTTTGAGGGTGGCTTCCTCAGCGCCGAGCACCCGCAGCACGCCCTGGCCCTCGACGGCAATTCGTGCACGCTCTGCCACCAGATCGAGGATGTCGCGTTCGGCGAGCCGGAGAGCTTCAGCGGGCACTACACCATTGACGCCGAACTGCCAGCGGGCGAACGCCTGAACTACAGCCGCTTCGCCGTCAGCGAGGAGGGGATAGCCATCATGCAGGGCGCGTCGGGCTTCATCCCCACCCAGTCCATGCACATGGCCCAGGCGGAGCTATGCGCGACCTGCCACACGCTCTACACCCCTTACGTGGACGATACGGCCACCATCGTCGGCGAGTTTCCAGAGCAGACACCCTATCTCGAATGGCTGGGCAGCGCCTACGCCGGCAACACGCCGTGCCAGGGCTGCCACATGCCCCAGGCCAAGGGCGCTGTCGTGACCAGCATCACCGGCGGCGAGCCGCGCGAGCCGTTCTTCAAGCATACCTTCGTTGGCGGCAACGCCTACCTGATGGACATCTTCCTGGCGCACGGCGCTGAGATGGACGCGACCGCCAGCAGCGAGCACTTCACCTTCACCCGCGAGCAGACGCTGGCCCAGCTTCAGCAACGCGCCGCCGCTGTCAGCCTGGAGCATGTGGGATTTGCGGACTCCACGCTGGCCTTCAACATCGTGGTAGAGAACCGGGCCGGGCACAAGCTCCCGACCGGCTTCCCGTCGCGGCGGGTCTGGCTGCACATCACCGTGCGCGACTCCGCCGGAACTGTGATTTTCGAGTCCGGCGAGTACACGGCAGACGGCCGGATCGTCGGCGACGACCACGACGACGACCCGACTCGCTACGAGCCGCACCACACTGTGATCCTTTCGCCGGACGATGTGCAGATTTACCAGTCCATCATGGGCGACGTGAACGGCGAGGTGACTGGCATCCTGCTGCGCGGAGCGGGCTACCTGAAAGATAACCGGCTGCTGCCAGCGGGCTTCGACAAGGACGCCGCGCACCCGGACGCGCGCCCCAGTGACGCGGCATTGGCCGACGCCAATTTCGTCGGCGGGGGCGACCGGCTGATGGTCTCGCTGAACACGGGGACTGCCGAAGGGCCGTTCGAGGTGAGCGTCGAGTTGCTCTACCAGGCGCTCAGCTATCGCTGGATCGAGAAGCTGCGCGACTTCGACACGGCGGAGAGCGCACGCTTTCTGGGCTTCCACGAGGCGGTACCCAACACACCCGTCGTCATGGCCAGTGTCACGGAGAGCGTCTCGCCCTAGAGAGTGGGCGGCTGCCCGTCTGCACGGCGATGGGCAGCCCGCCCGCTTTGGGCGCTTTGTGCGGCATTTGAGGCACGTGCAGTCCCCGTCAGGTAGGGGCGCTGCTCTGCTGCGCCCTGGTTTACCTCACCCCGCTCGGCCCGCTGACACGGGCCTCGCCGCCCCCTCTCTGCCAGCGGAGAGGGGGCAAGTCGAGCGCAGCGAGGCTAGGGGTGAGGTAAATGCTCTCGCGCCCAGCGAATGGCTGACATCCTTTGCACGCACTTCGTTTGTGCATATTAGCTGGTGTAAACTCGCCCCCTCACGCTACAATTAACGACTCGTGCCTTGCCACTCACCGCCTGCATCCCTAGCAGCGTGCGTCACCGTCATGTGCTCACCCGCTCAGCCAGTCTATCAGAGGAGGTGGACCCGCTGATGAGCATCAGTCAACTTGCCAGGCAGATCAAAGAATCCCCGACGCTCAAGCTCAATGAAGAGGCGCTGCTGATGAAGGAGCGCGGCGAGCCGGTGATCAACATGAGCGCCGGCCAGCCAACGAACAAAGCACCCATCACGGCCATTCTGGGCACAGCGGCGCAGCTCAAGACAGCGGAGATGAAGTACACGCCGGTAGACGGGACGAAATCGCTGAAGAAGGCCATCATCCGCTACACGGAAGAGAACTATGGCCGGCTGCCCGCGCCGGAGAACGTGATCGCCTCAACCGGGGCCAAGCAATCCATCTTCAACGCCCTGTACTCGATCCTCAACCCGCAGGACGAGGTGATCATCCTCGCGCCCTACTGGGTGAGCTACCCTGAAATGGTCAAGATGTGCTACGGCGTCCCGGTGATCGTCACGCCGGAGGACGGCACGTTTCACCCGCGCTTCGAGGAGATCGAGCAGGCGGTCAGTTCCTACACGAAGGCGATCATCGTCAACAGCCCGAACAACCCGTCCGGGGTGATGTACAGCGAAAGCCTGATCGCCGACATCGTGGGTCTGTGCGAGCGGCGCGGCATTTACGTGATCATGGACGACATCTATCACAAGCTGGTCTTCGATGGTCGCCAGCACACGCCGGCCTACCGCTACACCGACCGCGACCTGGAAGACACGCACATCATCGTGATCAACGGCGTGTCCAAGCTCTATGGCATGACCGGCACGCGCATCGGCTGGGCCATCGCCAGCCGCAAGCTCGTCGAAGTGATGACCAACGTACAGAGCCAGATCACCTCCTCGCCGCCTACCATCTCGCAGGCCGCTGCCGAGGGCGCGCTGACCGGAATGCAGAGTATCGTTGAACACCTGCGCCTGACCATCCAGAACAACCGCGACGTGATCCTGGACGAGCTACGTTCCTTCACCGATGTGCACGTCCCCAGGCCGGATGGCACCTTCTACTGCATGGCCGACTTCCGCGCCTACACCCAGGACTCGGTCGAGCTGGCCAACTTCCTGCTGCGCAAGGCGCTAGTCGTGACCGTGCCGGGCAAGGAGTTCGGCATGGAAGGCTACCTGCGCCTGACCTATTCCGGCGGGGTTAAGGAGATCATTGAGGCTGTCGAGCGCATGAAATGGGCGCTGGACCCCAACGCCCCCAACGAGATCTACATTGGCGACCGCAAGATGGTCCGGGACTGGATGTAGAGGACGGACGATGACCAACAACCTGCTCAACATCAAAACTCCTGCGCAGGATCAGGCCCATGCGCTGAAAGCCGAGTTCGGCCTGCTCAATCACGGCCTGACCAACCTGCGCCAGAGCTACTGGAACCTGCCCTCCGAGGCTCTGTACGAGGAGATCGTCTTTCGCAGCGAAGCGCAGATCGCCGCGCAAGGCCCGATCGTCGTCTCATCCGGCAAGCACACGGCGCGCGCCGCGCAGGACAAATACATCGTGCGCGAACCCGCCTCCGAGGATCATGTCTGGTGGGGCGAGTACAACCGCCCGCTGGGTGCCGGGAAGTTTGAGGAGTTGCTGGGTCGGCTACAGGGCTACCTGCAGGGCCGCGATGTCTTCGTGCAGGACTGCTACGTGGGCGCGCACCCCGACTACCGCTTGCCCATCCGCATCATCACCGAATACGCCTGGCACGCCCTGTTCGCGCGCAACATGTTCATCCTGCCGGAGACCCGCGAAGAATACCGGCTGCACGTGCCGGAGTTCACGGTGCTGGCTGTGCCGTCGTTCAAAGCGTTCGAGCCGATTGACGGGACGCGCACCAGCACGGTGATCGCCATCAACTTCGACCAGCGCATGGCCATCATCGCCGACTCCGCCTATGGCGGCGAGATCAAGAAGTCCATCTTCACGGTGATGAACTACCTGCTGCCGCTCGAAGGGCTGATGACCATGCACTGCTCGGCCAACCAGGGCAACACGGGAACGGATGACGTGGCGCTGTTCTTCGGGCTGTCCGGCACGGGCAAGACAACGCTCTCTGCCGACCCGTCGCGCGGGCTGATCGGCGACGACGAGCACGCCTGGGGCGACGACGGCGTTTTCAACTTCGAGAACGGCTGCTACGCCAAAGTGATCCAGCTTTCCCAGTCGGCTGAGCCGCAAATCTACGAGGCGGTGCACCGCTTCGGCGCGATTCTGGAGAACGTCGTCTACGACCCGGTGACGCGCAAGATTGACCTGGACGACGACGAGATCACCGAGAACACGCGCGCCTCGTACCCGCTGACCTACATCAGCAACGCGGTCGCCTCCAAGCGCGGCGGGCACCCCAAGAACATCATCTTCCTGACGTGCGACGCCCAGGGCGTGATCCCGCCCATCGCCCGCCTGACGCCCGACCAGGCGCTCTACCACTTCATCTCCGGCTACACGTCGAAGATCGCCGGCACCGAAGTGGGACTGGGCGAAGAACCGGAGATCACCTTCAGCGCGTGCTTCGGCGCGCCGTTCATGGTTCACCACCCCACCGTCTACGCCGACCTGCTCAAGCGCAAGATCGAGCGTTACGGCGTGCACTGCTGGCTGATCAACACAGGCTGGACGGGCGGCCCCTACGGTGTGGGCAAGCGCATCAGCATTCGCCACACCCGCGCGCTGCTCAGCGCGGCGCTCAGCGGTGCGCTGCTGGAGGTGGAATACTACACGGACCCGATCTTCGGCTTCCAGGTGCCCAAGACCTGCCCCGGCGTGCCGGACAGCGTGCTTTTCCCCGCCGAGTCGTGGCCCAGCCGCGACGAGTACTGGAGGAAGTACCGCCAGCTGGCCGCGCGCTACATTGACAACTTCAAGAAGTTCGCTCCGGCCTGCCCGCCAGAGGTGCGCGCCGCCGGGCCGCGCCTGGACTGAGCGGGCCACAAGCGACCGGTCACCCTCTGGAGGTGGCTCGTTGCCCTGCCTCACTCCCGCTCGGCAACCGAGTTCAAGGGCGGACAGGTGTCGGACGAACGCGAAAGCAGGCGAACGTCTAGCCTCACCGCCCCCTCTCCACGTGGTGGAGAGGGGGAGTCGGGCCGCCAGGAAGTCTCCTCTCCACGTGATGATCCCGTTGGCAAAATGCCTCCGTAGGGGCGTAGTGCAGTACGCCCCTACGGGGCGCAACAAAGCAGCACTCCTACGAAACCAGCGCGTGCTTAGTTCGCCAACCTTATCGTGGTGGAGAGGGGGAGTCGAGCTGCCAGGAAGTCCCCTCTCCATGACGTAGGGAGGGGATTCAGGGGTGGGGCTAAGACCACGCCTGCTATTGGGGATGGGAGCCTGCCGATACCCGGCTCGCAGACTTCGCTGCCAGACCGGTGAAGGTTGGCCGTAATTGTGATCCGGCGGGCAGCGCAACGCGCCACCCTCCCCCTAACCGACCGCCGCCTGATCGCCGCTAACCAACGACCAATAACCAATAACCCTCAGCCCTCGACAGGCAGTGGCAGGCGGACTGTCACCGTCGTGCCCTGCCCTGGCTCGCTCTCGATCTCAAACCCGCCGCCAGAGAGCAGCGCAAGCTGCCGCGCCAAAGTCAGACCCAGGCCGACGCCCTGGTGCTCGTAGAGATGGCGCTCGAACTGAAGATAGGCCCCGCTCTCACGAATCTGCTCGGCGGTCATCCCGCGCCCTCTGTCGCTGATGCGCAGCACGTAATCGCTTCCGGCCACTCTGCCGCTCACCCGAATGGGCGTGCCCGCCGCCGAGAACTTGGCCGCGTTGTTCACCAACTCGACGACGATCTTATCCAGCACACTGCGCGTCACGCACACCGGTGCGTTCTCTAGCGACAGGTGGAGGTCTGCTTCACGGCTGCGCTCCGCCACCTGCTCGCGCGCGGCACGCTCGATCACCTGGGCCGGCGCAGCTTCCAGCGCGCCGGCAAGCGCGACGCCGCCACTGTGCTCGCGCTGCCCCAGCTCAAGCTGTGCGTAGAGCAGGAAGTTCTGGAGTTGCCGCTGCAGGCGCACACCGGCTTTCAGAATGGCATCGGCCATTGTCGAGACCTGCGGCGGATCAAGGATGGCGCTGTCCAGCATGATCATCTCGGCATAGCCCATCAGGCTGGTCAGCGGGGTGCGTAGTTCATGGGGCAGCGCCAGCGCAATCGAATCGCGCAGAGTCTCGATGCGCTGCTCGTACCGGTCGCGCACCACCTCGCGCTTCTGCAGGCGCGCGCGGATAGCCGACAGCAGTTCTTCGCGTGTGAACGGCTTGGTAACGTAGTCATCCGCGCCCAACTGCATCCCCTGGCGCACCTGACCGTAATCGGCTCTGGCGGTCAGGAAAATGAAGGGCACTTGGCGGGTAGCCGGGTCGTCCTGAAGGGCTTGCAGCACGCCGTACCCGTCCAGGCTCGGCATCATAATGTCGGAGATAATGAGGTCTGGCAGGTACGCGCGGGCCAACTGGACGCCCACGCTGCCATCTGGCGCACCGATTACCTCGAAGTCCTCGAACTGAAGCAGCGAGACGATCTCCTCTAGCAGAGGAGCCTCATCCTCGATCACCAGAATTTTGACCATTCTCCGGCCACCTCTCTTGGTCGCCCACCCTCTCGCAGCACTCACAGTCGCCAAGAGCGCGCCTGACTGCGCCCTGACAACCCGCGCAGGCCCGCGCGATTGTCCATGCTTGCCAACGTCACCGGAGAGCGCCCCAGGGGGAAATGTTATACCGCCCTTACGATTCGCGCCAGTGCACAAGACAAAGACAATGAAACGAGTTCTGTGGAAGAACGCGCTGTCTATCAGGCCGTCGGACAGAGTCTGCACACACCCCGGAGAAGCAGGGTGCGTGCAAAACCTGGCAGGGGCGCTGCTCTGCTGCGCCCCCGTAGGGGCGTATTGCAATACGCCCCTACGGGACCTCACCTCGCTGGGTGTCAAGCAAGTCACTGACAACCTTTGCACACACCCAGGAGAAGCCTCGCGGGAGCCTTCCGTCCCCCGGCAGTGCTATACTGGAGCCAACTGCACATGAGCGGGCGAGGGCGTAGACGATGGGGCGCATCTATGGCGGGGTTGGGCTGTTCTCGGCGACCGTCCTGCTCTTTCAGGTCACGCTGACGCGGCTGTTCTCCATCGCCCAGTTCTACCACTTCGCCTTTCTGGTGGTCAGCCTGGCGCTGTTGGGCTTCGGGGCCAGTGGATCGCTGCTGGCCATCTGGCCGCGCCTGCGCGAACCCGGCTGGCGTCCGGTGTGGGCGCTGGCCTTCGGCCCGGCGCTGATCGGCGCCTACCTGGTGCTCAACCAGTGGGCGTTCGACTCTTACGCCATCGCCTGGGATAGGGCGCAGGTCTGGCGGCTGCTGGCCAATCTGCTGTGCCTGGCCGTGCCCTTCACGCTGGCCGGGGCGCTGATCGGCGCGCTGCTGGCCGATCCTGCCCTGGCTGCCGGGCGAGTCTACGGCGCGAACATGATCGGATCGGCGGCGGGCGCGGCGCTCGCCCCGCTGCTGCTGGCCTGGCTTGGCGACGAGCGCATCCTGCTGCTGACCAGCGCCCTGGCCGCCTTCGCCGGGATGATCCTGGTTCCCGCTGGCGTGCGCCGCTCGCGTGCAGCGCAGGCGTTTGGCCTGCTGATCGCCGGGGGGAGCCTGGCTCTGCTCATTGCCCCGCCCGAAGCCCTGGCCATCGAGCCATCGCCCTACAAGGCGCTGAGCCACTTCCGCCGCAACCCCGACGCGACCCTGACCGCGCCGCGTCACAACGCCTACTCGCGGCTGGACATCGTGCGCAGCCCGACGATCCACTCCGCGCCCGGCCTGAGCATGACCTACCTCAGCGCCACACCGCCGCAGGTCGGCCTGCTGCTCGACGGCGACAATCTGCTGCCGGTTGTGCAGGCGGGGGCCGCGCCGGTCGCCTTCGCCGAGGCGATGTCCGCCTCGGTCGCCCTGCGCCTGCGCGACGAGCCGGATGTCCTGGTGCTCGGCGCGGGCGGCGGCATGGATGCCTGGATCGCCCTGCACAACGGGGCGCGCTCGGTCGTCGCCGTCGAAGCGAACGGGCTGGTCGTGGAGGCGCTGCGCGGCGACCTGTGCGCCTGGGCGGGGCTGGCCGATTACCCCCGTGTGACGCTGGTGCACCAGGAGCCGCGCGCCTTCGCCCGGCAGAGCAGCGACCGCTTCGATGTGGTGCAGATCGCGCTGACCGACGCGTACCGGCCCGTCACGTCGGGCGCGTTCACCCTCACCGAGAACTACGCGCTCACTGTCGAGGCGTTCTCGGCCTACCTGGACTTGCTGAAGCAGGACGGGCTGCTGCTGCTGACGCGCTGGCTGCAAAACCCGCCCAGCGAAGAGGTACGGGCGCTGGGGCTGATCCTGGCGGCGCTCGACCCGCTGACGGACGATCCCGCGCAGCACATCGTCGCCTTTCGCTCGTTCCAGACGATGACCTTCATCGTCAAGCGCACGCCGTTCACGGCGGGGGAGATCGCCCGCGTCCTGGCCGAGGCCGAGCGGTTGAAGTACGACATGGTGCTCGCACCGGGCCTGCCGCCGGAGACGGTCAACCGCTACGCGCGGCTGCCGGAGCCGATCTACCACACCACACTCACCCGCCTGCTGGACAGCGAAGACCGCCCGGCCTTCTACGCGGCCTACGAGTTCGACGTGCGCCCGCCCACCGACGACCGCCCCTTCTTCTTCCACTTCTTCAAGTGGCGGCAGACGCCGGAGATTCTGGACAACCTGGGGCGCACCTGGCAACCCTTCGGCGGCAGCGGCTACTTCGTGCTGGTGGCGCTGCTGGGCTTCGCGGCGCTGGCGGCGGGGCTGTTCGTCGTGCTGCCGGTCGCGCTGGCGAAGCGGTTCCGCCGGGCGCTGCGCGCCGTGCCCAGACGGGTACACGCCCGCACCCTGATCTACTTCGCCAGCCTGGGGTTGGCCTTCCTGTTCATCGAGGTGGCGACCATCCAGCAGTTCGTGCTCATCCTCGGCCAGCCGACGCTGGCCATCGCCACTGTGCTGGCGACGCTGCTGCTGGCGTCGGGGGTCGGCAGCTCCCTATCTGACCGGCTGCCCTGGGGCCGGGCACTGGCAGCGTTGGTCGTGGTCGCTGCGCTGTGGCCCTGGCTGGTGCAGGGCGTCTTCGGCGGCGTGCTGGGGCTGCCGCTGGGCGCGCGCTGGGCGCTGAGCGTGCTGGCCCTGGCTCCGCTCGGCTTTCTGATGGGCGTCCCCTTCGCGCGCGGCCTGGAGGCGATCCGGCCCGCGCCCGACCTGGTACCCTGGGCCTGGGCGATCAACGGCGGCGCGTCAGTGATCAGCGCGGTGCTCGCCGCGTTGCTGGCGCTATCGCTGGGGTTCACGCCAGTGCTGTGGGCAGGCGCGGCGCTGTATGGCGCAGCGTGGCTGACCCGCCCTACTCTGACTCGCGGGTGAAGGGCACGAAACCTACGTCGAGCATACGCTCCATGGTGATTTCTTCGCCATGCCGCTGCACCAACCACAGGCTCTGGTAGCCGCCCGGCGGCCCGATGGGGATGACCATGCGCCCCCCGTCTGGGCTGAGCTGGGCGGCCAGCGGCGCGGGCAGGTGATCCGGCGCGGCGGTGACGATGATCGCGTCGAAGGGGGCGAACTCCCACCAGCCATAGTAGCCATCGGCGCGCGTGGCGTGAATGTCGCCGTAGCCCAGTTCCTCGAAGATACGTCGTGCTGTCCCGGCAAGTTCCGGGATGATCTCGATGGTGTAAACCTGGTCGGTAAGCTGGCGCAGGATCGCCGCCTGGTAGCCCGACCCGGTGCCGATCTCCAGCACGCGGTCTCCCTGCTCCAGGTCAAGCATGGCCGTCATCATGGCCACGAGCGACGGCTGCGAGATCGTCTGCCCATAGCCGATGGGCAGCGCGTGATCGTTGTAGGCCATGTCCAGGTACTGCGTGGGCACGAACGCATGGCGCGGCACGGCCATCATCGCCCCGATCACGGTGTCGTCGGTGACCAGCGGCGCGACGCGCGTCTGCACCAGCCGGCGCCGGGCGGCGCGGGTTTCGTCTGTGTCGGCAAGCTGGCGATCCAGATAAACAGGCGTGGGGGCCAGTTCCAGCGGGCGGAAGGTGGGCGTGGGCGTGCCAGCCAGCGCGGTCACCTCGCCCGGCGACGGGCTGAGGAATGTCTCAACGGGCGTCTCGGCAGCTTCCCGCACCCCGCCCTCCTCCCCACCGCACGCCGGCAGGCCGAGCGCCCCGATTCCCCAAACGGCCAGCGCCGCCAGCCAACGAATCCAACGCGAAGATCGGTGCTCGCTCACGGCCCTGCCTCCTCACTACGCGCCCGGCCCGCAAGTCAGGCGCGGCGGTCGAGAAACCCCTCGGCGAAGCGCAGCAGGCGATACACGTCGGCGAAATTGGTCGCCAGGCCCACCGAGACGCGCACCGCGCCGACCGCATCCTTGACCTTGCCGCTCATCGCCGTGATGAACGACTCGAACGTCATGCGCTCTTCTTTGTGGAAGCACTCCGCCAGATCAGCTTCGGTCAGGCCGTGCGCCTTCTCGCCCGCGCCGGGGTTGCAGAAACAGCCTGTGCGCAGCGAAATGTTCACCCGGTTGGCCTGCGCCTCGACCTCGCGGTAATCGAACAGCCTGCCGTCCGGGTCGTAGAAGTTGACGGTCACCGTGCCACCCCGTTGGACGGTATTGGCCGGGCCGTAGAGATGGATGAGCGGCATCCCGTTGGCGTGGCGCAAGGCGAGCAAATTGCGCAGCAGCCAGTCCGTCAGGCAGAGGACGCGCGTGTGGATGGCGTCCAGGCCCAGGTGGGCGATGTGGCTCAGCCCGATCTCGACGGCAGGCAGGTTGAGGTAGTCCACCGTGCCATCCTCGAAGCCGGCTTCGCCTTCCTGGAGGTAGTAGCCATCACCCTGCACGGAGGCGATGGTGATCGTGCCCCCGGCGAACCAGGGCCGCCGCAGCCTGCCCAGTGCCTCGCGTCGGGCGATCAGCGCCCCCACGCCGGTGGGATAGCCAAATATCTTGTAGAACGAGAGCGTCACGAAGTCGGGATGGGCCTGGCGCAGATCGAGGCGGTTGGTGGGTGCGAACGCCGCTGCGTCGAGCAGCACATCCCAGCCGAGCGCCTGCGCCCGCGCGATCCAGGCCAGATCGTGCTGGACGCCGGAGAAGTTCGACTGGGCCGGGTAAGCGAAGAGGTGAGGCGCGCCGGGGCGTGCCTGGCTCAGCAGATCGGCTAGGCGGGTTTCGTCAATGCGCAATTCCGGCGGCAGCACCGGCGCGTAGGTCAGCGCCGCGCCTTTGGCCCGCGCGAACTCGCGGATGCCATTGACCGAGTTGTGATTGTCGAAGGTGAGCAGGTAATGGCCGCCCGGCCCGAACGGGTAGGACTCCCCAACCAGCTTGAGCGCGCCGCTGGCGTTCTGGGTGAAGATCACGGCGTACTCGGCAGGGTCCGCGTTGAAGAAGGCCAGCACGCTGGCGCGCGCCCGCTCCACCAGGCGGGTCATGGCCAGCGAAGTCGGGTTGCTGGAGTGCGGATTGCCGAAGACGTTTTCGCGCAGCAACGCCTGGTGCTGGGCAAGCTGGCTCTCGGCATAGAGGCCACCGCCCGTATAATCAAGATAGACGTGCCCCTGAGCGTCGAGGCGGGCGTATTCTTCGGCGCGCAGCCGCTCCAGCGCGGCGAGATCGAACTGTGGGTACTGGCGCTCGAACGCGGCCAGAGCCTCCTCGTAGCGGGCGTCGCGGATGGGAACGGAGGCGGGCCTGGAGGGACGGTGCGGGCTGCTCATGGGGCTGATACCTCTGGACTGGACCGGATCTCAAGCGGCCATAGCTCAAGTATACCAGCCCTAGCCGGTGCGGACAGGCAGGTGCGGGCAAAGGTTGGTGTATCTCACAGTGGGGGCGAAATTACTGAACCGCAGAGGCGCAGAGGCGCAGAGAAGAACTAAGAACCCTGCCTATAACCATCTCTTCTCTGCGCCTCTGCGCGCTCTGTGGGTGTGTGCAAAGGGGGTCAGCGCCTCGTGCGACGCTCGCAGTAGCCTCACCCCCAGTCTCGCTGCGCTCGGCCTGCCCCCTCTCCACGACGTGGAGAGGGGCGGCGAGGCGCGTCAGCGCCGAGCGGGGGTGAGGCTAAGCAGCGCGACCACACTGCCTGACAGGTTCTGCACGCACCTACCGGAAAGAGGTTTGGTGATCAGAAGGCGCGGACGTGATACAATGGTGGCAGCATTCAGATAAGGAGGTGCCAAGCCGCATAGAGACCTGTCCGTTTGTCACATTACCCTGCTGCAACCTACAGAGTTAAGCACCTACGAAGGAGAGAAATGATGAAGAAGTTCGCTGCTTTGATGGTGGTTCTGGCGCTCGTGGTTGCCTTTGCGCCCGCCGCCTCGCGCATCCAGGCGCAAGAGAAGGTGACGCTGGTCATCGAAAGCTGGCGCAACGACGACCTGGTGCTCTGGGAAGATGTGATCATCCCCGCCTTCAACGCCCACTACCCGGATATTGAGGTCATCTTCGCCCCGGCGGCCCCCGCCGAGTACAACGCGGCGCTCAACGCCAAGCTGGAAGGCGGCACAGCGGGCGACCTGATCACCTGCCGTCCGTTCGACCTGTCGCTTGGCCTGTTCAACAAGGGCTACCTGCTCTCGCTCAATGACCTGCCCGGCATGGAGCACTTTGGCGACGTGGCCCGCAGCGCGTGGATCACCGATGACGGCTCGGACGTGTTCTGCGTGCCGATGGCTTCGGTCATTCACGGCTTCATGTACAACGTGGACATCTTCGAGGAACTGGGGCTGGAAGTGCCGGTGACGGAAGCGGAGTTCTTCGATGTTCTGCAGGCAATCAAGGATGCTGGCTACACCCCACTGGCGATGGGCACCCACGACCTGTGGGAAGCGGCCACGATGGGCTACCAGAACATCGGCCCGACCTACTGGAAGGGTGAGGAAGGTCGCCTGGGCCTGATCAACGGCACCATCGGCTACAACGAAGATGGCTTCCTGGAGGCGTTCAAGGTCCTGGCTCGCTGGGCACCCTATCTGCCCGATGGCTACCAGGCGATCACCTACTCCGACGCGCAGAACATGTTCACGGTGCTGGAAGAGGCCGCCATCTACCCGACCGGCTCGTGGGAGATCGGTGTCTTCGGTCTGCTCAACCCTGACCTGAACATGTCGGCCTTCAAGCCGCCTGTGGTCAACGAAGGGGATACCTGCTACATCAGCGACCATGTGGACATCGCCATGGGCGTGAACGCCGCCAGCCCGAACAAGGAAGCGGCGCTCACCTTCCTGGAGTGGATGACCACCCAGGAGTTCGCCCAGATCTACTCGGACGCCCTGCCCGGCTTCTTCTCGCTGTCGGACCACGAGCTGACGCTTGAGAATCCGGTGGCCCAGGAGTTCATCAGCTGGCGCGGCCAGTGCGAAACGACGATCCGTTCGTCCTACCAGATTCTCTCGCGCGGCGTGCCGAACAATGAGAATGACCTCTGGCTGTACAGCGCCGAGGTGCTCAATGGCACGCTCTCGCCTGAGGAGGCCGCCGATATTGTCCAGGAACACCTGGCAAGCTGGTACGAGCCGCAGATGAACAGGTAAGGCCAAGCGTCTCCCTGGAGGTGCCGATGCACGGTATCGGCACCTCTCTTTTCGTGTATCGGCCTGGCACAGTGCCCTGTGACGATTTGTCGTGAGAGAGAGTCCCCGATGAATCCAGCCATGCACTTACGTGACAAGCGACGATTCCCCGTTCACATCCTGGTATTCCTGGCCCCGGCTGTCATCATCTACACCATGTTCATGACCTACCCGCTGGTGGATTCGCTGCGCCTGAGTCTGTACACCAGCGACCAGCGCGGCAACGAGTCCTTCGTCGGCCTGGACAACTACCACAAGCTGATGACCGACCCGCTGTGGGAACCGCGACTTAAGGGGGCCATCCTCAACAACATCGAGTTCTTCGCCATTCACATGTTCGTGCAGAACCCGATTGGCTTGCTGCTGGCTGCTCTGCTGAGTTCGCCTTTCATTCGCGGCAGGGCGATCTACCGCACGCTCATCTTCACGCCCACCGTCCTGTCCGTCGTGCTGATTGGGTTCATCTGGAGCATCATCCTCAGCCCGCTGTGGGGCATTTCCGGGGATGTCCTGACGGCGATTGGCCTGGAGGAGTACGCTAAAAAGCCCTGGCTGGGTCTGGAATCAACTGCCCTGCCCACCCTTTCGCTGATCTCGGTGTGGCAGTGGGTCGGCATCCCGATGATGCTCTTCCTGGCCGCGCTGATTGCCATTCCCGACGAGCTGGTTGAGGCCGCGCGCGTGGACGGGGCGACCGCCTGGGGCGTCTTCTGGCGGATCAAGTTCCCGCTCATCCTGCCGACGGTGGGCATCGTCGGCGTGCTGACCTTCGTGGGCAACTTCAACGCCTTCGACCTCATTTACACCACGCAGAAGGTCAACGCCGGCCCGAACTTCTCGACGGACATCCTGGGCACTTTCTTTTACCGCACATTCTTCGGGCAGCAGCTTCAGCCCGGCAACCCCACCATGGGGGCGACCATCGCCGGCGTCATGTTCCTGATCATCCTGGCCGGCGTGCTGCTCTATATGTTCGGCTGGCAGCGCCGCGTGGCCCAGGTGGAGCTTTAGGAGCGGATCATCATGTCGTCTCTGTCATCTCTCAGCCACCGTCTGCGCCCCGCTCACTCGCTCCAACTCCTGGGCGCACACGCCATCCTGCTCGCCTATACCGCGCTGGCGCTGTTCCCCATCGTGCTCGTTCTGATTAACTCGTTTAAGACGCGCAGGGCCATCTTCAAGACGCCCTATGCCCTGCCCAACTCGGAGACATGGAGCACCATCGGCTACGAGACCGTCTTCAAGCGAGCCAACTTCCCCGATTACTTTCTCAACAGTCTGATCGTCACGGTGAGCGCGCTGATCCTGATTCTGATCGCCGGGACGATGGCCGCCTGGGCGCTGGCCGAATACCGCTTCCCCGGCAACAACATCATGGGCCTGTACCTGGCCCTGGGCATTATGATCCCCATCCGCCTGGGCACGGTGAGCATCCTGCGCCTGGTGGTGGACATCGGTCTCGTGGACACGCTGTGGGCGCTGATCCTGGTGTATACAGCGTCCGGGCTGCCGCTGGCCATTTTTGTGCTGACGAACTTCATGAAACAGGTGCCCCGCGACCTGAAAGACGCGGCGCGGGTGGACGGGGCCAGCGAATACCGCATCTACCGCATGATCCTGCCGCTGGTACGCCCGGCCATCGGCACGGTGATGGTCTTCAACATGATCCCGATCTGGAACGACCTGTGGTTCCCGCTGATCCTGGCCCCGTCCGAGCGCAACAAGACGGTCACGCTGGGCGCGCAGACCTTCCTGGGCCAGTTCATCAGCGACTGGAACGCCGTGCTGTCGTCGCTGACGCTATCGGCGGTGCCGGTGGTGATTCTGTACATTATCTTCTCGCGCCAGCTCATTCGCGGCCTGACGGCAGGAGCCGTCAAGTGACGCGATGCTGAAGATGGGTGTTGTCTGGTTCTTGATCGCCTGACACGCTGATACCAAGAGAGGGTTCGTGATGTTACGAGTAGGAATCGTCGGGGCCGGCTTCATGGGCGCGTACCATGCCGCCGGCTGGGCCAGGACGCCGGCGCAACTGGTCGGGTTCCATTCGCTGGACCAGGGCCAGATTGACCGGCTGATCGCCCAGTACGGCGGGCGGACATTCGCCACGCTGGACGCGCTGCTCGACGCGGTGGACGTGGTGGACATCTGCACGCCCACGCACCTGCACTACGACATGGTGTTGCAGGCCGCCGCCAAAGGCAAGCACATCATCTGCGAGAAGCCGCTGGCGCGCACCGCCGGGCAAGGCGAGGCGTTGGTCGCCGCGTGCCGCCAAGCAGGGGTCACACTGCTGGTGGCCCATGTGGTGCGCTTCTTCCCGGAGTACGCGCAGGCGAAGGCCATCGTCGGGCGCGGCGAGATTGGCCGCGTCGGTGTCGTGCGCCTCAAGCGCGTCAGCTTCCAGCCCAAACGAGCCGAAGACAACTGGTTCCTGGACGCCGCCAAGTCCGGCGGGATGATGCTCGACCTGATGATCCACGACCTGGACTACGCGCGCTGGGTTGCCGGGGAAGTCGAGAGCGTCTTCGCCAAGAGCGTGCGCAGCGCCCGTCCCGGCGCGCCCGGTGACTACGCGCTGGCGATCTTGCGCCACACCAACGGGGCGCTGTCCAGCGTCGAAGGCGGCTGGGCCTACCCGCCGCCGATGTTCCGCACCGGCCTGGAGATCGCGGGAGATGGCGGCCTGATCGAGCACCCGGCGGGCAGCTCGACCGCGCTCAGCGTCCACCTGATGGCGCGCGAGGAGGGCGGCGCGCCGGAGATCGCCGTGCCGCGCAGCCCCCTGCTGGAAGACCCCTACGTGGTCGAGATCAAGCACTTCTACGACGTGCTGGCGCACGGGGCGACGCCGCGCGTCACCGCCGAAGACGGACTCGCCGCGCTCAAGCTCGCCCTGGCCGCCATCGAGTCCGCCCAAACGGGCCAGCCGGTCACGCTGTAGGAGGTATCCCGATGCGCTGCGCTATCATGAGTTTCGCCCACGTTCATGCTGAGGGCTACCTTCGCAATCTACAGGCCAACCCCGCCGTTGAGTTCATCGGCTTCGCCGACGAGGACGCCGCGCGCGGCAGGCACTTCGCCGGGCAGACCGGCGCGCGCTGGTTCCCGACCTACGAGGCATTGCTGGCCGAGAAACCGGACGGCGTGATCATCTGCTCGGAGAACGCCCATCACCGCGCGCTGGCGGAGATGGCCGCCGCGGCGGGCGTGCATATCCTGTCTGAGAAGCCGCTGGCCACCACCCCCGAAGACGCACGGGCGATGGTGGAGACGTGCCAGCGGGCGGGCGTCACGCTGATGACCGCTTTCCCCATGCGCTTCAGCGCGCCAACCATCGAGGCCAAGAAGGTGTTGGACAGCGGGGCGCTGGGCACTGTGTATGGCTGCAACACGACCAATCAGGGCCAGCTTCCTCGCCTGCATTCCGCCTACCCGCGCGACTGGTTCACCGACCCCGCGCTGGCGGGCGGCGGCGCGGCAACCGATCACGTCGTGCACGTGGCCGACCTGCTGCGCTGGTATTTCCAGAGCGAAGTGACCGAGGTCTACGCCGAGCTAAACCACATCTTTTACCAGGAGCCGGGCGTCAACGTCGAGACGGGCGGCCTGGTGATGCTGACCTTCGCCAACGGCGCGTTCGCCAGCATTGACTGTAGCTGGAGCAAGCCGCCGCACTACCCTACCTGGGGCGGCCTGACGATGGAACTGGTTGGCGAGGGCGGCCTGGTCATCGTGGACCCCTTCCGCCAGGTGATGTCAGTCTACGCAAAGGGCGCGACCCGCCCCGCCTGGTCGTATTGGGGATCGAATGCCAATCAGGCCATGGTAGATGAGTTCGTCGCCGCCGTGCAGGAGCGGCGCGCGCCCGCCGTCACCGGCCATGATGGGCTGAAAGCGACCGAGATCGTCGCGGCGGTCTACCGCTCGGCGGCGACTCGCCAACCTGTGACGCTGCCGCTCTCCTGAGCGAGCACCGTTGGAGAAGTCCCTCCCCTGACAGATGGCATCGCATCAGCGATCAGAATCCCCCTCTCTGGCTCGGCTGGAGAGGGGGATTTAGAGGGTCAGGCATCTTCCTCTATCCGAGTGGTTTCTTCTAATAGTTCCAGAACCCGCCGATGCATGTCTTTTATACATTCAGATTGTTGAACCAGAAGCTCGTCGGCCTCTTCCATCGCGTAGTCTAATTCGTTCCACATTTTCGGCCAGATAGCATGATTTAGGATACCCTCAAGTTGATGGTGCAGTTCTCCCAAACGTTCGTCATTGATTGTGTCAATTAGTGCCGCAAGTTCAGGAAAGGTCATTGCCCTTTTGACTGCAATATCCAGTTTATCTGAGTGTGGCCTGGTTTTCTGTCTCAGTGCGACCGACACGTGCATAAGCCCGGTCAGCAAATCTCGCACACGGTTTAGCCGGTATATTCTTTGGTCTAAATGTGTGGCTAGACGGTGTACTCTATGTTCAAGTTCACTTGTCAAGCGCGCTAGCTGCTGTGTATCTCTTCGCTGGCGTTGTAGCTGGTAAATGGCCAAGATGAGACCCCCGAAATTGACTAATGCAAGCGCTGTCTGTGTATCCATCTCCTGGTATCCCTAGAGACTGTGTGGGAAGCTTTGTCCTGCCTTTGCCCGTTCCCAGCCTCCTCCTCGCGGAGGAGAAGGAGATAGGTTCACTGTAAACCCATCCCTTTTTGTAGGGAAAGGTTTGGGATAGGGGAAAGCAATTCCTCAAATGGTCTCTGACTCAATACTCACGACCTGCTCACTGATCGGGATAGACCAGCGTCACCGGGCAGCGGACGTGCTTGATCACCTGCTGGGCCACGCTGCCCACCAGCCAGCGCGCCAGCCCCGTGCGCCCGTGCGTGGACATGACGACCATGCTGATCCCGTCTTCCGACTCGACGAAATCGCAGATGGCCTGAGCGGGGTTGGTGCCGCGAATGATCACTTCGCGGGCGCGCAGCCCCTCGGCGCGCAGCCGGTTGCGCATGGCGATAAGCTGCTCCTGCATCTGCCCCAGGCTTTGCTCGGCGATCTGCTGCTGCCCGGCCAGCGCCCACTGGTCGGCGTAGTCGCTGCCTTTGGGCTGGTAGACGTGCAGCAGCACCAACTCCGCGTCGTGGACGCGGGCCAACTCGGACGCGCGCGGGATGGCGCTCTCCGACCAGCGCGAGCCGTCCAGCGGCACGACGACGCGCTGGTACATGGGGCGCACCAGCAGCAGCGGCACCGGAAACTCGTTGAGCGCCCGCTCCACGCCCGTGCTAAACAGCCAGCGCATCATGGCCGCGCGCCCCTGCGTGGACATGACGACGGCACTCACTCGCTCCACGTCGATCATCTTGTACAACGTCCCCGCCAGGTCGCGCGTCGAGACGTGCTCGACGTGCGTGCGGATGCCCGCCGCGCGCAGGCCCTTACGCAGCCCGTCCAGGTAGGCTTCGATCTGCTCGCGGCTGCGCGCCCCGTTCTCGATGCGCTCTGCCTCTCCGTCCGGCACAGGCAGGTAGTCCAGGTAGAGCAGGATTAGCTCGGCATCGTGCTTGATCGCCAGGTCCGACGCAAAGCGAATGGCGAACTCAGCCGCCGAAGACCCGTCCAGCGGGACGAGCACCCGGTTGTAGATGCGAGCGGGGACGATCATCTCTGCCCTCCGGGGCCTACAGAATCTGCGACAGGAACAGCTTCGTCCGCTCGTGCTGCGGGTTGGTGAAGAAGTGCTCCGGCGTGCCCATCTCAACAATGCGCCCCTCGTCGAAGAGCACGATGCGGTCGGCCACCTCGCGGGCGAAGCCCATCTCGTGCGTGACGACGAGCATGGTCATGCCGCTCTGGGCCAACTGCTTCATCACGTCCAGCACTTCCTTGATCATCTCCGGGTCGAGCGCCGAGGTCGGCTCGTCGAAGAGCATGATCTTGGGCTGCATGGCCAACGCCCGCGCAATAGCCACGCGCTGCTGCTGGCCGCCGGAAAGCTGGCCGGGGTACTTGCGCGCCTGTTCTGGAATGCCCACCCGCTCTAGTAGCTGGAGCGCCGTCTCTTCAGCGACGCGCCGGGGCTGGCGGCGCACGTAGCGCGGGGCCAGGGCCACATTGTCCAGCACGGTCAGGTGCGGGAACAGGTTGAACTGCTGGAACACCATGCCAATTTCGCTGCGAATGGCGGCGATGTTGCGCACGTCGTGGCTTAGCTCGATCCCGTCCACGATGATCTGGCCTTCCTGGTGCTCTTCCAGGCGGTTGATGCAGCGGATGAACGTGGACTTGCCCGAACCGGACGGGCCGATGATCACGACTACTTCCTGGGGCATCACCTCCAGGTCCACATCCTTGAGCACGTGGAAGTTGCCGAACCACTTGTTGACACGGCGGCAGCTAATGATCGGTTCTGAGGCTTTCGTTTCGGCCATGAGACTTCCTCAATAGTGCGGGCGGACGGGCTGGCCCGCCCCTGGCAGGCGACATAGACACGCCTTGAGACATTCCCTGGACTGCAAGCTACAAGCGGCGAATGCTCCCCGCGCCCGACTGCTCGAGGCGGCGGCTGACATCGGACATGGCATAGCTGATCACGAAGTAGATGATGGCAATGACGATGTAGGCTTCGCGCTGGTACGGACGATAGATGGCCTGCCCGCTGACGATGCGATCCACGATGCCGACCAGCTCGAACAGCCCAACCACAGCCACCAGCGACGTGTCCTTGAACAGGCTGATGAACTGGCCGACGATGGCCGGGATCACCGCGCGCAACGCCTGCGGCAGGACGATGAGCGTCGTCGTCAGGGCCGGGTTGAGGCCCAGGGCGCGCGCCGCTTCGATCTGGCCGTAAGGGATGATCTGCAGGCCGCCGCGCACGTTCTCGGCCAGGTAGGCCGCGCTGAACAGCGTCACGCCGATCATCATGCGGATCGCCAGATCAAGCCCCGACAGCGCCGACCAGAAGAAGGGCACGATCTGCTTGGCCATGAACAAGATCGTGATCAGCGGCACGCCGCGCACCGTCTCGATGAACAGCGTGCACGTCCACTTGATGGCCGGCAATTCGCTGCGCCGGCCAAGCGCCAGCGCCACCCCCAGCGGGAACGAGGCGACGATGCCGACGACTGTCAGCAGGATCGTCAGCAGCAGGCCGCCCCACACCGAGGTCGGGACGAGCGGCAGCGTCCGCGAGCCTTCAAAGCCGCGCAGGATGATCAGGATGACCGGCGCGGACAGAATCCAGCCGCCCAGCACAGCGCGGCGCACGGCCCTTTCGCGCTTGCCCAGCGTGCCGATGACCCACCCATTGAAGAAGAGCAGCGCCCCGACGAAACACGGCATCACAATGCGCTTGAACAGCGGCGTCACCTGGAGGCTGAAGAATTCCGCCACCGAGCGAGCGCCCTCAAAACGGTACGAGTTCTCGTCGGCGAAGAGCGCCCTTTCGACTGCTGGCGGCTCGCCGAACTGCTCAACGCGCGCCTGGGCAGCGGCCTCCTGGCTGGCGAAGGTCTCCACGCCGTGCACGCGAATCCAGGCGTACCCGGCGTTGTCGCCCACGCTGCCGTTGGCGCTGTCGTCGCGCCGAACTTCGAGCACGTACCAGCCATCGGCGGGCAGGGTGTAGTGGAGCGTCCCTCCGGCAGGGTTTCCGGCGAAATCGCCCACCCCCGATCCCGCCTGAGATGTGAGGGGCCTGCCCTGGCGGTCGAGCAGCCGCAGGGAGACGGTCAGGTTGTACTGCCCCAGGTCGAGGTCGCCCGCACGCACCTCTGCAGCGCGGATAGACCATTCGGTGCGCGCCTGGGTCTCCACAAAGCCAAGCAGCCGCTCGTCAGCATCCTGGGTGTCGGTCAGCGGGTCGAAGGTGAACGAGACCTCCTGGCCCTTGAGACCCACGAACACAAAATCGGGCGGCGCGCGCTGCGGCTCGACCAGCACGTAGATCGTCGGCTCTGGCACGCGCGCGGCCAGGACGGGCACGATGACCAGGATCAGCAGGATGACCAGCACGGCAATGAACACCCCGCGCGACAGCCGTCCCCACACGCCGAGGCCCAGGCCGCTGAGCAGGACGAGGATGCCGGCGACAAGCTCCATGCGCCAGATTTCCTGGCGGTCGTAGAGGCCGCTGGTCACTAGACGCAGGTTGTGGTAGATGACTCCCCACTGCGCGCTGCGCACCGACCAGGACAGGAAGCTCCAGAGGAACCATCCGATCAGCGCGCCCATGACAAGGGTCGCCATAGAGTTGACTTTGCTGCTGAACAGGTTGGCGCGCAGCCAGCCCAGCGGCCCCACTGACGTGATCGGCGGGCGGCGGCTGGGCGGCGATTCCAGCGGCGCAACATAGAAGTCAGAGTCCGTGTATCGCCCGCGCATCCTAACGGCTCCTCAGGCGCATACTGTAGTTGACCGCGTTCATCACCACCGAGATGACCAGGCTCGTCGTCAGGTAGATGGCCATCATGACAGCAAAGACGGCGACCGATTGACCGGTCTGGTTGGAGATGATACTGGCGATGTTGTAGACATCGAAGAAGCCGATAGCGATGCCCAGGCTGGAGTTCTTGGCCAGATTCAGGTACTGGTTGCCCAACGGCGGGATGATCAGGCGCAGCGCCTGGGGCAGCACGATCAGGCGCAACGTCTGCCCGCCGCTGAAACCCTGGGCGCGCGACGCCTCGATCTGGCCGTAGGGTACGGCCTGGATGCCGGCGCGCACAATGTCGGCGACGAAGGCCGCCGTGTACAGGATCAGACCGGCCGTCAGGGTGATGTATTCCATCGAGAGCTTGTCGCCGCCCTCGAAGTTGAATCGCTTTAGCTCCGGGTTCTCGACGTTGAACGGCCCCCCGGCCAGCAGCCAGCCCGCCGCGCCGAAGATGAGCAGCGTTGGCACGAACCAGCGCAGGACGTTGGCCGGCTGGCCGGTGCGATCCTGGACGCGCAGCCGCCACACCCATAGCCCGATCCCCAGGGCCAACCCGATCCCAAGCAGCAGATAGAACAGCCAGGCGGTGTCGGTGCCCTCGATCAGCGGGAAGTTGACCGCGCGCCGGTTGACGAACACCGGGCCGGGCAGCTTGATCGAGTCCTGCACGCGCTCTGGCATGGTGACGCGCAGCCCGCGATAGATGAAGTAGAGTTGAACGAGCAGAGGCGTGTTGCGGAAAACCTCAATGTAGGAGATGGCGACCGAGCGCACCAGGAGATTGGATGACAGCCGCCCAATGCCAACCAGAACCCCCAGGATGGTCGTGCCGACCAGCCCGACAGCCACCAC
>Ga0334890_1002164_pt1 | contig 23410 bp, 17 predicted proteins | sample GraSluR1_MG_3_FD_207220 | JGI IMG/M metagenome (GOLD analysis project Ga0334890, IMG submission 207220) | Sludge microbial communities from methane-producing bioreactor in Wageningen University, Netherlands - Granular Sludge_31_08-R1 | ecosystem: Engineered > Bioreactor > Anaerobic >... | reverse complement strand
CTCCAGCGTTTCCGGTGGCGAGTGCAGATGGAACGGTGTTTACGAGGTGAAGAGGAGTCGTATCTTCGCTCTGATGGCGTCCAGCACCGGCGCCGGGACGCTGCCTTTCCTGCTCTTGATGACGAGTCTGCTGATCGTCATGGGTTTTGTCCACTTCACCGAGGATGAACACCTCAATCCGGTTTGCGGAAAGAAGGCATCGGTCTCCGCGATCACAAACCCGTACGCGTCGTCAGGAATCACGCGTGAACTGATGGGAACCGCGATCAGGTCTTCACCGCGATTGAACCTGTCGGCAGAAACGATCAGCGCGGGCCGCAGCTTGATGCCGCTTGTATCCGTGAACGGATACTGCAGGAGGACGATTTCGCCTGCCTGAAGCGTCATCCCCCGTCATCCGGATCATAAACGTCTTCTGCCGGATCCTCCCAGAACTCCAGCGTACCGGATCTCTCGACGATGCCCATCTGGTCTGCCGTCGAAACATCCTCGGACTGACAGATGGTCTCCGAGCGTCGCTCATAGACGGTCTGCGTTCCGAGTTCTTCCGCGTTTACGGAAGCGCTCGGAATCAGGGTCATCGATTCATTGGCCATGCGGTTCCTGCCTTTCCGGGATGACTCGCACCTCGAAAGGTCGCATCACGATCAGATAGTCATTCACCCAGAAACGGATGTAATGGGTGCCATCTTCCTCAAAGACAAGGTTGTTGAGGACGAAATTGAAATCGACAACACTGACCGGATCTGCCTCCTTTGGGAAGGGCCCCTCCAGACGGACCACAACCTTCTCCGACTCTCCATGAACGATTTCCAGTCTCGCCTTCGATCCGGGCCTCAAGTCGGTAACGGATGCAAAGACGACCATCCGTGCGTGGCGGACCGGGAGCTTTCTGGCATTGATGTTGTTGAACAGTCCGACCAGCGCTGTCTTTCCGCCCGGCTCCTGGTAGATGTTGTCACATACGACGAGCGCAATCGGCGTGGGTTTCGTGCTCATTGCTCATCCTTCAAGCCGGCTTCGACTTCTCCCAGTTCGCGTTTTGCCGCATGATGGAGCTGAATCCGAATCCAGACCGACAGATCCTGCCCCGCATTCTCCGCCGCCAACTTGAATGTTTCTTTCTCGGACGGGTTGACGCGTACATCCAGCCGCCCTTCGCGTCGCTGCAGCCGATCCCTTCTTGGTCTACCCCTCGTGGGCATCTTCACTTCCTCCGGTGTGTGTGCGGAAATTGTACACACAAAAAATCCCCTCGACAAGCAGCCGAGCCAGGAGACGTCCTAATCTATTTTGAAACAAGTACTTGACCCCCCCCGCCACCGCTTAAAGCTGGACTGTACGACCATCCTTCCTGTACGCCTATCTATCCGGTTGGGCCGAGACAGTACGGGCCCGACGTTCCCGGGGACTCCCCGTCCACGAGTCGTTGTCCCTGTCCTCTGCGCTTTTTGCGCGACCGCTTTGCGCTTACCACCAACCGGAGGCCACGACGTGCCCGGGGGCGGAACGTCCGTATAACACAGGGCCGGGAAACTCAACCCCCGCGGGGATTTAACTTGAAACTTCTGGGGCTCTGACGTACTCTTTCTCCGACGGGGTTGGAAGTGAATCTCCGTGCCGGCCGGGAGTCCAACGGTCTCGGCCGCGATTCTCGACAAGCGTTTCCCCAGTCCGAGTGAGGAGTTCAGGCGGCTCGAACCCGCCGTCCCTCGATTCGGGGCGGTTGGAGTGTGCGAGTTGTCACGTAGGCCGGTGGGTCCGGTGCAGGATCCCGGCCATGGGTTCCGTAGCAGGAAGACACAGGCCATGCAACGGCTGGCGCAGGTTCGGAATATCGGGATCAGTGCCCACATCGATTCGGGCAAGACGACGCTGACGGAGCGGATGCTGTTCTACGCCGGCAAGATTCATCGCATGCGCGAGGTGAAGGGCGGCGACGGCGGGGCCACGATGGACTTCATGGACCTCGAGCGCGAGCGCGGGATCACCATCAAAAGCGCCGCCACGACCGTTTCCTGGAAGGGCACGGAGATCAACGTCATCGACACCCCCGGCCACGTGGACTTCACCGTGGAGGTGGAGCGGTCGCTGCGCGTGCTGGACGGCGTGGTGCTGGTGCTTTGCGCCGTGGGCGGCGTGCAGTCGCAATCCATCACGGTGGACCGGCAGATGAAGCGGTACCGCGTGCCCCGCATCGCGTTCATCAACAAGATGGACCGCGTGGGGGCCGACCCGGCCCGCGTGGTGGCGGAGATGGAGTCCAAGCTCGGCCACGTGGCGGTGGCCATGCAGATTCCGATCGGCACGGGCGAATCCCTTCGCGGCGTGATAGACCTGGTCCGCATGAAGGCGGTCTACTTTGACGGCGCCCAGGGCGAAACGGTACGGATCGCGCCGATCCCCGTCGAACTACAGGACGAGGCCAGGCGGGCCCGCCACGGCATGCTCGATACGCTCAGCCTGTACGACGACGACCTTATGGGAGCGATGCTCGAAGACCGCGAGCCGGACGAGGCCCTGATCCACGCGGCGGTTCGCGGCGCGACGCTGGCCCGGGAGATTACGCCGGTATTCGTGGGTTCCGCGTATCGCAACATCGGCGTGCAGTTGCTGCTGGACGGCGTGGCGAAGTATCTGCCGTCGCCGCTGGACCGCGTGGCCTACGCCAGCGACAACCAGAACGACGGGGCGGAGATCACCGTCACCGCCGATCCGGACGGCCCGGTGGTGGCCATGGCGTTCAAGCTGGTCGACGAGCCGTTCGGCCAGGTGACGTACCTGCGAATCTACGAGGGCACGCTGGTCAAGAGCGGGCAATACGTGAACTCTCGAACCGGCAGGAAGCAGCGGGTCGGCCGCATTCTGCGAATCCACGCGGACGAGCGAGAGGACCTGGAGAGCGCCCGGGCCGGTGACATCGTCGCCATCATGGGCGTGGACTGCGTCTCCGGCGACACGTTGTGCGACCCCGGCATCCGTCTCTCGCTGGAGCGGATGCACGTGGCGGAGCCGGTGATTGCGCTGGCCGTCCGCCCGGTAAGCAACAAGGACCGCGACGCCATGTCCAGGGCGTTCAGCCGGTTTTGCAAGGAAGACCCCACGTTCCACGTCCGCCACGACGAGGAGACGAACGAAACACTGATCTCCGGCATGGGCGAGCTGCATCTGGACGTGTACGTGGAGCGGGCCCGTCGCGAGTTCAAGGCGAACCTGGTGGTGGGCGCGCCGAAGGTGGCGTATCGCGAGGCCCCGACGGCAGAGGTCTCGTTCGACTACCGGCACAAGAAGCAGACCGGCGGCGCCGGACAATACGCCCACGTGAAGGGCCGGCTGGTCCCGCTGGCCGACGATGCCGCGCACGAGTACGTGTTCGAGAACAAGGTGACGGGCGGCCGGATCCCGACGGAATACATCCCATCGGTGGACAAGGGCTTTCAGATGGCCCGGGCGAAGGGTCCGCTGGCCGGCTTCGAGGTGGTGCGGGTCCGGATGGTGCTGGAGGACGGTTCGTCGCACGCGGTGGACTCGTCGGACCTGGCGTTCCAGATCTGCGCGCGTGACGCCTTCAAGGAGGCGTTCTTGCGGGCCCGGCCGGCATTGCTCGAGCCGATCATGGAGGTCGAGGTCGAGGTGCCCACGGAGTACCAGGGCACGGTGAGCGGCAGCCTGTCCGCCCGCCGGGGGATTATCCTGGGCACGGAGATGAAGGGCCCCAACACCGTCATCAACGCCGAGGTGCCGCTGGCCAACATGTTCGGCTACGCAACCGACGTTCGCTCCTGCACGCAGGGCAAGGGCACGTTCTCCATGGCCTTCAAGGCCTACCGCCGCACTCCCGCCGGCGTCCAGCAGGAAGTCATCGAGGCCGCCAAGGCCGAGCAGCGCGAGAAATCGCGAACACGATGACGCCGCGCCGTCCGTTCCCTTCTGTGGGACCGGCCTCCGCTGTGGGACCGGCTTCCGCTGTGGGACCGGCTTTCCAGCCGGTCTTCCCCTGGATCGATCCCGGCACATTCAGCCAAAGGCCGCTCCTGCACCCCGGGCCGTCGCTTCGATCGGACACGGGTCTGGCGATCGCGGACCTCCCCGCCGGCCTGGGCGAATCCGACGATGCGCCAAACCGCCCGCACTCTTTCGGTTCGGCCAGGCTGAGCCCGGGACCCGCCATTCCTCGCACTCGTCGGGAATGCCGTTTTCGTTCAGGTCCTGCGAGAACCCACTCGCGATGTCGCACTCGTCCGGAATGCCGTTCTCGTTGCAGTCGTTGTCCTCAAGCTGGCACTCGTCCGGAACCCCATCCTCGTTGCAGTCCCGGCTACCGCTGCCTGCGTCAGGACCGGCTTCGTAACTGGCCAGCACCTCCTGCGCGCTCAGTGCTTCGGTGTATATCCGAAACTCGCTGATGATCCCCTTGAAGTAAGGCGCCCAACTGAACACGGATCGACCGAGCAGAGTATTCGTGCCGGCGCCGAGATCGGACGGCGTCAGCGTCATGCCGGTATTGAAGGGTCCGGGAATTCCATTCAAGTAGTGGCGTCCGAAAGTGCTTCCCGGGTCGATGGTGATCGCGGCATGGGTCAATTGGCCGGAGGTGATGCCGCCCCCGAAGAGCGACTGGGCGTCGATTTCCGGCGTCCTGATCGAGAACATCGAACTGCTGCCGCTCACGGAGAAGTTCAGGTGGTTCTGCGTACTGGTCTGACTCGTGAACACCGCGGCGCTGTCGCCCTCTTCCCAGACAAACCATACTTCAAAGGTCACGTCGGTCAGCCCGGCGATTGTCGCGGAGATGGGCAATTGCACCATGTCGTTGACGCCGTCCAGCACGACGGCGCCATCGGAGAGGAAGGCCCCGTTCAGCAACACGGCATGGGCCCCGGAAACCGCGTCGTCTCCGTTCTCGTTGAAACGGTACCGGTGAACGACGCTGGCCGGAAGCGGCGGCTGCGCCACGTCGCACTCGTCCGGCACGCCGTTGCCGTTGCAGTCCTCACTCGTTCCCTCCGCGATGTCACATTCGTCGGGGACCTCGTTTTCGTTGCAGTCCAGGCTCGTCCCCTCGGCGATGTCCACGTCGTCCGGTACCCCGTTGCCGTTGCAGTCGGCCGGCTCGCACTCGTCCGGAACACCGTTCCCGTTCAGGTCTTGCGAGAACCCGCTCGCGATGTCGCACTCGTCGGGAATCCCGTTCTCGTTGCAGTCTTCGCTCGCGCCGCCGTGGTCGGGACCGGCCGCGAAACTGTCCGCGATCTCCGTCTGCGACAGCGCCGCGTCGTAGACCCGGTACTCCAGCACCCTGCCCTGGAAGTAACCGTCCGCCGGCCTCATCGACCGCCCCAGCCACGAAAGCGTCGTCGCGCCGAAATCCGCCGGGGACTGCGTGAACGTCGTGCTTGTGGAGACCGTCTGACCATTCAGATAGAGCCGCGCCGTGTCGGTGTCGCCGTCCAGGGTAAACGCCACGTGCGCGACGGTCTCCGGCTGCACGGTGTGGCCCCAACCGATGAGCCACCAGTCCGGCTCGGGGTGAACCGTGAATTGCAGGCAGGGCGGCCCCGTCCAGTACACCTCATGGTACGGCGAGAACCCCATCCACTTCTGATAACTGGCTCCCGTCGTGAACAGGTTCGACTGTGCGCTGCCGTCCCAGATGAACCACGCCTCGAACGTCGCACTCTCCAGCTCAGCCACGGTGTCGCTGATCGGCAGTTCGGCGTAATCGTCCACTCCGTCCAGCACGAGCGTGCCGTCCACCGTGTACGCACCGTTCACCGCCGTGCCGTGCGCGTCGCCCACAAGGTCCCGCATGCCCGATCGGAAGGTGTATCGGTGGCGCAATGCGTCGTGGATCAGAATCCCGGCGATATCCAGATGGTCCGGGATGCCGTTGCCGTTGCAGTCCTCCGCCTCGCACTCATCGGGAACGCCGTTGCCGTTCAAATCCTGCGAGAACCCGCTCGCGATGTCGCACTCGTCCGGAATCCCGTTCGTGTTGCAGTCTTCACTCGTCAACAGCTCGTGATCCGGACCGGCCGCATGGCTGTCGGCCAGATCCGCTGCGGAGAGCGCGCGATCGTACACCCGGAACTCCACGATCTCACCATGGAAGTAGGGGTCCGCCTCGTAGAGCGACTTGCCTAGATACGCAAGGATGCCCGGCCCGAAGTCCGACGGGCGCTGCACCACGTCCGTATTCTCGGCCAGCGCACCGGCCAGCGCGCCGTCCACGTACAATCGGCCGGTGTTCGTCGCGTCGTCGATCGTCACCGCCACATGCGTCAGCGCCCCACCCGAGGGAAGCAACCCTTGCGCTGTCATGACGGAATCTCCGGCCGCCCACGTGCGAATGGCCGCGATCGCGGTGCCGCCGGCGCCGGGCGTCAGGAAGATGTAATTCGACGTTCCCGTGCCGATGTCGAATACGCGCTGCCACGTCCCGCCGCCGTTCCAGCGCACCCACGCCTCGAACGTGCAGGAATCCAGCGAGGCGATCGTGTCACCGATCGGGAGCTCTGCGTGGCCGTCGATCCCGTCCAGGACCAGCGCGTCCGCGCTCAGCGTCGCACCGCCGTACAGCACCGCGTCGCCGCCGCCCATCGAATCCGCCGGCGTCGCGTTGAAACGGTAGCGATGCACCAAGTTCGCATCCAGCACCTCGCTCGGAACGATATCGCACTCGTCGGGGACCCCGTTGGTGTTGCAGTCCTGGCTTACCGCCTCGGCGATGTCCGGGCCCGAGGCGAAGGACTGCGCCAGGTCGGCCGCCGATAGCGCCCGATCATACACGCGGAATTCCACGATCTCCCCGTTGAAGCACGGGTCCGGCCAGAACGACTTGCCCAGGTAGCTAATCGCGCCGGTGCCGAGGTCGGACGGGCGCAGCGTCACGTTCGTGTTTTCCGCCGTGGGGCCGGCCAGCACGCCGTCCACGTACAGGCGGCCCGTGTTCGTCGCGTCGTCGATTGTCACCGCGACGTGGGTCAGCACCCCGCCGGAGGGAAGGGCCGAACCGGCCAGCATCTGCTGCTCGCCGACCATCGGCGTGCGGATGGCGGATCGAGCCTCGCTGCCCGAGAAGGGTGTAAGGAAGAAGTAGTTGTTGGTGGCCGTGCCCACGTCAAATATCCGCTGCCAGGTCCCGCCGCCGTTCCATCGCACCCACGCCTCGAACGTGCAGGAATCCAGCGAGGCGATCGTGCCCGCGATGGGCAGCTCCGCGTAGCCGTCGACTCCGTCCAGGACCAGCGCGTCCGCGCTCAGCGTCGCGCCGCCGTACAGCACTGCATCGCCCCCGCCCATCGAGTCCGCCGCCGTCCCGTCGAAGCGGTAGCGGTGAATCAGGTTGGGGTCCATCACCGTACCGGAGATGTCGCACTCGTCCGGCACGTCGTTGCCGTTGCAGTCTTCGCTCGTCCCGTCCGCGATGTCGCACTCGTCGGGGACCCCGTTCTCGTTGCAGTCCTGGCTCGTTCCCTCGGCGATGTCCACGTCGTCCGGGATGCCGTTCCCGTTGCAGTCCGGGAAGGGTTGCGCGAAGTGCTCCGCAAACAGGGCGAAGTCACGCAGGTCCACGTCTGCGTCGTCGTCCAGATCGGAAGCGGCGAACTCCTCGTAAATGCATCCGGGCGGCGGCACGTGCTCGTCCGGACCCGCCATGCATCCGGCCAGAATGACGAAGTCGTCCAGGTTCACCATGCCGTCGCCGTTGATGTCCGCATTGACTTGTCTGGCGCCCGGTCCCGCGGAGAAGGCTTCCGGTTGCACCGCACCCGTCGGCGCGATCCACGCAAAGCAGGCGGCCACACCGGCCAGTAACGACAAACGGTGCAAAAGGGTGATGCGATGAGGCAGTGAAAGCATGGTCCTCGACTCCTTTCCGGTCTCCGTGATCTGACGTTAGTTCCCGCGACGAATTGGCCCGGTTGCGCTGCCGTGCCAAGTGTCCGATTGTAACACACCACCACCCCCATGCGCCTACCCCTGTTCGGCCTGTTCGGGTTCAGGGAATGAGAATGTGGGCAAAGATTGACGCCTGTAGCGGCAAGATGCCTAACCCGGATCCACAGCGATCGCGAGGGCCGTCTGTCAGGCACCGAATCGTTCCCCGATCATCCCGTCCGGTACGAACGCGCGCAGCGGCCGCGTGTCTTGTTCCCCTCGCTGCCGTCTTCCAGTCGCGGAACCCGGGGCCGGCTCGGACGCTGGAGAATAACGAAACAAGAATGAAAAAAGGGTCCGGCTACCCCCATCTGAAGGTTGGGGGCACTGACCGGTCGGCTGAAGCCGACCCATGCTTCGCCTCGCCGTGTCGGGCAGCAGGCACGCTGCACGACGGGCGTCCAGACTCTTCGCACCCCGGCCATCACGGCTGTGTGTCGGGCGGCACGTTGGGATGGGGCGGTGCGTTTGCGGAGCGGCGTCGCGGAAAACGCCGCGGGTGACGGCCAACTGGACGAGCGTTTCGCGGAACTTCGTCTGCAGGTCAACCACGGCCGCGACCTGGGCCTCGCGCCGCACGCGGTCGGAGGCGATTTCCACGGCGCCGGGCAGGACGTTCTCCTCGCGCAGGGCCTCGCCCTCGGCCGTGGCCAGGATGAAACCGCTGCGCGTATCGACCAGCACGCCCTGGCAGACCGTGTAGTGGCCCACGGTGTGGCCGGGCACGACGAACAGCCCGACAAGTGTCCAGTATGCCATGGCCGCGTCGTTGTAGCCCTCGCTGGACTGGTCGTCCTGCACGTAGACAAACAGCAACGGAGCGTGCAGCAGGGCGGCTGCATCCCGCAGGCCCTTGAGGGTCACCGGCGTCGGCGCAACCAGCGGACTGACCAACTGGACCTGCTCCAGAACCCGCGTGCCGCCCGCCCGCAGATCGCCGGGCAGGCTTCGCCAGCCCTCCGCCTCGACGCCGCGGAGCATCTCCACCGGGTCGTTCTTCCGGTCCTCGGCGGAGCGATAGTACCGGCGTTCGGATGACCCCATCTTGGCGACGGCCAGGGTGGTGGGAAACACGGGCCGGGCATCCGCCGTCAGGTAGGTCTCAACCTTGAAGTCGCTGAGGTTCTCCAGTTCCGGCGACAGGAGCGACATCTTGGGCACGGGCCGGACGATGTTCTTGTACGGCTCCGCGCACCCACCCGACATCATGCAGGCGGCCAAGGCACACACCACACCAGCCGCACCGCGCACCCGCAAACAAGAGTGTTTCATGGACGTGTCCTCCACCTGGATTCACTCGCGCCAGAGCATACCGGTCCCGCGCCGTCCGGCAACGCCCGCGCACAGCCCACCTGCTGTGGCAGACACGCGCCGACGCAGTTCGATAGGTACCCGACCGGCTGGAAAGCCGGTCCCACAACAACCCGGTCCCACAAAGACAAGCCGGTCCCACAACAAGCCGATCCCACAGAAGAGGACGGTCCTACATCGAAAACGCCGGCGCCGTGACGCAGTTCGAGCCGATGAGTATCCCGATTGCACCGGGACAGCCCAAGCGGGCCGACCCCTTGCCTCGACGCGGCACCGGGTAGATATTGGTGGCGCGTGTCGGCACGTGAAGGGAGATTGGATCATGACGTGGACCTTTTTGTGTGTGCTTTCCGGAGTCCTGGCGGGCATCTGCGCCCTCGCCGCCCCGGCGGCCCAGGCGACCCCCGATGCTGCCAATGCACCGCACCTCATCATCCGCATGGATGACGTGGGCTTCTGCCATGCCGCCAACCAGGCAGCGCAGCGCGTGCTCAAAGAAGGGGTGTGTACATCGATCTCGGTGATCGTGAACACGCCGTGGCTGGATGAGGCCGTGGAAATTCTCCGCCGGCACCCGGAAGTCAGCGTCGGCGTGCATCTGACGCTGAACGCGGAGTGGCGTGAGTATCGCTGGGGTCCGGTGCTGCCGTACAGCGAGGTGCCGTCGCTGGTGGACGAGTACGGCCGGTTCTTCCCGTCACGCGCCACGTTTTTCGCGCACAATCCCAGAACGGAGGAAGTGGAGAAGGAACTCCGGGCCCAGATCCAGCGAGCCCTGGATAAGGGGCTGCCCGTGTCCTACGTCGACTATCACATGGGGACGGCCATGTCCACGCCGGAACTCCAGCAGGTGGTCGAGCGGCTGGCGGCGGAGTTCAAGCTCGGAATCTCCCAGTATTTCGGCGAGACCTACGCGCCGAGTGTGTATCGCGCCGCACCGCGGGACAAACTGGCCGAAGGCATTCGGATCGTCGACGAGATGACGGAGCCCAGGCTGTACCTGTTCGTCGTGCATCCCGGGCTGAACACGCCCGAACTGGCCGCCATGACGGACCTGAACCCCGGCGGGCTGGAGAACATGGCCGCCCATCGCCAGGGCGAAACGGACATGCTGTGCAGCCCCGCCTTCAAGGCCGCCATTGAAAAACGCGGCCTGCAGCTCATGGGCTACAAAGAGCTGCGTGCCATGGGCCTGGACCGCATGAGCCGGCCCTGGGTGGCCGAACCCTACCAGCAGACCACGCAACCGGCCGCGGAACCGGTCACGAAGCCGAAGATGTAAAGAGACTTCACCGTGTTCTCGCTGGACACCCCTTCGCCTCAATGGCGAGCCAGCAGCACCATAAGAGCCTTCTGGGCGTGCAGGCGGTTCTCCGCCTGGTCGAAAATAGCCGAGTTGGGCAGCCGGGAGGCCTCGTAGTCGATCTCCTCGCCGTAGTGCGCGGGCAGGCAGTGCAGAATCACCACGTCCGGCCGGGCCGCTTTGACCAGCTTCATGTTGATCTGGAAGCCCTGGAATTTGCCGCGCCGGCTCTGGGCCTCCGCCTCCTGGCCCATGCTGGCCCACACGTCGGTGTAGAGCACGTCGGCATCCTTCGACAGGGCGAGCGGGTCATTGCCGACGGTGACTGAGCCGCCCTTGGTCTTGGCAATGGCCAACGAGTCAGCGGTGATCTCGCCGTTGGGCTCAAAGCCGGGCGGCGTGGCGATGCGCACGTGCATGCCCATCAGCGCGCCGCCGTACATGATGGAATGGGCCACGTTGTTGCCGTCGCCGACGTACACCCACGTCAGGCCCTCCAGGCGGCCTCGCTTCTCCCAGATGGTCTGCATGTCCGCAAGAATCTGGCAGGGATGCTCGCGCTCGCTCAGCCCGTTGATCACCGGACAGGTCGCGTAGCGCGCCAGGTCCTCCACGATGTCGTGCCCGAAGGTGCGAGCCATGATCAGATCGGCGAACCGGGAGAGCACCTGCGCAATGTCCTCCGTCGTTTCGCGCTCGCCGAGCTTGATGTCCGACGGGGCCAAATAGATCGCGTGCCCGCCAAGCTGCGTCATGCCCGCCTCGAACGAGACGCGGGTCCGCAGCGAGGGCTTCTGGAAGATCATGGCCAGCGTCTTGCCGGCCAGCAGCGGATGCGGCTGCCCCCGAAACCGCTCCAACTTGAGAGCATCGGCGGTCTTGAGGACCTCCCAGATTTCCTCCGTGCTCAGGTCTTTCATGTTGACGAAACTGCGCCCGCTGAGATTGACGGCCATGACAAGAACTCCCAAATCCAAGCGATCCGACTTCCTTCGGCCGGTGACGAGCAGGGTAAGCCCGCCCCGCCTGCCCCGGGGGCGAAATGGTATCGCCGCCGGCCGGACGCGGCAACGCGCAGCCGTGCGAATTCTGTCGCATAAAGATGCATGATCCGCCGTTACATGCGGCGGAGCAGGGCCTCGGTAAACTGGCGGGTGCCGGCCGTCCCGCCGATGTCGCGGGTCCGCTCGGCCAGGTTGCCCTCCTGCAGCACGGCGTTGTAGGCCGCCTTGATGCGGTCGGCCGCGGCCGGTTCGCCGATGTGGTTGAGCATCATGACGCCGCTCATGATCAGGGCCAGCGGGTTGGCGACGCCCTTGCCGGCGATGTCCGGCGCGGAGCCGTGGACGGCCTCGAACACCGCGGTGTCGTCGCCGAAGTTGGCGCCCGGCACGACGCCCAGGCCGCCGACCAGCCCGGCGCACAGGTCGCTGATCACGTCGCCGTAGAAATTCTCCAGCAGCAGCATGTCGAAGCGGGTCGGATCGGTTACAAGCTGCATGCAGCCGTTGTCGATGATGAACTCGTCGTAGGCGATGTCCGCGGCCGTTTCCTTATGCACCTTTCGGGCGCATTCGATGAACAGCCCGTCGGACATTTTCATGATGTTGGCCTTGTGGAAGACCGTGACCCGTTTTCGATGCCGCTTCCGGGCGTAGTCGAAGGCGAAGCGGGCGATCCGCTCGCAGCCGGTGCGGGTGGCGATCTTGAGGCTCTCCACGACGCCGGGCACGATCTCGTTTTCCAGGCCGGAGTACAGGCCCTCGGAATTCTCGCGGATGACCACGATCTCCACGTCTTCGTATCGCGTTTTTATGCCCGGCATGGAGCGCACGGGCCGCACGGCCGCGTACAGGTTCAGGGCCTTGCGGAGCTGCACGTTGACGCTGGCAAACCCCTTGCCGATGGGCGTGGTGATCGGCCCCTTGATGGCCACCTGATGCTCACGGATGGCCCCCAGGGTCCGCGCGGGCAGCACGTCGCCATGCACGTCCGCCGCCGCCGCGCCCGCCGGCAGCGTGATCCATTCAATTCTCGCCCCGGAGGCGTCCAGCACCTGCCGCGTCGCCTGCGAAACCTCCGGCCCGATGCCGTCCCCGGGGATCATGCAGATCGTATGCGTCATAAACCACTCCGCAGAAACGCGGGCAACCCCCGGGCCTCAGTCCAGCGCCGCGAGCAGTTCGTCAACGTGTCCGTCCACTTTGACCTGGCGGAAGACCTTCCTGACCTTGCCGTCGCGGTCGATGACGAAGGTGCTGCGTTCGATCCCCCGAACAACCTTCCCGTTGAGGTTCTTCTCGCGGATCACGTCGTATTTCTCGCAGACGGCCCCGTCCTCATCGCTGAGCAGCAGAAACGGCAGTTTGAATTTCTGAGCAAATTGGTCGTGCGAGGCCAGGCTGTCGCGGCTGACCCCAAGCACGACCGCACCTTTCTTCTCCATCGCGGCGGCCTGATTCCGGAATTCACAGGCCTCTCGCGTGCAGCCGGGCGTGTTGTCCTTCGGGTAGAAGTACAGCACAACCTGCTGTTTGCCCGTGAAGTCTTTCAGTGACACTTCCGTTCCATCGCTGGCCGGCAACGTAAACGCCGGCGCCGCCTTGCCTTCCGCCACGGTTGCCATAGACATGCTCCCCGTTGGCCTCAAATTTCCCCCACCCAATCAGTGTAGCGATGCCGCTGAGCAATGACCAGCCGGTGCGCACCCCGTCGGGCCGTGAACCGCCAATCAACCGGCCTCCTCCTTATTCGCCAGATGGTATGAGCCGCGTACGTGTCGCATGCACTCCAGGGCTGCGGGCTTCCTCCGGAACCCAGCCGCGGAAAGTCGCGGGGGAATTTCATTACCCACGGCGGCCGGTTCTCCTTATAGTGGGATTCCAGGCCCGGGCCAGCGCGGATTCAGGGGTATCGCTGTCCAAACCGGTCCACACAACAAACGATCGCCCGGGTTCGTGTGGATGGCTTTCAGGAAGGACCGACTCTGTGTTTGTGTTTCTGGATTTGCTGTCGTACCTGGCCGTCGCGTTGCTGGCGTTGCCGGGGATCTTTTCGTTCCTGATCGATTCGATGAGGAACCTGGGCGGCGGCTTCTAGGGCGGTGCCTCGTCCGGCGCCCGGCCCGCACGCCGGCTGCGCACGGGTGGCGCACGGGCCCATGCGCCTGGAAGCAAGCCCGAACGGCCACCATCGGTGGCGTGAGATCGAACGTCTGGCTCAGACGTTCCGTTGCACAGCGGGGTGAAGCGGTGGCCCTGCGTCGTGCCTGCCTCGTTTTCACAAGGAGCGATTCCTACCATGAACGCATTTCTGCTGACAGGCTTACTGCTGACCGGCCTCGCGCAGGCGGAACCTGCCGCCGCGGCCCCCGAGACGTCCAAGAACGTGACCATTCAGGTCCCCTGTCCGCCGGCGGCCGCGGCGCCCGCCGCGCCCACCTTCACCGCCCGATTCACGGCGGAGGACATCGAACCCCTGCTGACGGATCGGAAGGACCTGCTGCCGATCCCGTTGCAGTTTGAGGCGAACCGGACGGCCTGCCTGGAGGCGTTGAAACGGGTGAGCATGGGGGCCGTGGTGGACGCCCTGATGCCCATGCTGGCCAGGGAATACGCGGATCGCTTCGCCCCCGATCGTGATCTGCTGATCGCACCGGTTCCGGCCGAAAAGCAGGTCCGCACGGAAGACCCCTTGCTGCCCGGCGGCGTGTTCACGGGCCCGGCGGATGAGGTGGTCGGATTTCTGCTGCACGGAATCCGTCAGGACGAGTACGTGCGGGTCGCGATCCGCACCATGCAGACCGCACGGCAGCTCCTGGAATCCGGCGACCCCGGCGTCGATCGCACGGCGGCGGACTACTACCCGCAGATCGCGGCCCGGCAGGTGGCCGCTCTGAAAGACGGGCAGGCCATGCGCGAGGCCGTTCGCCGCCAGTTCGGCGAGGCCCTCGGCGTCTACAACGAGCAGGGAGAGCTGGACGAGACGCAGGCGAAGTGGGTGAAGGAATCGCGTCGGTTTTCCTATGTGGTGAGGGACGGGCAGTTCATCGGCCGGCTCAAGCCGCTGGTGGACGAGATCAACCATTCGGCGGAGCTCGCGGGCTTTGTGGCGCCGGAGTTCCCCGTGGACCGGCCGGGCATCCACTTTGACGGGGACCTGAACGACGTGGAGATTCTGCTGCCCTCCGACTATGTGAAGGCTTTCCTCGATCAGGCCGACGTGCTGGAGAGGCGGATGGCGGAGGAGTCCATGATCAGCGTGGAGGTGGTCCGCCTGACCGACCGGGACATTCAGAACGGGGCCGTCGCCTCGCGGCTGAGCGCTTCGTTCCGGGGCGTGCATGATCCGTCGTATGAGTTCAATGAGAGGTCTGTGATTCGGCAGGTGGGCATCAACGCCCTGACCGCCATCGCCAATCGGGAACTCAGCATCACCAACGCCAACGCCATCACGGCCGGTTTGATCCCGGCGGGCACGCCGGCGGTCCAGTTGCCGGACTACGTGCTGCCGTCCGTCATCCGGCCGCGGGAGGTCACGACCATCGGCTCGAGCTTCGCGATCGGGGCGGACAACGTGTTCTTCGACGGGCGGGAGCAGAGCTTCGGGTTCAGCTACATCGGGCCGGACGGCATCGAGCACGTGCTGTCCTTCGACGTGGTGGACAGCCTGCGCCAGTTCTGGGAGCGGATCGAGCGCAACCTGATCGTGCATAAGATCCTCAAGACGCAGAGCAAGGAGAAATTCACCGTTCCGGTGGGGCCGGAAACCAAGACGTTCGAGGGCATCGCGGCCCTGATCTCGCAGCAGAACCAGAACCTGGTGGTGGCTACCGGGACCGGCGCCCTGAGCGAACTGAGCGCGACGGCCGGCACGTGGCTGGTCATCAAGGATTTCGAGATCACGCCCATCCCCGGCTCTTCCACCGCCCTGAGCGACGAGGAACGGCAGACGATCCGCGACCGCGTGATCCTGACCATGCTGCTCCGTGATCCGACGGTCCCCGTGATCGTCAAGACCGGGTTGGTGGAGCTGGAGGACCGGGGTGCGCTCTCGGCGCGGCTGACCGATCTCCTGGACGAGCTGGAAGGCCGCCCCTTGCGGCCGGGACGCGACGAACGCTCCTTCGGGGCGCTGTTCCGGTCCCGCTATGACGACACTCGCGAGGTGGCCACCATCGAGAAGAAGGAGCGAAACTCCAAGATCTCGATGACGTTCTACTCCAGCCAGGGCACCATCCAGTCGAGCCTGGGAATCACCGCCCTGGGCGACCAGAACGATCTGACCTCCTTCACCACGCAGCTCAGTCCGAACCGCGTGACGCCCATCTCGTCGTTTTTCACCAAGTCCGCCACGAACACGCAGGACACGTCCTCCCTGACGGGCCTGGCCCGCGGCGAGAACGACGTGGACGAGAAGTCGATGACGCACCTCGTCATCCGGGCCCGCTTCCCGGACGACGAGCGTGAACGACAGGATCGGGAAGAGGGGCGGTTTCTGGGATACTTCCAACTGCCCATGGGCAAGGACCCGCTCAGTTCCGTGAATCTGCCGTTCCTGTCCAGCTCCGAGCACCCGCTGGAGCGGCTGGCCCAGATTCGGCCGGGAATGCTGTTCCCCTCGCTGGATCGCACCCGCATCCGGCAGCCGGCGCTGCTGCTGAACCCGAACCGGATTGTCGGCGACGTGCCGCGTGAGGTGTGGGAGGCCTGCACGTCGCGGTTCCTGTTCAACATGCGAATCATCGCCGACGCGCCGACCAACGACCTGGTCAGCGTGGCCGCCCACCGGCAGCGATTTGCCGTGGAGGTGCGCTCGCTGCTGGAGTACGATGAGGACCTGTTCGACGCGCCGAACATCGCCCTGCGCAACATGGATCACTGGAACAACCCCTACCGCATCGTCACCGCGCTGAACAACAGCGCCGAACGGTTCGCCTACAACCGGCTGATCACGCTGATCGACGACCTGGGCGAGGCGCTGGTGGACCAGGACTTCATCGACGACCGCCTCGCCGTGGCCGAGCCGGACTTCTGGGGCAAGCACCGGCTCCGGCCGCTGGACGCGGACGAGGTGCGTGATCTGCGGCGCGACGTGGCCGCTCATTACCTGAGGATCGAGGAAGTGTACGGCGACGCGTTCCTGGAAGCGATCGCCATTGTGCTCGGGCTGAATACCTACCAGACGTTCTCACACAAGGAGGCGACGGCCGGGCCGTTCCACGGGTACGAGCGTCTGGCGGTGTTCGACCGCACGGGGCAGTCGTACATCCCCGCGGTCCAGGTGGCGCAGGCCCACGAGGATTTCTGCCTGCTGCGGCGGGGCGGCCACCGGGGCAGGCTGTTCCAGCCGTCCCTGGAGTTCGTCGAACACATGCCGAAGGGCTTTCGGCCGTTCGTCATCGTGGGCCGGCAGATCATCGAGCATCGCCAGGCTGTCACGGCAAAACAGCCGGACACGTACTGATGACGGCGCCGGCGGCGGGAACGCGATACGGCAGCGAACCGGAGAAGAGGACAGACCTGCCGGCGGTTCCCGGGGGGCTGGACCCCGGCCCCGGAGATCCGGCACAACACGGAGGGCGCTCCTATGCCTGGCGGTCACCGATACAGAGGGCTCGTGGTTGCGGGAATGGCGCTGTTGGTGGCGTTGAGCGGGTGCCGCACGCGCGTGTACCGGAAGAACCCCGCCGGCACCCGATGCGAAACGACGCTGGATTGCAAAGTTGGCCTGGAGTGCCAGCCGGGCACGCAGACCTGCCAGCTTGAAGGCACCAGCGGCACGGCCGGAGCGGGCAACCCGTGCCAGACGAGCAACGACTGCCCGGGCAGCACCCGGTGCCAGGCCTCAACAAACACGTGCCAGGTTCTCGGCGCAGGCGATCCGGACATCCCCGGCCCCACGCTGCTCGGCGGGGACTGCACCGCGGACGAACAGTGCGACGAAGGGCTGGTCTGCCAGTTTGCCAGCGAAACCTGCCAGCCGCCCGGCGGCGAGGATGTGCCCGGCATCGGCGCCTCCTGCATCCGCAACGGCGACTGCCAGTCCGGCCTGGTGTGCCAGGACGAATCCGACACCTGCCAGCTCCCCCCGGAGAGCTGAGCAGGCACGGATCGCGTGCCACGCGCGTTCGCTTCCCACTCCCTGCCCAGCGAACGTCCGAATCCCGCCCGCCGGACCCCGAGTCGTCAGTCCATTGTCACGTTCACCGGGCGGACGCCCCAGATGTCGTCCGCGTACTCCTGGATCGTCCGGTCGCTCGAGAAGTACCCCACGTTGGCCGTGTTCAGGATGGACATCCGCGTCCACGCCTCCGGATCGCGGTACAACCGGTCCACCCGCTCCTGGCACTCCATGTAGGCCGCATAGTCGGCCAGTACGAGGAACGGATCCCCCTCCCGCAGGAGCCGGTTCGTAATCATGTCGAACACGCCCGGCTCCTCGGGGCAGAAATGGTTTCCGGTGATCTGGTCCAGGGCCGTCCGCAGCTCCGCGTTGCCGTGATAATACTCTGCCGGGTCGTAGCCCCGGGCCTTCAGTTCGGCCACCTGCTCCATGGTCAGCCCGAAGATGAAGATGTTCTCCAGCCCCACGTGGTCGCGAATCTCCACGTTCGCCCCGTCCAGCGTGCCGATGGTCAGCGCCCCGTTCAGCGTGAACTTCATGTTGCCGGTGCCCGAAGCCTCCGTGCCCGCCGTCGAGATCTGCTCGGACAGGTCCGCCGCGGGTATGATCCGCTCCGCGAACGACACGCGGTAGTTCTCCAGGAACTGCACGTCCAGCTTGCCCTTCACGGCCGGATCGTTCCGGATGGTGTTACCCACGCAGGTGGCCAGCTTCGTGCAGAGCTTGGCCTGGTAGTAGGCCGGGGCCGCCTTCCCGCCGAGCAGAATCGCCCGCGGCACCGGGTCGGCCTCCGCCCCGGTCCGAATGCGGTTGTACATCGTGATCGCGTACAGAATGAGCAGCAACTGCCGCTTGTACTCATGCAGCCGCTTCACCTGCACGTCGAACATCATGGACGGGTCCAGCGTCATGTTCAGCCGGTCGCGGCAGTAGACGGCCAGCAACTCCTTGTTTGTGGACTTGATGCCCCGCCACTGGGCCCGGAATGATTCGTCCTCCGCGTGGGCCGCCAGCTTCTTGAGCTGCGACAGGTCGGTCACCCACTTGTCGCCGATGGTGTCGGTGATGAGGTACGACAGCAGCGGATTGGACTTCTTCAGCCAGCGGCGCGGCGTGATGCCGTTCGTCTTGTTCTGGATCCGGTCCGGGAACATCTCGTGGAAATCCCGCAGCACCCGGTTCCGCAGAAGCTGCGTGTGCAGCGCCGACACCCCGTTCACGGCGTGGCTGCCCACGATGGCCAGATTGGCCATCCGCACCTTCTTCTCGTATCCCTCCTCGATGAGCGACATCTGGGTGATCCGTCCGTCGTCGCCCGCAAATCGCTTCCGCACGTCCTCGAGGAACCGGCGGTTGATCTCGTAGATGATCTCCATATGCCGCGGCAGCAGGTGCTCCATCAGCTCCACCCGCCAGGTCTCCAGGGCCTCCGGCATCACCGTGTGATTTGTGTACGCAAACGTGCCCTGGCAGACGTCCCACGCCTCATCCCACGAAACGCCCTCTTCATCCAGCAGAATCCGCATCAGCTCCGGAACCGCCAGCGCCGGGTGTGTGTCGTTCAACTGGATGGCCGCCGCCGCGGGCAGCTCGCTCCAATACGTGTGCTGCTTGCGGAACCGGTGCAGAATGTCCTGCAGGGACGCCGAGACCAGCAGGTATTCCTGCTTGAGTCGAAGCTCCCGACCCGCCTGCGAATCGTCCTTCGGATACAGCACCTTGGAGATCGTTTCGCTCCGCAGCTTGTCCTCGCACGCCCGGATGTAGTCTCCGTGGTTGAAGTAATCCAGGTTGAAATCCCGCGTCGACTTCGCCGAGAACAGCCGAAGGGTGTTCACCGTGTTCGTGCCGTACCCGGGAATCGGCGTGTCGTACGGCATGGCCAGCACGTCCTGCGTGTCCACCCACCGGGCCCGCAGGTCTCCCTGGTCGTCCAGGTACCGCTCCACCCGGCCGTAGAACCGGACCCGGTACGTGCGCTCCGGCCGCGCAATCTCCCACGGGTTCCCCAGGCGCAGCCAGTCGTCCGGCTCCTCCACCTGGTACCCGTCGCGGATCCGCTGGTGGAACATGCCGTAGTCGTAGCGAATGCCGTACCCGTAGCCCGGCAACCCGAGCGTTGCCATCGAGTCGAGGAAACACGCGGCCAGTCGACCCAGGCCGCCGTTTCCGAGCCCCGCATCCTCCTCCAGCTCACGCAGATCCTCCAGGTCATCACCGGCGTCCCGGATCGCGTCGTAGCAGGCGTCGTAGAGGTTCAGATTGATCAGGGAGTTGCCAAGCGTGCGCCCGATGAGGAATTCCAGCGACAGGTAGTACACCCGCTTGAGCTTCGGCTGCGCGTAGTACGCGTTCCGCGTGGCCAGCCAGCGATCGATCATCCGGTCGCGCACGGCCATGGCCAGGGCCATGTACCGGTCGTTCTTCGTGGCGTAGTCCGGCACCTTCGCCTGGGTGAACGCGACGTGCTGGATGTACGAGCGCCGCAGCGACTCGGAATCCGTACCCAGGCGTGAGTCACGCGACTTCTCCGGCGGCAGCATCTTGTCGGCAATGGTCATCGCACCGGCCCCCGAGTCTCTCTCCCGATGCGGCGCCGGCGACCACCCTGCCCAGGCGGAACCCCACCGGCGCCCGGCCATCGGAGGCCCCATACTAGTCCGTCCCTCCTGGTCTGTACAGCATCGCCGACAGATCGTAAAAAGGGGTACACAGCAGGGGCACAGTGAACGGGCCGAGCCCACGCCCCGGAGGCAGCGCCGATGACTGCAAACACCCGCGTGACAGTACTGGCCGGTCTGATTCTCCTATCTTTGGCGGGCCTGGTGAGCGGCTGCGCGAACCAGTTGTTCTGGCGGCCGGACCTGGGCGGCGCCATGAACCTGGCTGCCCGGGAGGACCGTTTCGTGGTGGTATCGTACTGGTCGGATTTCAACGACGACTGCATCCGCATGGACCAGACGGTCTTCCGGTCACCCCAGGTGCTGGAAATCATGAAGGGCACCGTGCCCGTCCGTCTGATCGCCGGATTCAACAACGAATGGGCCCGCCAGGTGGGCGTTTCGCGTCCGCCCGCGTTTGTGGTGTACGGCCCGGAGGGCCAACTGCTCCGGCGTCACGAAGGCTATTTGGACGAGGCCTCGTTTCGCGGCTTCATCGTCGCCGCGAAGCTCTCCATTTGAACCCTGTTGCCTCCATCGGAAGCTGCTTTGGGCTGCTTTCCTGCGGGGGCGGGCGGCGGCCTTTCGGTTTCGGACGCTGAGGCGCACGTGGGCCTCATCCATCCACATGTCGATCGTTCTGCAGGGGTGGCTGCGGGGAGCGTTCGCGGGCAGCTCCCGCCGGTTACAACGCCTGATCCGTTTGGGGTTCGGACGGCACGTCGGTAAGAAGCGCGGCACGATCCGCCCTCTGAACGCTTCGACGCTGTCGCCGACGGATCTTGCGGGTGTGGATTGCGTAGTTGTCCAGGATGACGTGGATGGATATCGAGCGCAACGATCGCACCCGCGAGGGGATCGCCACCTATGTGGCCCGGGTCGTGGTCCGGCCGTCGGGGAGACGCGGCAAGAGGATCCTGAACGGGACCGGCCGGCCCCTACGGAAAGACTACGACCGTCCCGAGCGACGGTCGCGGGCAACTTAACTCGAAGTGACTGGACACGGTTAGAACTTTTCGTGGCTGGTGTTGTCAGTATGCCACCGCGGGTCACGGCGGCGGTAATGGCTGCCTGAAACTCGACAACTATGCTGTTTCGCCAGGCGCAGCACTTGGCCGGCTGACAGAGCTGGTTGCCCACATCTCGGTACCGAAGCAAAGCCAGAACTCGATAAACGGCTCGGGCGAACCCCGAGTCGCATTCTTTTTGCCACTACAGGACGGTCAGTGGCGGACTTGGCAGACCACGCCCCTCCCACGCTCTGCCCCCGAACCGCGGGGGATCGAGGGTCCGTTCGAGTAGTCAAGCAGCGACCAGTCCTTCAGGCTCGTGAAACCCATTACGCTGGACAAATTTCGACGAAGATTATCGTCAAACATGCTTGCTTTGACGAAAGTCTTCGTGTATATTTCCCGATAGAGAGTCGGTCAGAGACGCCGACCGCGGGAGCGAATCGCCGTGTCCAATAAGAAGAGCCAGAAAAAGCCGACCGACGCGGAAATGGCGATCATCGCCGTGATCTGGGAGCGCGGCCCCAGCACCGTCCGCGAGGTATTCAAACACCTGAGCGAACGGCAGGAGATCGGCTACACGACCGTCCTGAAGCTCATGCAGATCATGACGGAGAAGGGGTCGCTCGAGCGGGATACGTCCATTCGGCCGCAGGTTTTCAAGGCGACCCAGCCGCAGCAGCAGACGCAGAGGCAGCTTCTGCGCGATCTGCTCGACCGGGCGTTCGATGGATCCCCCGGCGATCTTGTGCTGCAAGCGCTGTCGGCGCGCAAGACGACTCCCGAGGAGCGGCGCCAAATTCGGGAACTCCTCGACCGATTGGAACGGGAGGGTTCGTGATGCCGGATGCCGTCAGCATGTCATCGGTTTTGTCCGCCCTGGGGTGGGCGGTGCTGCACTTCCTCTGGCAGGGCTGCCTGATCGCCGGATTGGCTGCATTGACTCTCGCCGGCCAGCGAGAACGGTCCGCTCAGGCCCGATATGTCGTTGGCTGCGCCGCGCTGGCGTGCTGTCTGGCGGCGTTTGTGGTGACGCTCACCACCACCTTGTCGGGCGCCGGAGTGTCGCCCATCGATTCGACCGTGACGGGCGCGCCTGATAGTGGCTGGGCAATTCTGATTGGTTCTTCCGCTGCCGCCTCGTCGAGCCCAACGATCAGTTCCGCTTACATCCCGAACATGGACGAGGTCGTTTTCCTGGCCGCCTGGCTCTGGGCCGTCGGGGTGCTCTTGATGGCCGCGCGCTTCGCTGCGCAGCGGACAGCGGTACACCGAATCAAGTGTGACGCGGTGGCGGAGTTCGGTGAATCCACGCGGCGGCTGTTCGATACGGTCTGTGAGGAACTGGGCGTGTACCCGGCCGTTCGCTTCGCGCGTTCGCGAGTGGCCGAGGTGCCCATGGTGGTCGGCTGGCTCTCGCCGATCGTCGTTGTCCCAGTATCGGCACTGACGTCGCTCACGCCGGACCAGCTGCGGGCGGTGCTTGCCCACGAACTCGCGCACATCCGCCGCTATGACCACCTGGTTAACGGCATTCAGAGCGTCATTGAAGTCGTCTTGTTCTTTCACCCGGCCGTGTGGTGGCTGTCGGGTCGGGTTCGTCAGGAGCGCGAGCTATGCTGCGACGAGATCGCGGTCCGGGCGGCGGGGAGTCCAATCGTATTCGCACAGGCGCTTTCACGGCTGGAGGCGCTTCGATACGAGCATTCACAGATTGCCCTTGCGGCAAACGGAGGATCACTCATGCAACGCATTCAGCGGATAATGGGCATCGAGGCGAAGGCGGGTTCCATGACCGTCGGACTTGTGGTTGGGCTTGCGCTGGTATCCGTGGGTCTGACGCCGCTTCTCGGCATGGGAGTTGTCGCATCAGACTTCGCAGAGATGGAGGCCAAGATTCAAGCCGCGGTCGCATCCGGCGAGCTGACGCAGCAAGAGGCCGATGCGAAGCTGACCTACCTGCGCAAGCACTGGGATGCGGAGGCTGGTGCATGGATCGACGAAGGCAAGAACGACAAGCCCACCCTCGCAGAGATGGAGGCCAAGATTCAAGCCGCGGT
>Ga0334890_1002162_pt1 | contig 23415 bp, 19 predicted proteins | sample GraSluR1_MG_3_FD_207220 | JGI IMG/M metagenome (GOLD analysis project Ga0334890, IMG submission 207220) | Sludge microbial communities from methane-producing bioreactor in Wageningen University, Netherlands - Granular Sludge_31_08-R1 | ecosystem: Engineered > Bioreactor > Anaerobic >... | reverse complement strand
GGCGAGGACTTTTACATAGTCCTTAACCTATATTATTAAAAAATAGGTTTTTTATCTTTGTTTTATTTTTTAGGTTGACTTTATATAGTTATTCTCCTAGATAAGCCAAATGTAAGAATCGATTCTATTATACATTAGAACAAGTGATTTAAAATGAACTTTACGAACAATTTACAAAAATGAAAAACCCCATAACAGCAACAAAAACAACATAACTTTGATGTTATGTTGTGATAAGTTTAAGCTCTCAATTATTAAAAAGAAAAAAGTCACTCAACAGCAAAATCAAAAAAAGGCTTAAATGCAACACAATCACTAATCATAAGTCAAATGAAAATTGTCTATTTTTATATCTATCATCGATGCCTCTAATCTTTAAAGCTTAACTAAAAGTTCCATCGCTTCTTTTTCTATTAATGCAGTTTCAATACTTATTTCTGAAGCTTTTATAAGATAACTATTATCTAAACTTTTTCCAGCCTTAACTATCAAATTAGCAATTTCAGTCCAGTTTAAAGCTGCTTTTTTATATAAATTTGCAGCTTTAATCAATTGTAAATTACCGGACAAATAATCCAGACATTCAAACAAAAAGTCTCTAAAAAAATTCCTAAATATCGCGCCTCCAGTACCTCCATTTTCCATTAGTTCAGCTTGATCAAATAAGTCTTTTCTTGGATTAGGTGTCTCATTCATCCAGTTTTTCATCTCATCACCCAATTTCAAAATACCCTTGTATCCAAAACACTTCAATGGAGGGTTAAGAAAATCTTTAGCTATCTCACGAACAGCTTTAGGAATTATACTTTTAATATTTGTAACATTATTGCCTCTTTTAATGGTATAAGACCTTGCCCTAGCTGCCATCGACCCTTTCTCAAATCTAGCTTTTTCTAGATTTTCTAGCGATACTTTATAGAACTTGCCAGTATCATAGACATAAGCATGTGTTGAATCATAACCATAAACAGAGATAAAGTGACCTGCAAAATGAAAACTATGGTTAAAGTGCTCTAAGTGATAGCAATCTACTTGTAAGCCAACTGCTATTCCTTGATCGATAAAATCTTTAACATTTTCCCAAGCGTTTGTCTTTCATCAACTATCAAACCCATGTTTTCGCAAAAAACTCTTGTTAATTCAAATGGTTTTGCACGACCACCTATAAAAGGGAGATTCATAAAACTCATCTTCCAATAGATGAAACCAAAACCTTGACTTAAACCCAACATCATCGCTTCACTAAACTCTAAACCTTCTTGTAATAACAAACAACTTGTTGCTGCCGTTTCACAATGTTTTGCCGGCATATTCTTAAAATCACTGATTATTTTCATATCTACACTTCCTTTTTAAATAGAACTCAATTAAACTAAACTGCTATACTCTCTAAGATACTAAACCCTAACTCTGTTACATCATTAGTTTGATTAGTCAAAATAAAAACACCTTGAGAATTCTCGTTCATACCAATAAAACTGCTATAACCACCAGTCATACCATTATGCCAAGTAATCGCTTGCCCATTTTCTATTTCATCAATCAACCAAAATAAGGCTATCTCTCTATTGTCGTTTATTCTTAAGCGCGGTGTTGTTGCAAGATTATAGAAACCAAAATCATCATCGATTAAACTATTTAACAATTTTAACATATCACCGCCAGATGAACGAATACCTCCAGCAGATACAATACCTTCTCCCAATAACCAAGGAGCTGATTCTAAACCTAAAGTATATCTTCCAACTCTTAAAACACTTCGATAACCATTCACATATGAAACATCTTCTTGATAAACGCTTGAGGTATGAGTCAAACCTAATGGTTTAGCAATAGTTTCTTGTAATAGTTCTTCATAGCTATTTTCATTAATTGAAGCTAAGCACATTCCCATGATTCCTGCTCCATAATTAGAATACTCCCAAGAATCATCATTAAGTTTCTTAAGGCCATTCATACTCTTAATCACTTCAGTCTCATTAAGTCTTTGATAAGGGTTGCTGCCAAACATTCCTGATACTAAGAGATCAAAGACAAACCCATTTGTTAAAGGCAACCTATCCAGACCTGATGTATGAGTAGCTAGATTCTGTATCATGATTGAGTTAACAACTGAATCTTGGTTAAGTTTTGGTTCAATTTGGCAATCTTCAACAGTATCAGACAAAGATATTAAATTATTCTCAATACTACTTGCTAACATCAAACCAGTTATTGCTTTGCTAATAGATCCAATCTCATAAACTGAATCTTTGGTAACACTATCACCATTCACGCCAACATTTCCAAACCCAAATAAATACTGCTTATCTTTGTCTACAAATCCAACAATCATTGTTAATGGTTTAGAATCAACGATATAATCTTGAATAATTTCTTCAACAACTTGATAATTTTGATTGCTAGAAGGACTTCCTATTAAGAGAGTTAAACTATTGTCATTATCTATAGAAACATCTAGTTGTGATAAAGAGGTTATTAATAAAGCTAAACCAATAGCGATATTTACAAAAATATTTACAAGCATTTTTATTCTTAACTTGTTTGAATTCTCTTTGAACACTCGCTGTTTCTTAAGAGCTTTTGCCCTAGCTTTATCATTTTGTTGTTTAGTTACTTTCTCTAAAAAAATGAGATTGTATGTCCCTGCAAACAATATAAAAATAGCAAAAATAATTAAGAAAAAATAGTAGAAATTCATCATATCGAAATACCTTTCTTAAAACAAATCTTACGCTTTAAATTCTTTTTATTAATGGTAATCAAAGTTTTAACTGTTTATGTTAGTTTTTAATATTATATCAAAACAACAGAAGAATTAGTATCAATCTTAGTAAAAATCCTTGAAACTCTAAATCTCATTTGCAAATTTAAGGCTTTAAGGTTAAACTTGATTTAGAGGTAGAATATGAGAATTTTAGTAGATGCAGATTCAAATCCTGTCAAAGATCAAATAATTCGAGTCGCAAAACAATATTTAATAGAAGTTATAATGTTTTTTGATAGTGCTCATGAATATAAAAATGATTATTGTACAACCTATATAATTCCTAAAGGGAAAGATACTGTTGATTTCTTTTTGCTTGATAAAATCAAACCAAACGATATCGTAGTGACTGGTGATTACGGTTTAGCTTCTTTAGCTCTAACGAGAAAAGCTTTTGTAATCAGCCCAAATGGAATGGTCTATAATAATGATTCTATTCTAGAATTATTAAACATGAGAAGTGCTCATCAAAAAATCCGCAAACACACAAGAATAAAAGGTCCAAAAAAAAGAACTTCACAAGATGATCAGTCTTTTTCGCTTAACCTTGAGAAAACAATAACTGCTTTTAGGAATGGCTTGCTTTAACCTTACCTGTAAGTAGGTTTTTACATCAGTAAAAAAAAATTATTTAATTATGTAAAGTTTACTTGACATTTAGTTTATAATAGTTTACAATTTGTATATCTTATTTAACAAGGAGCGTTATTATGAATTATCATGAAAAAAAGACTATCGTCACATCTATTGTAGGTTTATTAGTATCAATATCCTATATTGTATTTGCAATCGTTAAGTATAATCAAGCTTCTCCCGAATCATTAACTTTAAAGTTTTGGTCTATGAGAATGCTGATTTTTATTGGTATTGGCATTGTAGCTATCATTATCTTGCTTATCCTCTTTAACATCTTCTATTCGATTTACCTAGCAATAAAATTAAAAATCGATAATCCTGAATTATCCGATAAAGAGATTGAAGCACAGATATCACAAACAGTAAAAACTAATACCATAGAAGATGAAATGGCAAAATTAATCGAACTAAAATCAATGCGTTTCAGTTTCGCTTTTGTCGGATTTGGTTTTGTCTTAGCATTAGTCTCCTTACTCTTAGATTTTTCACCGATTATTATGCTCAACATTCTTTTTCTCTCTTTTAGTCTTGGTCAAACTTTGGAAGGGTTTGTTCAGTTATTCTACTATAAAAGAGGAATAAATCATGGCTAAAGAATATGAAATAACTAATAATATTCGAACTCTACGCTTTTTTGCAGATGAAATGTCCCAACAAACCCTAGCAGAAAAAACAAATGTCTCTAGACAAACCATCAATGCTATTGAACTTGGTAAATATACTCCATCATTAGACTTAGCATACAAGATTGCTAGAGTATTTAATGTCTCTATTGATGAAGTCTTTGAATATAAAGAATTAGTTGATGAAAAAAACAAAAAGCAAGTGATTAGAAAATGATATGAAAACATTGATTATTGTCTATTCCTACCATCACTTTAATACTTTAAAAATCGCGCAAGCATTTTCTAGTGTTTTAGATGCAACTATTGTAACTCCAGACCAAATAACATCTATAGATTTATTTGATTATAACCTCATTGGTTTTGGATCTGGGATTGATAGTGCTAAACACTATCCACAACTCTTAGATTTAGCAAGAAATTTAAAAGAACAATCAGATAAACCATCATTCATCTTCTCTACTAGCGCTATTCAAGGACAAAGAAAAGTTACTAGAGATCACTTAACACTCAAAAAAATATTGATAGACAAAGGCTATTGCATCATCGATGAGTTTTCTTGTATTGGCTATAACACAAACAGCTTTTTAAAGTATCTTGGTGGAATGAACAAAGGAAGACCTAACGAGCAAGATATCCTTCTTGCAAAAGATTTTGCTAAGAAACTTATCTCAAAGATTTAAATGTTTTTTTTAACATTCTATTCAAAAAAATAAATTATATGATATAATGTTATAAATCGTTGATTGGAAGAAGTAACTTTCTAGTATTTCTTAGAGACTCTGTGTTTGGTGAAAACAGAGAATACAAAAAAGTGAAATGGTCCCATGAGTGTCAATTGGAATTAAGTATGATTGAACGTATTCCCACGTTATCGGGTGATGGATATGATAGTATCCTAAAGAGCGGGTCTTTTACCGCTAAAATGAGGTGGCACCGCGTTTTTATAACGCCCTCTATGCATAATTTGCATGGAGGGTTTTTTTATTTAAAGGAGGATTTTTTATGATATGACTAGATCAAAAACACAGTAATATTTTTGAAGTAAAACAAAAAAATAAAAAGGAGATTAATCATGAAAAATCAAGAAGAAACATTGGAATTTGGTATATATGGAGGAGCATTTGTTCCAGAAGAGTTAAAAAAAGCTTTGGATGAAGTTGAAATATGTTTCAACCAAAGCATTAAGAATTTAAAGTTCATTGACGAACTAAATTATTATTTTAAGCATTACATCGGTAGAGAAACTCCCTTGTATTATGCTAAAAACTTAAGTACAATCTTAGGAGGAGCGAAAATCTATCTCAAAAGAGAAGATTTAAACCATACCGGCGCACATAAAATTAACAATACAATCGGACAAATCTTACTAGCAAAGAAAATGGGTAAAAAAAGAATTGTTGCAGAAACAGGTGCTGGTCAACACGGAGTAGCAACAGCTACTGCAGCTGCCCTATTTGGAATGGAATGTGTAATCTACCAAGGTGAAATTGATACAAAAAGACAAAAACTTAATGTCTTTAGAATGGAGTTATTAGGGGCAAAAGTCATTCCTGTTAAGTCAGGAACAAGAACTCTAAAAGATGCAGTTGATGCTGCTATTAGTGATTGGATAGAGAATCTTGACACTACTTTTTACTTGCTAGGAAGCGCAGTTGGGCCAAATCCTTATCCAAAAATTGTTCGATATTTCCAATCAATAATTGGAAAAGAAGCAAGAGAACAATTCCTTGAAGTAAATAACAGTTTACCAAATTACTTAATTGCTTGTGTTGGTGGCGGTTCTAATGCCATTGGACTTTACAGTGCATTTCTAGATGATGATGTTAAAATCATTGGAGTAGAAGCCGCTGGTGAAGGAGTAAATACTTTAAATCATGCAGCTACTCTTACCAAAGGGAAAGACGGAGTTATCCACGGTATGAAAACCATTTGTTTATTTGAAGAAAATGGAGAAATAAGTCCTGTATATTCAATTTCAGCAGGTTTAGATTATCCTGGTGTTGGCCCTGAACATGCTTACTTACATAAATCAAAAAGAGTAAATTACACCTCTATTAAAGATCAAGAAGCAATTGATGCATTTATGCTATTATCAAGGACTGAAGGCATCATTCCAGCTCTTGAAAGTGCTCATGCTATTGCAGAAGCAATTAAACTAGCAAAAAAATTAACAAGAGATCAATCTATTCTTGTAAACTTATCTGGTCGCGGAGATAAAGATGTTGAAACAGTAATTGATTATTTAAATAGATCATTAATTGATGATTTACAGTTAAAGAATCTTGAGTGATTATTTGCTCATAGTCTCACAATATGCTTCTTAAAATCATCTATAAATAATTGGCCTTTAGACCTATTCAAATTCTATCAAACTACTCAAATACAAGAAATAAGTTGTTAGCTATTAAAAAATGCTAACTTCTTTTTATATCTAGTTGGTATTATTTATTTTAAAGATGGTGAATACATGTTTTCAAAAAACAAAAAAACACCTGAAAAGTAGGTGTTCTATTGTATCATATATTTCTTAAATCGATTAAAGATTTCCTTATTATAATTTGAAACTAGTATCTGTCAAATCATCGTCATCATCATCTTCATCATCGTCATCATCATCATCATCATCATCGAATCTATCTTCGACTTCAACTTCTTTGTATCTTCCTTCTTCCTCAATTTCGTAGATGTAAATCACTTCGCCAAGTTCATTTGTAGTTTCAATAATCTTGATTTCACCCTCTACACCATTGACACTATATTTAAGTTCATATTTAATGCCTTCATCTTCAATTTCACGCTTGAACTCATACTCATTGTCACCTTCTTCAATTTCAATTTTGTATTCATCTTCTTCAACTTTTATCTCAATCGTAATTTCTTTTTCAACGCCATCGATATAAGTATTCATTTCAAATTTTGATTCTGTTTCATCTTCCTCTATTTCAATCTCATACTTAATTTCAATGTAGTTTTCACCATATCTAGCGATTAGTTGCATTTCTCTCTCAAATTCTTCAAAAACCGTGGTAGTTTCTTCTGTCATAGTTTCGTTTTCTTCTTCTGTAGTCACTTCAGTATTTTCTTCAGTTGTGGTTGTTTCATTTTCTTCTTCTGTAGTTGTAACTTCAGACAGTTTAAATGCTAAATCATCAGCTTCATCTTCGTCATCATCTTCATCATCATCTTCATCCTTGTAGAAGTCATCCTCATCATCTAAATAGCTATAAGCAGTTATTTCATATTCGACTTCATCAATAACAAATATTCCAGATATTTCTCTTGTTTCTGAATCAACACTGTAATATAACAAATATGTCTTTTCTGCTACAACAATGGTAGTTTTATTGTCATACTCAACGCGATCTGATACTTCATCAATAATACTACCGAAATTTGAAGCCCCATTTTCCATAAAGACTTTTAGCAACTCCAAATATTCACTTACTGTTTCTAACTCGCTTTCTACTTCTAGTTCATCATCAGCTAAGTTTAACGCAAGAGTTTGATTGGAAGTGTCGTTGTTGAAACTTAAAAAGTTTGATGAAAGATAAGCCATAGAGGCCAATGCTTGTTCGCTTGATAAAACTTCTTTTTTAAAGTTATCTTCTAACGTTTCTGTGTTACAAGCACTAATACCTAATACCAATAAACCTAAAATGATAGTAACTAATATTTTTTTCATAATTTTTCTCTCCTTTGATTTTTTTTGTTACGTTAATATATACAAAGGAGAAAACGAATTTTCTCCTTTTTAAAAAAATAAATTTATAAATTTTCAAACTGTGACATATTAACTAAGTTCAACTCTTCGTCTTCTTCCTCTTCTTCGTCTTCTTCCTCTTCTTCGTCTTCTTCGTCTTCTTCCTCTTCTTCGTCTTCTTCCTCTTCTTCCTCTTCTTCGTCTTCTTCCTCTTCTTCCTCTTCTTCCTCTTCTTCTTCCTCTTCTTCGTCTTCTTCGTCTTCTTCGTCTTCTTCCTCATATTCATCAGGATCATCAAGCTCAATCTCTTTCTCGATATCTCCTTCACTGATATGATATCTAAAAATCACTTTTCCAAAATCATTTATCTCTTCTGTTATATAAACCTCACCTTTTAGACTATTAACTTCATACTCCAAATAATAGATTGAAACTCCGTTTTCAAAATACTTTTCTAATAAGAACTCGTCGTCTCCTTGTTTTATTTCAACCTTAGTTTCGAAATTGTCAATTTCAATCTTAACTTCCTTTTCAGTTAATGTCCCATTTATGAATTGCTTAATATAATAATGTCTTTCAACCTCATCATCCTGCTCACTTGAATACTCGATAATAATATAATCACTACCTTTTGTGGCAATCAACTCAAACTTCGTCTCATCAACTTCTTCTTCAAAAACTCCTTCTATTTGAAAGACTTGATTGGCTATTGTCATCTCTCCCTTTACTTGATTATCCTCTTCAAAACTTAGAAACAACAAATGTTCTCTATTTTCAACAGAGTAACTAATTCTTAAATCATAATCAGAATCTTCCAACTCCTCAATTATGGCATTATCCAAAAAACTCTCATCATCAATAAACACCTTTAACATATTGAAATAATAATTAAATTCATTGATATTCTTTTCAAACTCAGTTTCTTGATTACTCAAAGGTAAAAATTTTAACACTTGTGGAGTTGAAATTACAACTGCATTTGATATTATTGAAGCAGACATATATGAAGTTTCAACCAGTTTCTTTGTTTGAAACTCTGTCAATGTCGGTGGTGTCGGTGGATTATCAGGGTTAATTGCTAGAATGACAACTAAAAGCAAAATGATCGAAAACACAGATAAAGCCAGTTTTGTCCTAATTGGCTTAAAAAATGTCCAGATTGATTTTTTACTATTAATTCGACTCATGACTATATCAATTGTATCTATTTTAGAAGACTCTAATCTACTCTCATCAATATGACGATTATACTTTTCCATCGATTAACCCACCTCCTTCTTTATTTTTTCTATACTTGATTTTATTGCTTTATAAACAGTTTTATTTGGTATTCCTAAACTCTCGCTTATCTCTTTTACAGTTAAATTACTAAAGTAATGTAAATGCATAATCTCAAAATGCTTTTTTGATAAAACATTTGACATTGCTTTTAAAACCATATCTATTCGATTATCATTTATTGCATTTTCTTCTATATCCTCTTTAGATTTATTGATTGTATCGTCATACTCATAATTCCCATGATGTAATCGATAATTAGCTGATTTTAAATGATTAATAACATAGTTCTTACTAACACGATATATCCAAGTTCTAAATGATGCTTTATTTGGATTAAATTTCTTCAAAATCATAAATACTTTGTAAAATATTTCTTGTAATAGATCTTCTGTATCATTAAAGTTATTAGTCATGTTATAGATATACTTAAACAACTCATTATGGTATTTTTTCATTATCTCTGAATATAACTCTTTATTACCATTTAGAATTTCTTTGATTAATAAATAGTCATCCATAATCATCACAACCTTTCTGACAAAATCTATTTTATCATAAAGTTGTTATCATTATTATTCAAAAACTCAACAAATCTATTTTTGAGGTTTAAAAAATTCCTTGAGATCTTGTTTATTTCAATAATATATACAATTTTCTATTCAAGTATTAGCAAAAAAGTTTTTAAAATCACGAGATATGTGAATTATTATCTAATTTTTTAATAATCAAAGAAAAAAGACTTCGTTTTTAACAAAGTCCTACACTTCTTTCTTTTTTTACTAAATCAAGAAATCATGAATTATATTTAATTTATCGGCTAAAATAATCATTCATTAAAAACAACCCATTCCATCTAGAGATTACTTGTAGGTTGAAAACTATCGCAAACTCCATTGATTGTTCTTTTATCACAAATACATTCAGCATCAACACTTATCAACTCAATATCATTTGAAATGAATCCAGGTTTTGGCTGTTCAAATAAACCACCTTCAGCTGATAAATACTTCTTTGCATCATCACTAAAAATAGTAATTGTATTAAGGTCTTTTCCATATTTATTCTGCACTAACACAGCTCCGATAAAATTAGCTCCACTTGATATTCCTACACCTAAACCCAGTTTTTTAGCTAATAGATTTGCCATTAAGATAGCATCACCATCATCAACCACCAATACTTCATCTAACTCTTCTAGCTTTACAATCTCTGGAATAAACCCATCTCCAATACCTTGAATTCTATGTTTTGTCCCTGTAACACCTGTCGTTATAAAAGCTGATTGTGCTGGTTCTAAAGGAAAAACCATAACCTCTGGAAACTTCCTTCTCAATCTTTTCTTTACTCCCATGATTGTTCCGCCTGTACCTACACCAGCAACAAAACAATGAGGAGGTACATTCAGTTTATCTAATTGCGCACAAATCTCTAATCCTGTTGTTAAATAATGAGCTTCAACATTATAAGGATTCAAAAACTGTTGAGGACGAAACCCGCCTATCTCTTTAGCATATTTATCAGCCAACTCAACACACCCAGAAAACCCACCCTGTTCATATGTTACCTCATGTAATATAGCTCCATAACCTCTTATCAACTGTTTTCTTTCATTTGACATCCACTCTGGCATAAATATATGCACAGGGTGTCCATACATTGCTCCTAAAGCCGCAAAAGCAATACCAGTATTTCCGCTTGTTGCTTCTACAATAGGCATACCCCTTGATAAGGTTCCATCTTTATAGGACTCGAAAATAATATGTTTAGCTATCCTATCCTTAATCGAACCAGTCAAATTATAATACTCAGCTTTTGCATATATTACTCGTTCTTCTCCTTTGAATTTATAATTGATAATTAATAATGGAGTATTGCCAATCATATTATTCATAATTAAACCCAAATATTCAGTAAAGTTGGAGTACTTCTGAATTCCTTTCTCTATAAAACATTTAAAAAAGATTAAATCATTTTTAAAAACCACAAAAATCTAATAACTTTTAAATTATCGATATATATAAGATAATTCTAGCAAGTTATTTAGCATATATAAAGCGTTTTTAAGATTTTTCCTCTTAAAAACGCTATTTTTTGTATTAACAATCTACCGCGTTAATACAAGTTTAATCTTATCAACGCTTTGATAGCTCTTTTAATAAGTTTTAGACTATAATTATTGGTTTTGTAGAGTCTGCCAATAGTAGATAGCAATCTGTGTTCGATCTCGCAACATCAATTTCTCTAAAACCACAGATATTACATTTCTAACAGTTCCTTCACTGATAAATAACCTACCAGAAATTTCTTTGTTTGAATAACCCTCAGCTATCAGTTTAACTAAATCATTCTCCCTTTCCGTCAATAACTCATTCTTCTTGCTAGATGTAAATGCAATCAAAGCTTCTTCACTGATAACCGCTTGCCCTTGATATACACTTTTGATTGTGGCAATTTGGTTTGAAACATCATCGGTTTTAAGCAAATATCCACTTGCTCCAGCATGCAAAGCTTGATGGATATGTCTAAAATCTTTAAAGGTTGTTAAAATGATAATCTTAACCTTAGGATATTCCTTCTTGATATGCATAGTTGCCTCAATACCATCCATCTTAGGCATTCTGATATCCATTAAAACTAAATCCACCTGGTTATCTTTGACGAAATCCCAAGCTTCTTGACCGTTTTTTGCTGATCCTATTACCTCAATACTACTATCAACTGATAAGATTATCTTAAAACTTTCTACGATTGATTCATCATCATCGACTAAAAGCACTCTCATAACCTTTCCTCGCTTTCCAAGTGACAGGGTAAGATACAATAAAGAGTGAAATTAAAACTTTTTTGAACAGTCAAATGACCTCCTAAAGCCTCAACTTTCTTACGCATATACATAAGACCAAAACCTCTTTGATTATCATCTTTTCTTACTCCATCATTTTTTATAATCAATCTGACTACTGGTTCATCTGTTGTTAAATTAATTTCGATAATCGTTGGATTAGCATGTTTTTGAATGTTTGTCAAAGCTTCTTTGAGAACTGATGTCAACAAATAATAATGAGTTTCGGATAACTCCAATAAATTACCTTGATGAGTAAACTTGATTATCTTTGGTTCAAAATCATCAATTAAGGCTTTAAATCTATCAAACCCATAGTTTTCATTTGGTTTTGTATGCAAAATTGTTTCCTTTAATGAGGTAATAGCTTTTTCTAACCGGGTCTTTAAGGTGATAAAACTTTGATTACCAACAACATCTTTATTCAATGTTTCAAAGGCTCTTAAAGCCAATAAACTAGCAGTCAACTCATGGCCTAAATCATCATGCAATGTTTGAGCTATTCGATCTCTTTCCGATAAAACACTGATTCTAGAAAGCTCATCTTGGGAAGCAATTAACAAATCCTTTTCTCTTTCTAACCTGTAATGCCTTTGTCTTGAAAAGTCCAATTCTTTAAAATGTTCAATTCGTTGATACTCCCATTGACTTATGACAAAAACCGAGATAAAAGACAAAGATACCAACAAAAGTTTTTCAATATCAAATCTGATATAAAAGAGAACAATTAAGGCTAAAAAGATAAAAGCTTCTTTTCTAAGTTTAAAAACACCCAATAAAACTACTGGAATCATCAACAGAGAAGCTTCATTAAAAAACTGTGTTAAAATGAAAAAAAATAAAACATCAATTGTCATTAAATTCACATTATTATGCAATCTAACTCTTAAAACTATCGAGATTATCGAAATAATCCAAAGGAAAAAAACCACAGTGTCCTGAGGTTTTATAATCCATAAAGTAAAGAGATAGAAAATGGACAATAATATATAAAGTAGAAAAGTTGGACTAAATGCTTTTTTGGTCACTCAAATCTCCTTTTAGAGCCTATCGTTAAAAATATTATAGCAAACCCTAAAAGAATCAACAAGGCCATCATCGCATTAAAATAATCTTTATTAGTTATTTCTTCTAAACTGTAAGCATACCAATAAGTCGGTAGAACAAGTGATATAATCTTAATGTTATCAGGAATAAAACGTAGTGGAAAGCTCAAACCACCTAGCAATGACATAACATTTACAGCTATCGAAAAAATCGCTATACTAGTTCCATATCTCTTAAAAAATGTATGCCAAAATAAACTAAATGAGATCGCCATAATATTGAAAAAGAATAAACTAACATATCCATAAAGATAAAAACTAACCTCTCCTTGCCAGCGAAAATATCCTAGAAAACTAAATACCGTTGTTTGTAACATCAATATAACCAGATAAGCAAGCATATGCCCTAGCAAATAATCTCGATGTGATAATGGTGAAGCTGCGATTCTCACTATAGTTTTATATTGTCGATCATCAATAATCTGTTTTGAGAACAAGAAAGCACTAAAAAATAGAACTAAACCTATTAAACCATAGGATATCAAAGGTGTTTCAAAATCTGCTGGTTTTGGTATTACTAAAACTACTAAAGGAAAAATTGTAATCAACAACAATGTTAACTTTTGTTTAGTTATCCTCTTTAATACGAGGTTGAATACTGTCGTCATTTTAACACCTTCTGACTTAATCGATAACTAAATAAACCAACTATAACAATACCTAGTGACAACAAGCCCATTCCAACTAAAATCCTTGTTACATCACCATCGATAAAACCATAAGCGGCATATCTAACCCAAGCTAAAGGAGATGAGAATTTTTCTAAAAATACCACTAAATCACTTGTCGGTAAAGAGAAAAAGAATCCTCCAACCATCATTCCTGCAATAAGATAAACTGTAATTATCGCCTGTGTTGTCCCTGCTTTTTTTGTCAAGAAAATAAATAAACTAGCTAATAACTGCGATAAAACAACACCTAGAAACAACGCAGCTAAAACTCCTAAAACATTATTAATAGTAATTTGATAGACAACCATCAAGTAAAGTATCAGTAAAGTGCTTTGCAAGAAACTTAAAACTATACTAGTTGATAATGTCATCAATACATATCTCATCGGATTTATCGGTGTAACCAATAATCTTGATTTAAACGGTTTAAAGAAATCATTCTCAATCCCTTCGGAAGTATAAGCAGCTCCAAAACCCTGAAACATAATAGTATATGCCAACCCAATAAACAAAACTAAATTATTAAATTCTTCTTCTGGAACATGAGGTTCATTAAGGGCAATCATTATCGTTATCAACAATAAAGGTAACCCTATTAACATCACATGACCAACTATATCTTTAAGAACTCTTAAACTGTAAAACCTAATCACTAGATCCACCATCTCTCAAACTTTTTCCAGTAAGCATCAAGAATACATCTTCAAGTGTCGCTTCTTGGTGATTGACATTAGTAATGATTTCTTTTGTTAGAAGCACTAAGATCTTATCTAATATGCTTGCTCCTGCTTCAATGATTATTTGATAGGTATCTTCATCAAATGTAACTTCTTTGACATCAGGTAGAGCTTTCAATGATTTTAATGAATCGACATTATGATTTTTAACCGAAATTGAGACAATCTGATCACCCTTCATTTTAGAAATCAATTCTTTGACTGTCCCCTTAGCAATAATATGACCTTGATCAATAATATAAACTTTATCACTTATCGCTTGTACTTCTTCAATATAATGCGATGTATAGATAATTGAAGTATTTGCATCCTTAGCTAAAGTTTTAACAAACTCAAGGATATAGTTTCTGCTTTGAGGATCAATTCCTACTGTCGGTTCATCCATAATAATCAACTCTGGTTCATGCAACAAAGCACACCCGATATTCAATCTACGTTTCATCCCACCTGAATACTTCTTAGGAATATCTTTTATTCTATCTTCTAACCCAATCAATTTTGCAACTTCATGGATTCTTCTTTCCAATTGTTCGCCTCTTAAACCATAGATACTTCCAAAAAATCTTAGATTCTCATAAGCACTCAATTCTTCATATACAGTTACTTCTTGAGTCACTAAACCAATTCTCTTTTTTAAGGGGCGATTCTTTGTGCTTTGATCTTCACCAAACACTTTAATCATACCCTCATCTAAGTTCAATAATCCAACTATTGCATTAATAGCTGTAGTCTTTCCAGCCCCGTTTGGCCCTAATAATCCGACAACTTCACCCCTATTTACCTCTAAACTCAAATAGTCAAGCGCTAAAACTCTACCGTTATAACGTTTGATTGCATCTTTCATTTCAACAACCATCTTTATCACCTCGCCACAAATTATAGCAAATCAATCTTATCTTTAGTAGTGACAAATGTCACGACTTTCGTTAGTTTTAGAAAATATTTGCCAAAAAAAACTTGCATAATGAATAAAATTCACTCTGCAAGTCTTACTCCAACATATTTTCAATCAAAGTAACTGTCAAATTATCAAAATCTATCTCTGTCAAAATACCATAAGGTATAACATTTCTTGGATATGCATGTCCAAAGTTCAGATTATACATTATTGGTAAATTATAGATTTTTGCAAAATCATTCAATATCTCGATATACTCCTGATAATATACCTCATTTTGTGGTTTTCCTACCAAAACAGCCTTAACAACATCTAAAACCCCTCTTTTTCCTAACTCATCCAAGTACTTTCGGTATAATGTTGGATTTGGTTGTTCCTCGCTAGTTTCAAAAAATAGAATCTTATCTTGCCAATCTATTAAGTTTGGCATCAATTGATACTTTTCATAAACCAATTTTTGCTCAAAGTATCTATCTCCAGTATAACCATCATATAAACTCTCCAAACAACCACCCAACAATCTCCCCTTAACTTTGCCAAAACCATTAATCACTTCATAACCCTTGGTTTCTTGATGGACAATCCTTTTAGTTTTTAAAGCCTTTATTGAGAAATCTGTTCTTTCTTGATACCAAACCTCACTTGACTCAATCAAACGATTATAATCATTATTGAAAAAAGATAAAAATGCTTTTTTAGTATATGGCAACATTTCACTTTCTAGCTCAGCTAAATCACTTAAAAAATTAGGTCCATAGAAACTGATGACTCCAAGCTTGAAAAAAAACAAATGATTGTTTGTCGTATCAGAAAAACCACTGAATATTTTTGGTGAGGTTTTTACTTTATTTAAGAATAACTGGTCCTCCATCAAAAATGGTAGAATCCGATATGTCTCATCACCACCAATCGCACAAAAAACAGCCTTGATTGAGTCATCAAAATATGCAGACTTCAAATCATCAGCTCTAGCTTTGGGATTTTCACTTAAAAAACTATTTCCTTTCAATGCATTAGGCATGAAAACAGGAATTAATCCAAAATCTTTAATTCTATCAATTCCTAATTGAAGCTGATGTCTACAATCGTCTTCTCCTAAGATTCCTGATGACAAACTGACAATCGCAACTCTATCGCCTCGATTCAATTTCTTTGGTTTAATCATCTTAATTCTCCTTTAAAAGACTTCTTTCATTAGATTTCTTAAAAACCCTCTTTAGATTAAACTTGCCTAAATATAAATAATCTAAGAAATAAACAAAATATACATACACTAAAGCAGCAAAGAACATAATAAAAAACTGATTTACTCCTGGAATTTGAAATGGTAAGGTTCCATCAAGAAATAAATAATCAACTTGATTACCTGTAAGTAAAGGTTGAACAAACTCAACATTTATCCAAACCAACAATAATCCAACAACCACTGTCCATGATTTCTTAATATCCAATTGATAAGTTTTTGTAGAGAGTAAAATTACTGGAATTGTGACGATTTCATAATGTGATAATACACTATCAAGGATATTCAAAGTTAAATATTGATCATTAAAGATACCATAAGGTATTATAAACGCCAAAACAGCACCGCTGATTCCAGTAATAATGAAGAAGTCTTTACCCTTCTTAATATCGAAAATAATATAGATTGACAATAACAAGGTATTGACATTGCAAAGATAAAAAGGCCAAAATGCTTCAATCACACTCATACCTTGATATACTCTAACAAAGCGATTAAGCAAATAGAAAAACAAGCTTACAAAAGCAATAATTTTCATCTTCTTATTAACATAATCTGCATCCTTTTTTCTCAACAAAAAAGCGAACAAAACTATTGTCAAACCAGACAGATATAACGATACCTGATGTACAGTACCCATGGTGTAATCTCCAGGATTAAATCCATCTATCATAAACTTTTTCAAAAAATCCAACATATCTAATTCCTTTGCCCTAACCCATTTGAAATAACTAATAATATGATTATATCATAGCAGTCATAGCAATTAAACATTATTTTTAAGCTTAAAGAATCTTTTTAAAACCTTAGAATCAATTAGTAAAACCGGCAGGCAATACCTACCGGTCTTATCAATTTATTGATTTATTAATCAATCGGAACCCATTTAGCATAAAGTACAAAATCATACTCAGGCATTTGAGTCAATGTAAACGATGATGTTAAATTTTTATCCATATACCAACCATCAAACAAATATCCTTCTCTCAGAGGTTCAGCAATTAAAACTATTGATTCTAAATAATCAAAATTACTAGAATTATAGTAATTCCAATCAGCGTAATCTATCTCGATAGGCAATAATCTCATTGTCAAAGTTCCATCGCCCAATTGTCCATCGTCATTATTACCCCAAACCAGGATTTTACCCTCTCTTGTCAAAGCCATTGCAAAATTATTATGAGGCGAAGCAATTACTCTAACCAATTCATCGCCAACAGCTATATTAAAGTTAGCTGTTACATCAGTCAAAACTGTCAAATTAATAGTATCTCCTGTAGCCATTGCTCCTTTAGTGTTTCTACCAACAGCAATTACTCTTCCTTCACTTGTCAGCAAAAATGTAATTCCATCTCCAGTGGAAATATCCAAAGGCAACTCTCCGACAGCTAAACTATAGAAAGAAGTTAAATCAATTGGCAACTTGTATATTAAATCATCTCCAGTACCTAGTTCAAAGTAATCATTATATCCCCATCCAAGTATTCTTCCATCTGATGTTAAAACCATTCCTCCATAAGCTCCATAAGTAATCTTTGTTATTGATTCACCTTCTAAGAGATTAAAATTAGCTGTAACATCAAAAGGGATTGAACTCGTGTAAATAGTTCCTCTAGCTAAAGAACCATAACCACCATCATAACCCCAAGTAAAGATTCTTCCCAATGAAGTCATCGCTAAAGCACTTCGGTTTCCTGTATGAATCTCAGAAATTGTCTCCTCTGCTGCTAAATTGAAATATGATGTTATATCTTTTGGAGTTCGTCTATCTACCATAGTACCATCACCGATTTGAGAATCCCCATTTCGTCCCCAAGCAAATAGTCTTCCTGTTGAAGTTATTGCATAAGCACTATACATACCACCAGCAACACTCACAATCTTTTCTTCTCCAATCAAAGCAAAATTAGCTGTGATTTCAACTGGTGAAGTCTGTTGAACTGTATTGCCATTACCCAGTTGTCCATATTGATTATTTCCCCAAGTAAAGACTCTTCCCAAAGATGTAACCACAATTACCCAATGAAATCCAGAGTCAACTTTAACAATAGTTTCGAACTCATAAAGATTGAAATAACTTGTAATATCAATCGGTGATTTTTGATCAACAGTTGTGCCATTCCCTAATTGCCCATTAGAATTATCACCCCAAACTATTACTTGCCAGCTTGAAGTTAATGCAATAGTAAAATAAGCTGATGGCGCTAATTGAACGAACTCAAAGTCTGCTTGAACATCATAATATTGAATATTATAAGTATTAACAGTCCATTTTGCATAAAGAGTCATATTTATATCTTCCATATAAGCAAAAATATACTCATCTGTTAACTCAACATCTCTAAACCAACCAATAAAAGTATATCCTGTTTTCACTGGTATTGGCGATGAAAGATATGTCCCATAGCTCTGAGTTTTAACTGGAACAGAACTTCCTCCATTAGATTCAAAAGTAATTGTGTATTGATTAATTGACCACTTCACATATATTGTTTTTGGCTCTGAAGGCATTGTATCTAAGTTATAGGCAATTGTATAAGCACTATCCATATAAAAGCCTTCTACACTATAACCTTCCTTAATCAATGTCTCTGGCAAAACAATAGTTTCTCCAAAGTCAAACATATCACTACCAATAACCTTAAAATCCCTGATATAAGTTAATGTTGGTGTATATTTTGTTGCTGGAGAATCAAGCAATCCCCCTGCACTATTACTGCCAAAAGCAAAGAACCTTCCTCTTGAAGTAATCACTAAATTAGCATAACCTGTAGATGACCCTAAAGAAACTATTAACTCATCCTCAAATAACCTAAACGAAGCTGTTAAATCAATAGGCGCATAAACATCTATTGTTGAACCGGTTCCAGTTTGATATGAACCAGAATCTCCCCATACAAAGATTCTTCCTAAATTAGTTAATGCCACACTATGTCGATATTGAATACTTAATTCAACAATATATTCTCCTTCTTCTAAATTGAAGAATGAAGTAGTTTCATAAGGTGTATGTTTCTCAGAAAGAATTTCAATCCCAAGTTGATACTGATCATTTCTTCCCCACATAAAGACTCTACCGGTTTCAGTCAAAACGCCATTAAACTCATAACCTGCGCCAATATACACGATATTCTCTACACCTAACAAACCAAAGTTAGCAGTAATATCAACAAGAGTATTACTAGAAGTTGTTGAACCATTACCTAATGATCCACTCCAATTAGCACCAATCGCCAAAACTCTTTGTGCATTTGTCATGAAGAAAGTATAATTCTCTCCAGCAGCTATCATAACAATATATTCATCCCCGTAATTATCTAATAGATCAGTTATATCTGCAGGAGTCATTTGATAATATTGAACATTTGGTAATATCAAGGCCTTATATCCATTATAGCCCCAAGCAAAGACTCGATGATTTGAAGTAATCGCGAAAGCAGTTCTTGTACTTACACTCAATTGATTGATTATCTCTCCTTGTTCTAGATTAAATAACCCTGTTATATCCGTAGGAACAAGTTTATTGACCATGGTTCCATCGCCTAATTGACCAACATCATTTTTCCCCCAACTAAAGACACGTCCTAAAGACGTTAACAAAAATGATGCATTATCAGTTGCCTCAACAAAGATAACTTCTTCGCCTTCTAAGAAACCAAAACGACTAGTAATATTATTTAATACTGTACTATTAGTAGTAGCATTTATTCCTAATTGTCCATTTCCACCACTTCCGATTGTATAAACTTGATTGTCTTGAGTCACAAAAATCGAATGATAATTAAGAGAGTGTAACTTAATATCTAAATCATGATAAGAATAATAACTCAACTCATACTCATTAATCAACCATTTAACATAAACAATATCTCCATCAAGAGGCATTGAATCAAAAACATATGGTGTTGTAAATTCTTCATCTTCGTAAAAACCATCAAAAATATATCCATCTTTAGTAGGTTCAGTTGGCATAGAAATCGAAGCCTGATAGATATCTATGATATCATCAATCTCACTACCACCATTTTCAACAAAACTGATAGTATAAAGTGTATCTACCCATTTTGCATAAAGTACAACATCCTCTGAAGGCATTGTACTAAAAACATATAACTCACTAAACTCTGGATCGATGTACCAGCCTAAGAAATCCTTTGCTAATTGAGTAGGATCAGCTGGTGCTATAACCTCTAAACCATAATCTAAAGTTATATCAGCAACAACAGTTCCACCATTTTCAACAAAACTAATTGTATATTGATTTATCTCCCATTTAGCATAAATAGTCATACCACCTAATGGCATATGAGTCGTTGTAAAAGGTACTGTCAAATCAAAATCTTCAAACCAACCTAAGAAACTATAACCAGTTCTAATCGGTATATCTATCTCAGGAATTATATCTTCATAAGCGATTTCTAAATCGCTTATGTAATCCCCACCATTCTCTTCAATTACAAAAGAATAGACTATCGCTTCATAAACTGCGTATACTTCTAAATCACTAGTAACCATTAACAATGACTCACTCCAACCAGTAAACATATAACCTACTCTACTAGGATTATTAGGCGCGATAGCACTATAGCCATGCCCTACACTTAAAACTCTTAGTACTGTATAATCAAAATCATAAAAGATTACATCATAAAATGCTAACTCCCAACGAGCAAACAAAGTCAAATCACTCTTTATGGGTGTAGTAGCATAGAATTTTGCATCAGTTTCAGACTCACCTAAATACCAACCCAAGAACTTATAACCTAATCTTGTAGGGATTGGCACTGATATTAAAGTGTTAAAATCAACATCAATAATATCATCAATACTATTCCCACCTTTAGAGTCAAAACTTACTGTATATTGGTTAATACTATAAACCGGATAAACATCTAGATTAGCTACAACATTATCAAAACTCTTATCCCACCCCAAGAATGTATATCCTTCTTCATCAATATTTGATGGAGCTGTTGCATTTTGATTATAATCAACAGTTTCAATTTTCAAAATTCTTTGATACATGTCAAAAAAGATTACAGTGTATTGATTTACTTCATAAAGAGCATATACATCTAAATCTTCAGTTACACTCTCAAAACCTTTATCCCAACCTTTGAAACTATATCCCAAAACTGAAGGAGCTTCAGGAGCAAAAGCATCGTTTAAATACTCTACTTGAACAGATTCTATTAATAAAGAATCAAAATCATAAAAACTAACTGTAAAAACATGAACTTGATACATAGCTTTAACAATTAAGTTACTAGTTACCTCTATATAAGAACTGTCCCATCCCAAGAATGTATGCCCTAATCTCTCTGGTATTAAAGGTTGATAAGCATCCTCACCATAATTTACAGTTTGAATATCAAAAATAGTACCGTTATCATCCACAAACCGAACCTCAAATGTAATGACTTCATATAGAGGATAACAATACAAATCATTTTTGACAAAATCGAAAGATTCCGTCCAACCGATAAACAAGAAACCAAGCAAATCCAAATCTTCTGATTTTGTCAGGTAAGGATTATCGGCACTATCACCATAAAGTACTGTTTGTTCATCAACAAGCACACCATCAACATCAAAAAACTTTACACTATAAGCATTTTGTGTATAAAGTGGTGATATTTCTAAATCGGAAGTCACATTAGTAAAACTTTTATCCCATTCGCTAAATGTATAACCATTTACCTGCGGACTACCAGGGTTTGATGCATCCGATCCATACTCAATATATTGAAAATCAAAAACAACTCCCTCTATCGTTCTAAAAACCACTTTAAATATCATTATCTCATATAATGCTAAAACATCTAAATCTCTCTTGACAAAATCAACAGATTTATCCCATCCTAAGAAGTTATAGCCCTCAATATCAGGAGCTAGAGGATAAGTACCTGATTGTAGATACAAGACTTTTTCTGTAGAAATAATATTGTATTCTCTATCATAATAAGTAATCGTATATTCATTAGGTAAATACAACGCATAAATGCTTGTATGTTGTGTAATATTAGTTATCGATTGACTCCAACTATCAAAGTTATATCCTTCTTTATAGGGCCAACCAGGTTCAAAAGCATCTTCTCCATGCTCAACATTTTGAATTGAAAGCATCACACCATCAAAATCATAAAAAACCACTTGATACACATTCTTTGTATAAATTGCTTGAATATCAAGGTTTGAAGTAATCGAGTTAAAATTTTCACTCCAAGCAAAGAATGTATAGCCTTCTACATTCGGTATATTTGGTGAAGTTGCACTTGATAAATAATCAACCTCTTCTGTCTTTAATACTGTTTCTCCATCAAAAGCATAAAAAACAACATTATATGTATTGATCTGATATAGAGTATTAACAATCACATCACTCGTAATAATTTCCACATCAAAATCCCAACTATCAAAAGTATAACCTATCCTTGTTGGTTCATTAGGAAGAACTGCTGAGAAACCATGAAGAACATGTTGAACATCTAATACATAGCCGTTGTAGTCTTTAAATACAACTTGATATACTTTCAAAAATTGTCCTAAGTTAACTACTGTACTATCGGTATAAGTTATGATAAGTTCACCAATCTCATTGATAATAGCTGATTGAATCCCATTTCCTGTTTCACCTTTAAGACCAACCAAAGATGCAACTTCTATTAAATTACTCCATTCATCATCCCCGGAGTATTGCCATTGGATATAACCATTTGCTACTTGCATTAATACTTCTTTGCCGTCTATTCCGTTTTCACCGTCTAAACCTGCTGGACCTATTAATGATGCTAAATCGATTAAATTACTCCATTCATCATCTCCGGTGTATTGCCACTGAATATAACCATTCGCTACTTGCATTAATACTTCTTTGCCGTCTACTCCGTTTTCACCGTCTAAACCCA
>Ga0334890_1002161_pt1 | contig 23429 bp, 13 predicted proteins | sample GraSluR1_MG_3_FD_207220 | JGI IMG/M metagenome (GOLD analysis project Ga0334890, IMG submission 207220) | Sludge microbial communities from methane-producing bioreactor in Wageningen University, Netherlands - Granular Sludge_31_08-R1 | ecosystem: Engineered > Bioreactor > Anaerobic >... | reverse complement strand
ATCAACTAATTGCATGTGGGTTACATATTTTAAAAATTTGTTACATTTTGTTTGTTTCTGGTAACTTAATTTCTACAAATACGCCATAAAAATCTAATTATCAGTAATATATAAGTAAAAAATCAAAATCCGGCTTCTACCGGAGAAAATGAATACCTGTCGGTTTATCCTCCCTGATCTGTAAAAATAAATTTTGATTTATAAACTTATTTTATCAAATAATTGTTTTACTAATACCTTAATATGCGGATCAACCTTTTAAATAAAGCATGATATGAAAACACATGGTTACTTTAAACAACTTATCGGGATTTTCCTGGTTATTTTTGGATGGAATACGGGATTAAAGGCCCAATTTACCGCAGGCGAAGGCGGAGCTTTACCCGCTTTCCCGACGTTCACAGCTCCGGCTAATACTTTTCCGGGATTTGTAATTAAATCGAGCGGACGATTGAACAATGTTTTTATTCCGGGAACCTATCCGGAGCTCGACATGGAATGCCTCAACTCCATGGCACTGGAAACCGACAGTCTTATTTTACAGTCGGATGCCGGCGGATCATGGCAGGACACCCGCGTTCGTGCTACTCCCTCGTGGTCGTCGATGAGCTACGAACCAACCCAATCGTGCAACTACCGGTTAAGAGCTAAAGGAGGGAAACTCGACGGCTACACTTCCAACGTTCAATATGGCTTGTACTGCTCGGTCAACTCCCACTACAGCAATACCTCTATGGACGAAAGCATGTTTATAACCGGGATCATGGCGCCCTGGATCGGTCGCGGGATAAGCACGACTTTCGAATTTAAAAGCCTGACCGACAACAGCGTACTCCCAAACTCGGCACTCAGCTATCAATGGTACCGTATCAATCCGCTGACCTTCGAAGCCACAGCCATTCCCGGAGCCACCACCACCGATTATATCACCACCATCGACGATGCAGGATATAAATTAGCCATACTTGCCACGGGCGACCAACAAACGATCGGAGGCTTCTATCAGTTTATTTCCACCTGGGACAATACAGTGCCCAACAAAGGTTTTATCACCAATGCAACGGTAACCGGCTTCACGTTGAACTTGTACAACACGGTACCCGAATTGAAAAAAGAAGAATTGCAGCTCGAAGGCGACGCGGGACAGCTGGAAATTACGGCAGTGAGGAAAGGCGGGAACGATGCGATCTATCATGTTGATGTAGCTCTGGCCAACAACGTAACCTACTATTTACGAAACACCAACTTTTTCTGGAGAATTTGTCAGGAAATGGTGTTTGGCGAGCCCGGATCACAACATTCGCACCTCATGGAAGCTATTTCATTCTCGCTGCTGCAAACCCATGAACCGGCCGTTACCGATGATGCGGAAGTACAGCTGGTTGTCGATACCGAAACGCGTAGCATCCGGTACACGGCAAACCAGCTTATTCATGGGTTAACTATTTTCGATTGTGCCGGTAAACGGATTATTCAGCACAACGATTCAAAGAAAAGCGGCAACGTATCCATAGCTAATTTAGCCGAAGGTATATACATTGTGAAACTGCGCACCGAAAAAGGATCCGTAACACGTAAAATAAAGATGTAAGCAATCAGCAACTCCGCCCGAAATTCTCAGGCGGAGTTGTTGTATATACACCTTACATCACCCGAACCTTACAGCTTACCATCGGCTCATCCCGAGAGACGATTCGCAACAGGTAAATACCGGTATCCAAACCTTCGATAATGTACTCTCCAGCCGAAGTGTCGGCTCTGCGGATCATCCGCCCAGCCATATCGGTAATCAGCAAGCGTACCCTACCCTGTCCGGAAGCAAGCATCACCTTTATGGCACCCGACCGTTCATCGGTCATTACTTGTACATTTTCCCCAGCCAGCTCTTCGACAAGCGTACCCTTTTCGGTAGTAAAGCTAAGCGGCGCCGACCAGGGTCCGGCAAAACCTTTCACCCCCACTTCCCGTACACGGTAATAACAAGCTGTTCCGGCCGGCAACTTCAACTGATCGCAGGTAGTGCCTTGAATCCCGGTTCTTTCCGCTATCAGGTGAGAAAACGCGGAATCGGTCGCCACCTGAAGGTGGGCTGTCGTATGGATATGACCTGTTCTTCGCCATTCGAAGCGTGGTCGAGTCAGAATATTGTCATAGCCGTCGAATGGATATATCAATTCGGGTCGCCTATACAATCCTTCGGGTGTAGTGCGCAAGTAGAAACGTTGCATATTCCAATTCAAAGGTGCATACGGAGCACTGGCCCTTAACAACACATTGCCCCCGGCATCCACTCCACTAAGTTCAACCCGGTAATCATAATCCACCTGCGTCCATAAGGTATCACCGTTTTCGTCACATTCCATCAGGGTAGCGCCCGCCCCGGTACTTCCCCAATCGCGGTGCACATAGGCAATAAAATGATTCGACGACGGCAATTGTGCCAACCCAATTACTTTGGCATCCTGCCAGCCACCCGTATAGAAGTAGCGCTGGATCCACTCGGTTTCGCCCGATGCGGATAATTTCCGGAGCATTGCCCAGCCCCCCCCGCTGCCTTTTTCACTTTCGAAACCACCGGCAATACACCCTCCATCCGCCGTAGGCAATAAGGAGGTAATCTCACCCACCAGACTATCGCCCGAAGTAAGATACCCTGAATAATATACCTTTTCCCAATCCGGTTTTCCTTCGGCATTGAGCTTGGCAATAATAGTACTTTGCCGGTTGTTTAAATTATGATGTACCATCCCCCCTACAAAAATACTTCCCGATCCGTTGACCGTAACAGCCTGGAACTTGTTGTACCCGTAGTCGTTGGTAAAAACGTCCTGCGACCACAGCAGGTCACCCGATCCGGAATAGCGATTCACCCTGGGTTTCGATGGAAATCCGTTGGTGCTTCCTGCCACCACAAACCCACCCGACGGATAGGTTTTCAGAAGTGGCATGACAATAGCCGACCATTGCCATTTTTCAGAAACCATTACCTCCCATACCGAATCACCCGATGCATTTAGCTTCATGACCGAATTCCATTCCTGGCCGGGGATGTAATTATTCAACAGTACATACATCGAACCATCCGATTCGAAATCGGCTGTTGCGCAGTTAAAATCGCCTACACCGTTACCGGCTGGTCGCCGGCCAATGACTTTCGACGAGACCAGGTTCCCTGATCTATCGAATTCTTCCACCGACACAGTCCGTTCGGGTAAAAATTGTCCGTACCGCCCCGCAATAGCCGTATAGGTTCCCCGGTCATTCATTTTGAAGAAAGATACGTAGCTTTCACTCTGATCATCAAAACTGCGGTGGAAAACAAACGGCAACCGTGTCTCATCGCCCCCGGGTTCTTCTCCCCCTTCCCGACCGACCTGGAAAAAATCGAACCATGCCTCCGAATCCGTATCCGTATTGCCATCCCAGGGTTGGCGTATACAATGCAATCCAATCCCATAAACACCTACCGATGCAATAGCTCCCAAACTGATCCAATCCGCATTCGTCGGCGATATCCATACACGAATACTATCGGCCGAACGGGCACATCGCATGTATACCACCGATTCGGTATAGGGCAGCGTTTTCTGGGGACCGCCTATCAATCGCCCTCCTTCGTCGTGGCTGAACTTTAATTCGATAAAACGCATATACGCTGCCGGTTCGTTCACATCCGATCCCATCAGCAACCCTATCCCTGCACTCTGGTAGGTATGGGTAGGATTAAAACTCAAACGGGTAGTAACCGTCCAGGCGGCATTAGCATCATTGGTCAATTGAATGACACGAGGCGCATTAAAATTAGATCCTGAATACAAATCGGATCCTCCATTCAGCGCAGAAGCACGTAAAAACAACTGTCCGTCAACAAGTTGAATCACTCCCGACGGATTGGGCGAAACCGCTGTCCATTGAGTTGACAGTGCAGCTGCCGTGAAATCGTCGGTAAATAAACCCTGAGCCTGAAGATACAGGCCACACAGTAAAGCTAAAAAAAGTAATTGCCGTTTCATACTGTTTACAATTTAAGGTACCCTCTTATTAATACTTATTAGCTATTATTTAACTACTAAAACATTTTTTACGCTTATAAGTTAGTTAACCATCTAATTTATAATCGTTATAGAAACAATGGGCTCAATTTCATTATCAATCAATTAGATACAAAAAACCCTGTAAAGCATCAAACTCTACAGGGTTCCGTTTAAAGTATAAAATTCATTAATACACTACGACCTTTTGCTGGTAGCGCCGGTTGTTCATATGAACCATTACGATATAGATGCCGGCATCAAGATGAGTTTCAAAACGATCCGTCACTCCGGTTTCGACCGCCAAGCTCCGGCCCATACTATCGAATATCGAAATATCAGCTTCCGACGCTATCCCCTCAATCGTCAACAGGGTACGATCCACACTTAGTTTTAAAGTAGTTTCCGCTACCGAAGGCAAAGCAGTAGGCGGCAATGCCTGATTAAACCTGATCACATCCTCTTCCGAAAGGATAAGCCATCGCTGTGTTTCGGAGTTCGAGGCAATATTGAACGAAGCCGACCCGGTACTACCATTGGTTAATGCCACGAATGCCGGCGGAGTTAGCGTCGATTCGGGTCTCACAATCCAATATCCTTTTGTGGTAAAAGCGTTCGTACCCGTTCCGATTGTCAGTGCCGACCGGGCGCCCATCAACTGAAAATTCTCCACAGTGGTAGGGGTCGACCGGGCCACTAACGAAATCCCATAGGCACCCGTTGTTTTGTAGGAAAAATATTTCCCCGAAGAAGCATTTCGTATCCGGTAATATCCGGTGGCAGGAACAAAGTCGAGATACCAGGCAGCTTTATCGTCGGCAAGAGCCGCCGATGCCGTCATATCGGTATACATGAGTTGTCCGGCAGCCGACTCTACAAGATAGGCCGTATTCATACCACGGGCAACCGATTCGTTTTTGATATAGTATTTACGGTTATCGACACTGGGGAAGGTATACGCCGGAAGCGCAAATCCACCGGTAGGCGGTAATCCATCTTCACCAAGAGCCTGCGTAATCAGCGAATTGCCGATGTACAACAACTCGGTTCCATTGTCTTCGTGCGCTCCGTTGATACCATAGGGCCACATATGCGTAGCATCGCCTTTAAGGGTGGCTCCGGCATCGTTGTCGAGGAAGCGAACCACCTGGGTGGTACGTTCGCCCAGCCACACTCCGCCCGTTTTCAGGGGCGAAGAAGAACTGCTCCAATACGGATGGGTTCCCACTCCAATGGTATGTCCCATTTCGTGAAGTGCCGTACCCGTCTGCTGATAGCTGGCATTGGGTCCGAAACGCATCCATCCGCCATAGCTGGCTTCGGCCGTAGGAGTTCCGGAGCCATAATTCACCGTCAGGTTTAATCCCCGGATACTGGTATGATTATTCCAATATTCCACCGCCGACTTCATTGCTGCGTCCACGCGGGTACGGTTATCGCCGGTTAAGCCCCCGTCCAACCAATAACTGATACCTCCCTTGGGGATGGTGATTACCTTTACCACCTCGCCATATCCGACCGCATACTCCTTCGTAAGTGCGTAGGCACGCATATAATACACCGTCGACGGTTGCAGATTCTCCATCCTGAAAATCGGCTGCCCGGTGCGATCGGTTAAATAACGTACCGATCGGTTGTCGATCACTGTAGGTTCGGGATGAGTACTCCATACAAATCCGCGTTCCATTAAAGCACCCGAGGTTACCCCGGTAACCGTGTTCCGTCCGTAAGCTACCGTTGCACCACGGGCAATAAAGGGATGTGTGGTAACCTGCGGCGTTGCACCGGTGGCATTGGCAATGCGGTACATAAACACGGCATCCTGAACCTTTTTGGTTTCTGCAGCCAGCTGCGTTACAGCGGCATCGTTACTATTGTATACGGCCTGCGACGCCTGAATTGCCTGAAGCAATACGGCCGCTCCTGCTCCGGTGCCATCGCCGTACACCACCATTGCCTCATCGGTGGCCGCTTTCAAAGCAGCATACGCTTCAGCCGACTCCCGGGCCAGTTTAAGCACCGACTGCAATTGCGTGTTGGCAGCATACAAATCGGCTGCAACCAGGGGATTGGCAGTAATTGCTGTACGGGCAGTCGCAATAGCGGCATTGAGTTGGCCGGCAATACCAAGCTCAATTTTTTGAGTGGCGAGTTGCTCGGCATCGGTTAGCTGCGTGCTAAGGTAAGCTGCAATATCGGCAGGATTCCGCCCATGGTACTCCAGGCGGAAATTATCCATGATGGCCCAGTACCCTGTTTGCTGAAAATCACTTTTTGCTCCGATGGTCAGCACATCGTTCTCACCCAGCAGTATATCGCTCACCTCCATATCGTAGTACGAAGGCGAAGTAGAGTTAAAGAGTATAAAAGCGGCCGACATCGTGTTGGCATAACCATTCGACGAACCACTACCTGTGTACGGGTGCTTATACAACGAATTGAAGGGGGTCGAAAATTCTTTAAACTGATTCGACCGGGCATACAAACGAGCCGAGATTATTTCGGTACCTGCTTTAAAAGCAGCTCCGCCATCGTTGTTTTTCGGGCGTTCGTAGCCTTTTGCCATCAACCGGTATTTTCCGGCAGGCAAATTTTTAATCTCCTGGAACATGTCGAAGGTTTTCTGGTAAAATTCGACCGTATATGACCCCGGGGTTCCTCCTCCCGTCCATCCATCGGTGGTATTGGTATCGAATCCCTGGTTCACTATCAACCGGGTCATATCGATGGGCTCGGCCGCAGATGCATTGACCAGTTTATAATTGAACACCACATCGTTCAGCTTACCGATGGCTTGCCAGACAGCAGCCGGCGAAGTACTGGCAAGCAGTGCTTTAGCCTCATTTATAGCGTTCAGCAGAATGGAAGCATCGTTGGCTTCGGACTTGTAAATACTTTCGGCATACGTTATTACCGACTGCAGACTATCGGTGTTCGGTATTTCGAAAGCTTCGTGCAACGAAAACTGATCAAAGCCCAAGCGGTTGCTCAACCAGCGGAACCGGGCCATCAGATGGGTATAGGCCGGATTGCTATTGGTGAACCCTACACCGTTGAACGTCCAGCTGCCGTTGCCGGCAACCTGGGCGCCATCGAGTAAAAGGCGCGACTCGGTATTGGTAGCAGGCACATTGGTCAAAGAGGTCTTCAGCCATAATTCGGTGGCATCGGCCGATGTAGCGGTCAGGTATTTCACATAAAATGTAAATACATAGCTCTTACCCGATTCGATCGGCCATGAGGTGCCTATCGATCCGGCAGCCGTGGCCCCTTCATTCTTGGTTCCTACCAAATACTGCGAATCGTTGATTCCTCCGTTGGGAACCAGCGTAAAACTGGCGGTACTAAGCGGCGACTGCGACGATGTAGCATCGGTCCAACCTGTAAATCCGTCTTCAAATCCTGGGTTTGAGATTAAATTAGCCGATGTAATTTTGTACTTCACCCCTTTAATGCTGACAGTATCGCCCTGTGTATACTGGGCGCCTGCGGGTGTGAGATGTACCAGCAAAAAAGCAAAAACAAATAAGTAAAACTGCTTCATGGATTATTTATTATTGAAAATTTACAATGATCTTTACCTGATGCAAAAATAATCAAATCTTACAGGGGTAAAGAGCACGATTCGTTCAAAATAGTAGTTGATTGTTCCCAACCATCCATAAACCTGAGCTTCACTCAACCGGAAATTCGTAAAAATCGACCTCCCCCTGACCTATCATCAGCTGATCGAGTTGTACGTACTTCGAGAGTGCTTTTACAGCGATCACCGACTTTCCCTGGGGCAATGCAAGCTCCGGGACCACTACTATGGCCTGTCCGCGCAATACATTCTGCTTCCAGGCCTCGCTCCTTCCAACCGTCTTATAATCAAACACCTGACAATCGCCGTCATTCACTTTCACCCCGATTTTCATCCCCGTCCCATCCACAGCATGATTCGGAACCGCCGCAATGCGTATCCAATAACTGCCCGCCCGGGCCAATTCCACTTCAAACTCCAATTCGCCATCCTGCGGCAACTGAACCGCCGAGAAACTATGCCCCAATCCGTCGATTACCTTTGCCCCTTCGGCCCTATTCCTCGCCTGCGATGCATTCAGGGCTATTCCATTCCTTGTCCCGGATGGCCGGCGACGGGGATTCAACTTACCCACCTCGATCAGTGAATCGAGTTTTGAAAAATCGGGCGCAGCAAACACCGGCAACGAACGGGGACGAAAATCCATCATCCGCTCCCATTTACCCTGCTCCATCCGATTATAAATTGCAGTAAGCTTCCCGATTTCTTCATAAGCCAGCTCGCTTTTCAAAGCCTCGCCACGGGCCGCCAGCTCTTTTCCGGCTAACGCCGACCAACCGGCCAGCTGTGCATACAACCACTTGCGGTTCATCAACGAAGCACCCTTCACCGGATATTCAATCAGCTGGAAATAAGCCGGAAGCAAACGCTCCGGAACCTTCGCACCCAAAGCATCCACCCTTTCCACCAACCGCTCATAAGCCTTCAGCCGGTTGTGCAACTCGTTATTAAATTCCGGATTATACTCCGAATCGCGTACCGGAGTGCGCCCGCCCCGGCCGTAGCCAGGCTCTTCCACCCTGCTCCATCCCATAAATTCGGGTTTTCGGATCGTAGCCAACCGGTAATATTCCTTTTTAACCTGCGCAAGTCCGCTGGCCAACTCCGCTCCGAATTCACGCTCCATCCAGCTCTGTAAATGCGAAAATCCAGGCCCGATGCTGCCGATATTCCAAGCCATATCCAAGAAATACTCCGTCAGGTATTCGGCAGGTTTCAGGTCGCCGACGTTCAGTATCCACAACCGGTCGGCGCCATGTTCATAGGCGCGTTTCATTTCGGTATATATCAAACCCGGCGACGTAGTTGCCAACCAAAGATAATCGTGCGGCCTGCCCCAATACGAAACATGGTAATACACTCCCGAGCTCCCCGAACGCCGGCGTTCCCCTTCGTCCGACAAACGCTTGATATACCCATAATTATCGTCGCACCAGATGAGCGTTACCGGATCGGGAACTTCCAGACCGCTGTCATATACATCCAACACTTCCTTATAGGGAATAAACACCTGCGGAATCTGATCCGTACGCCTGTCGATGTACTTTTCAAGCAACTGTTGCTGGGCGGGAATAATCTGCGACAAAGCCTTTTTATGTTCCTCCGGCGTTTTTACGCCTTCCATCATCCCATCGTGTTTGCCCCGCATCCCGATGGTAAAAATATTTTCCGACTGCTGCAGCTCCATCAGTCGCTCCGACCAGTAATCCAGCACATTATCGCGATTGGTTACGAAATTATAATCGCCTTTCCCCGCCACATCCCATTCGCCGGCCGAGTTTCGCACCAGCGGCTCACAATGCGACGTACCCACTACAATTCCATACTTATCGGCCATCTTGCGGTTTCCTTCCACGAAATAAAACGGCACCGTACATTCGTGCATAGCCGGCCAGATGGTATTGGCCCGCAGTCGCAACATCAATTCGAAAATTTTCTCATAAGCCCCGGGACCGATCGCTCCTTTTGCCGATTGGGGCGCCAGGGTTTGAGTAGCCCAGGGCATCAACCCCCAATCTTCGTCGTTGAGGAAAATCCCCCTGTATTTCACCGAAGGAGTACGAGCTTCCACCTGAGCAGGAAGTTCGAACCGATCGACCGACTGCGGTTTTACATCGGCAAAATAATGCCAGGGCGACACCCCCAACAACCGCGAAAGCTCCAGCAATCCATAAGCCTTTCCCCGCGCATCGCTACCCGAGACGATCAGCCGGTCGCTCTGCGTTTTCAGACTGAAGTTTTCCCACCTGCCTTTTAATTCCCGTGGCGTTTGCACCACGATACGCGCCTTCGAAGCCCGGTCGACCAGCACCAGATCGGCACCTACCACGGCTTGCACATCGCGCCGCAACAACTCGAAGGCGGTAAATACCACTTGCTTTTCGCGCTTGTCAATATAGATAGCGGTCGACTTCCCGCGTTCGAACAAATCGGTCTGTGCAAAGCCCAGCGCCGGAACTAAAATGGCGAATAGTAAAATTTTGGTAAACTTCATGACTTTAGATTTAAAAAGACCACAAAAATAGAAAAAATGCACTATATTTCGGGACTCATTGCGTCGAAACTAGCTATTTACGAATTCGTTTGTATAGAAAATAGTACATAATTCACCGGTATATGAAAACAAATGTAACGATCGTCGTGGCTCTTATGATGGTCACTTTCCACATCAGCTCCTGCTCCACTGTTTCCAAAACGAGCGACCCCCGGCTCCGTGCCGAACTGTTGAGTAAGGCCGATGCCAGGGATCTGGATATTCAGGTTCGTGAAATGATTCCCATGCAGGGAAATTCGCAGTTTCTTACGCCCGAGTACCATATTGCAGTAAAAGGCGATACGGTAATCTCGCATTTACCCTACTTCGGAAGGGCCTATTCGGCTCCGTACAGTGGCGGTAATGTATTTAGTTTCAAGGCTCCCCTGTTAAGTTACAAGGTCGACGACTCCCGGAAAACAGGCCCGGTACGAATTACCTTCAGCACCAAAACCATCGACGACACATTCACCTTTCACATCGACTTGTTTGAGAACCGAAAGGCCTCGGTACGCGTCAGCGCCGTCAACCGGCAGGGAATTTCCTATTCGGGCGAGCTAAGCGATTAAAAAATACCTTCGCTGGTCATCTGTACGCGTTTCATGCTGCCATCGCGGTTGTAGTACAACCGGTCGATACACACCGAGCGGTGGTAACTGCCGCCATTGGTATTGATACCGCCGTTGTGGTACACGAAATACCACTTGCCTTTAAATTCGACGATGGCCTGATGGTTGGTATTGCTGTTGCCGGCTATTTCGTTCAAAATACCTTTATATTCCCAGGGGCCGTTGATGGATTTACTCATGGCATAGGCAATTTTTTCGGGGAAACCGGTGGCATACGAGAGGTAATACCAGTCGCCCCGTTTGTGAATCCAGGGCGCTTCGGTAAAGGCTGGTAAATCCACCGTCATTATTTCGCTGTCGAGTTCGATCATATTGTCCTTCAGGCGGGCATAGTAACACTGGGTATTTCCCCAGAAAAGATAGGCCTGCCCGTCCTTATCGATATATACCGTCGGGTCGATATCGTCCCACGATATTTTCGTATATTCAGTAGTCATATCATTGGTAATCAAAGCTGTGCCCCGGGCATCCTTAAAAGGGCCTACCGGCGAATCGGACACCATCACTCCGATGGCTTTCCCGTGAATGGAGGCATGTTCGGTAGTAATATACCAGTAAAATTTCCCATTACGTTCAATCACCTGGGCTGCCCAGGCATTGTTACCTTTTGCCCAGGCGATATCCGAATTGCGCAACGGCACAGGATGTTCGTACCAGGTTTTCAGATCGGTCGACGAAAACACGAGCCAGTTGGGCATCGTATAGCGACTGCCATCGCCTGCATCCTGCCCGGCATAAATGTAGAACGTACCGTCGTGTACCAGCGCAGCCGGGTCGGCAGTGAATTTGTGCGTAAACAGCGGATTGCCTTTGGGCTCGAATTTAACGGTTTGTTGTGCCTCTTGGGCGGGCAGTACCAAAGCGGCAGCCAATGCCATCGTTACAAAAGTTAGTCTCATGTGTTTCAAATTTTAATTACTGTGGATACAAAAATACACCAACCCGGCCACTTGTCGAGAAACAAATCTGCCTGATTGGTGTACAAAAACGTAAAAACGATTATAAATTGGCTACTTTAATACTTTCGATGTGCAAATGCGTCTTATTTCGAACCTGAACCACATAAATGCCTTTTTCGACGGGGATCGACAATTCCTGCCCGGTTGCATAACCGTCCAACAGGATTCGTCCCGCCACATCGGCAATCCGTACAAACGAACCTTCGGGAATATTTCCTACTTTCAGCTGCATATTGCCTGCCGACGCCCAGAGGCCGCCCGATGGTTCCGAAGGCCGGACCGATGATGCCACATCGGGCGCATAGGCTTCATTTTCGAAATATACCGATTCGATTTCGGCCGTCAACTGTCCGCCTTCGTAATTTTTCCCTACCAGGAGTCTGTTTTCGTAGGCAATGCTTTTCAGACTGAAATCGCCTATGCCACACATGGCATAAGTTCCGTTGAAGGTGAGGTAATAAGTTCCGGCTTCACGGCTGGTAAACTGAAAATTGCCGCGGCGCAGACGCTGGGCACCGGCCGAAGTGAGAAAAGCCTGGGAGTGGTAGCGATTGGCTGCATTGGCCGCGGTACTGATGCCTACTGTAATGGTTTGGGCCGATGAGGCATTGGACCAGTATTCGTACAAAAAGCTTAACTCGTAGGTCGTATTGGCGGCCAGAGTGACCGGGTAAAAATAGCTTGCCGACGAATAAGCGCCGGCATCCCAACGGATAGTCATCAGCCGGCCGGTAAACGATCCTCCGGCTTCCAGCTGGTGCGTTACCTGTTCGTACCGTACTCCTCCGGGGTATCCCGCCGTGTTCCAGGGTATACTTGCCGAACTGGCACTCCAGCCATAGTCGGTAGGTTTGCCGGTTCCGACCCCGTCGGGACCGGCCCATCCGCTCATTGCTTCGGGCCCGAAAGCTGGCGTAGCAGCCTGTTCGGTATCGTCGGCCCCGATATCGCCAATCATGGCCAGATCGGTGCTGCCTACGTAGGTTTGGCCCTGGTACACATTCACTTTGCCTTCTTTTACCGCGAAACGGTAGCGCTGGGTGCTCACATTATCGGCGCGGGTGAATTCGGAGGTAGCCGACAGCAGGCTGGTGAGCGATATGCGCGCCGGCGTCAGTGAGAAGCGAAAGCCCTTGCCGTCCCCTGCACGAGCTTCGATATCCAGACCACGTCCATCGGCGGCCGTAACCCGTGTTACCAGGTCGATACTATAGTCGTTTTGAGGGTTAAAAGGAGTCAGCGCGACGATTTCTTTCGCGGTAGTATTGATTTCTTTTTTTTTTGCCAGTAAGGCTTCGTCCAGCTGAGCCTTACCGGGGAGTACCGGAGGAGTGACACTTCCGGGCAGATCGTTGGTTTTGAAGGGATAAAGCGAAACGGAAGGAATGTTTTGTTTGGTTAACGAAGGAGCCGACCACATCAGGCTTACCGCCGATGCTCCTACCGATTCGATCACGATATTGTTTTTGTGCGAGGCTATAAGGGGATAGTCGATACCGGTCTCACCACTTCCGGCAGCAATATCGGCCTGCAGTCGATCGTTCACGTATACCTTGGTGGCTGCGGCGGTAGTCAGGTGGAGCCGGTGCTGTTCGCCCGCGGTGGTTTCAAAGGTTCCCGACCAGCGGATACTTTTAGTTCCTGAAGGTACCTGGCCTGTAAGTGTTGAAGCTACAATTTCTTTACGGATAAGTCCTGTAAAATCGGTATTGGCGAAATATTCGGCCAGCAGTCCGGTTCCGGAAGGAACCGACGGATTCCGGGCCAGGAAATCGAAGATTTCAATTTTATTGGAGGAGCTCAGGTAGACAAACGACAACACCCCCTTTTCGCGCAACAAGGGTTTATCGGCCAGCGGCTCCGAAAGGTAGCCTGTACGACCATCCTGCGAAACAAGCTTCCATGTTGCATAGTCGTCGGCCGGCGAAGCCATGATTACGCCATATCCGTTGGCAATCACATAGGCATTATCGTAACTGTCGATGGCCAGGTGCACCCTGCGCGTGGAATTAACCGACACCCCGTTGACCGTAATCATACGTTTTACCCAGGTACCGTCCTCCTTCCGGAACCGGTGATGCAGCCGTGCCTTTACCCGCGAATTGTTCCAGTTGGCATCGCTGGCCTGCCCATCCGGGATATGCGAATTCACCGCATGAATGCGTCCCTTACTGTCGACATCCTGCGTTTCCTGGTTAATATATCCGCGGTTGTAAGGAATTGCTTCCACCATGTACGATTTTTTAGTTTGTCCCAATGCATTACGGGTCACTCTGTCTTCCACCGGATCCATCACATCCACCGAGGCTTTCGCATCACCCTTATTATCTTTCCAGGTACGCCCATGGTCTTCGCTGTAGGCATAATAGAAATCGTGGTTACTGCCGCCTCCGAAATCATCGCGCCAGCACCAGGTTACATGCAGCCGACCCTGTTTATCGTAACTCATGCCATTGATATAAGCGCAGGCGTCGGGAGTTACGTCTTCCCCCTGAACATAGCGGCCTATCAACGACCATTTCTGCGTTTTACAGTCGTACTCGCGCAGGTAACTGTCGCCATACCCACTCCAGCGGAACCGGCATTCAAACAACAGGTTCCCGTCGGGTTTCGAAATAAAGCGCGGATAGGTAACGTTAGGAATAGCCTTTTCCATCACATCGGTAGTTGCCGAAAAGGTAGCCGGCTCCCAGGGCATTTTTTCAGGTTCATTGGCCGACCCTGTCACCGAATAACAATAGTGAAGCGGGTCGTTGTGGTGATCGTACGAAAGGTGAATACGCCCATCCCCCGCACTGATTCCCATCGAAATGGTATTGTGGGCATCGTTGGCGCTGTTACGGTACGGAAGCACCACTTCTTCCCAGGCGCCCACCGGCATCTTACGACGGGCAATACATACGTTACGGGTCATATTGTAATACACGGTATACTGATATCCTTTGTAGGTAAGAATACCGTCGGTTTGAAACTGTTGTCCGGATAATTGCTCGCCGGTTCCCATCACATAGGCCGATTGGGAGGGCAAGGTGGAACCAATGCGGACGGGCAGGTCGGCCATTGCCGACAAAGAAAGCATTACGAAAGAAAATAAAAGCAAATAACGATTCATTATATTAATATTGATGATTTTTCAGTCGATTGTATTGTTTTTCACTTACCTTCAGGACCGACCCATGCCGGATACCTTTCGGCAGGCTGATGGTGGTCGAGATATCGTCCCAGGTCTTCAGATCGGATGAACGGATAGCTCCGAACCGGTGATTGCGGTACATGTCGAAATAAACGATCCAGTCGGAACCCCGCCGGAGTACCGTAGGACCTTCGACCCAGTAATTGCCGGTAATCGGTGCGCCGGCTGCGCTATAGGGGCCTGTAAGCTGTTCTGCAAAAGCAATTTTCAGATTTTTCTGCACCGGCTCCCGGGTTTCGTCTTTCAACACCATTACCCAGCGGTTATCATCCTTCAGAATAGTTGCATCAATGACATTAAAACCGGGTTCGTACAACAGGCGGGTCTCGCTGAAGGTTTTGAAATCCTTCGTCAGCACATAATACATGCGGTGGTTATAGCCCGCTTCGAGCTCCAGCTGGGTTTCGGGATATTTTCCGGTGATGGTGGTAGCCCAGTAAATCATGTATTCGCCGCTGGAAGGGTCGAGTGTGATTTCGGGCGCCCAGGTATTCCGGGCGCCGGGCTCGTGGGCCATGACCGGTAAAAACTGCTGCTCCGACCAATGGATTAAATCGTCGGACGAGGCATAACCTATTCCCTTGTCGTTCCAGCTCACGGTCCATACCATGTGGTAGTTACCATCGGTGCCTTTTATTATGCACGGATCGCGCATCAGTTTATCGTTGGCTACTGCCGGGCGTAAAAACGAGGAGTCTTTATTGAAAGCCGTCCAGTTAATTCCGTCGCGGCTGCCGGCCAAATGTAATCCGTCGCGGCTGTTCCCTTTAAAATAAGAGAAGATCCAAAAATCGTGACCTTCAACAGCCTCCAGCTTATAATGCTCTCCTTTCTGGGTATCAAACACCAACCGGTACCTGTCGTCGGCTTCTTTTACCGATTGCCGGCCGGTAGTTGTAAGCTTCATCGGCCTGCTGGTTATCAGTTCACATTTCTCACCTGCCAGCGAAATCAGGGTTGCTTCCGCGATTTCCGATCGGTCCCATCCGATTGCCACTTCAAAACCGCCACGGGCACGCAGCCCGCTCACCGAACCCTTGTCCCAGGCCTGCGGCAGGGCGGGTAATAAGCTAATTTCGTTCCCGGCCGATTGAAGCAGCATTTCGGCAATTGCAGCCGTGCCTCCAAAGTTTCCATCGATCTGGAAAGGCGGATGGGCGTCGAACAGGTTGGGATAGGTTCCGCCGCCGCGGCGCTTGTCGGGGCCCTGATAGCCGTCGGGATCGACATACCGAAGCAGTTCACGCAGCATTTTGTAGGCCCGGTCGCCATCGAGCAGGCGTGCCCAAAGATTGATGCGCCAGCCCTTCGACCAACCGGTGGTTTCGTCGCCTTTTATCTCAAGCGTCTTGCGACTGGCCGCTGCCAGTTCAGGAGTAGCCTGCGGACTGATATGCGTTCCGGGATGCAATCCGAACAAATGGGTTTGATGACGATGCCGCGGATCTTCATCTTCCCAATCGTAGTACCATTCCTGAAGATTGCCTTTCCGTCCTATCTGATAAGGGTATAATTTCCCCAGCGCATTACGCAACGAATCGCCGAATGCCCGGTCAACTCCCAGTATTTCGGCTGCATGGATGGTTTGTAAAAAGGTTTCGCGGATGATAGCCAGATCGGCAGTTGCTCCATACAGCGTGGCGCCTTTATAACCCGATGGAGTTACATACCGGTTTTCGGGCGAAGTCGATGGCGAGGTAATCAACCGTCCCTGCTTATCTTCCGTCAGCCAGTCGAGACAAAAACGGGCCGACCCCTTCATCAGCGGGTAAGCTTTTGTTTTTAAATACGTTTTATCGCGGCTGAACTGGTAATGTTCCCACAAATGCGTACTCAGCCAGGCGCCTCCCATGTACCAGTTGGCCCACACCGGATCGCCGTCGCCAAATTCGCCAACGGGATTACTCATGGCCCAGATATCAGAATTATGGGCAGCCATCCAGCCACGGGTTCCCAGGAAAGTGCGCGCCGAAACTTCGCCCGTCACGGCCAGGTTTTCGATGTATGAGAGCAAGGACTGATGCAATTCGGACAAATTGGTTGTTTCGGCCGGCCAGTAATTTTCCTGCAAATTAATATTAATGGTGTAATTGCTGCTCCAGGGCGGTCGTATATACGGATTCCAGAGCCCCTGCAGGTTGGCAGGAACCCCTGGTGTACGCGACGAAGCGATAAGCAGATAACGTCCATAGTTGAAATATAAAATTTCCAGGTTTTTATCTTCCTTCCCTGTGGCATAACGTTTCAGCCGCTCGTTAGTGGGCAGGTCGGGCGCTGCCGTTTTACCGAGCTCCAACCTCACCCGGTCGTACAACTGCTTGTAATCGGCCTGATGGCGGCTCAACAATTGATCGTATGACAGTCCGGCCGCAGCTTTAAGTTGTTGCTGCGCCAGTTTGGGAGCATTCAGTCCTTCTTTCGCCGGATCTTTATCGAATCCGTTAAAACTCGTTGCCAGCGAAACGAAAATCAAAGCCTCATCGGCTTTATCCACTCCAATCTGGCCGTCCGATTTCGTCAGCTTGCCCCCCGTATTCTTGATTTCGACCAACGCACTGAAACGAGTGCCTTGCTGCTCGTCGAATTGAATCGGATTGGACGCATTACGGCGGTAATTGGGTTCGGCATGCACCGGTGCATAGCCTGTCGAAAGCAGTTGCCGGCCTTTTACCTGAGTCGAAAACCGGAGCTGGCTGTCGAAATCGAGCCTGAAACTTACCGATGCTTTCCGGTTGGAACGAATGCGGATCACCAGCACCTTATCGGGATAACTATAGAAATACTCGCGGATGTACTCAATACCGTCTACCTCATACCGCACCAGCGCAACCGCCCTGCCGAGATCCAGCTCACGCCGGTAATTGCGTACCGTCGAATCGTGATCAAAGTTCATTTGAAGCGTACCCAACGGTGCATACGATTGCGAAAAACGCCCCTGAATTTTCCGATGAAGTTTATCGGCCAGCGGATAATCCTCTTCCTGCAATGCTTTGCGTATCGCAGGGATATGTTTGTAGGCCTCGGGATTCATCATCCGGTCGACCGGTTTGCCCGACCACAGGGTAATATCGTTGAGCCAGATAACTTCGTTACGGGTTTTTCCAAACACCGTGGCGCCCGAACGACCGTTGCCCAACACCAGCGTTTCTTCAAAAAAAGCTGCCGGACGATCGAACCACAGTTGTGTGGATGAATTCGACCAAAGCGGCAGCGAAGTAAGGATAAAAAGATACAGGGTTAACTTTTTCATGCTTTATTTTGTTCTTCTTGACTGCAAATATACGGAATTTGAAAGCGGGCAAGAGGTAATTTTTGGTCAAACAGGTAGAAAGAACGCAAAAAAGGAGGCCCAACCCTACTTTAAATTAAATTCAAATTATTAAAAAATCACTAAAACGACATTTTTCAACTTTTCGGCAAGATGTTTGTTTTAGCGATCGACGATTCATCGATAACAATTCCTAATTAACAATTAACAACCAATAAAAAGTATGCGCACTTATCTTCTACTCCTCGTTTCAGCCCTTGTGCTGATGTCGTGCGAAGGCACGTATTCGTATCCGGAAGAACTCAACACCAAACAGGTTTTCCGGTTTACAGTAAAAGCTTCCGACTGGCAAAAGGTTACCGATCAGGCCGGACGTAACCTCTATTATCGCTGTAGCTTTCCGATTTCAGGTGTCAATCAATACGTTATCGACAATGGCGCTACGATGGGGTATATTGAATTCGACGGTTTCCAGCAAAGCCTTCCTTACACCCGTCATTTCGAGAACAACGACGGCGCGAAATGGACCCGCACCGTCGATTTTGATTTCTCGCGGACCGATGTTCACTTCTATGTAACCAACAACGACTTTGTCCCCGATCCGCCCGAGACCATGTATTTCAGAGTTGTATTTATCTGGTAGTTTCTTTTTTTGTGTTTTTATCCAACGGTGGTTATTTAAGCAGTTTCTGCGAATAATCACCGTTTTTTGTCACTACCTTCACGATGTACACTCCGCGGGGTAATTCCGACACATCGAACGAACTAACTGCTCCCGACACCGCCTTGACAAGGTTACCTGCTGCCGAATACAGCGCCACGCTTCTGATCTCCTCATCCGTACTTCCGATAATCAGTTGCCGGGTGGTTACATCCAGCCACATTTTCAGTTCTTTGATCCCGGGTTCGTTCAACCTTGTCGTTTCATAGGCAATACCGATCAGATAGAGATTAGCAACATCGGCTTTGGTTATTGTATGGGTACCGGCAGCCAGATTGAGGGTCACTTTTCCTGCAACGGCCGGATAATCGGTTCCGTTGATTTTAATCTTTCCTGTAAATCCGGTATTGAAAACCAACGTGAGCACCGATGCTTTGGCGGTAGTAAACTGAATAGAAGTCGACGATTCGATCTTCAGGCAGATCGTAAGTGTAAGCCCGCCGTACTGTACGCTTCCTTTCGAATCGGATAAACTTCCGTTAATGGTGAAGAAGCTGCTCTCTTTGCCATTGGTTGTGAAATTATGTGTCAGATCCACAGCCGGCCCGTCGTTGCCGCCGCCGTTATCATCCTCATCGTCGTCGCCGCCGCCCTGTGCATTTCCATCGCCCTGCACCGCCACCAGCTGCGAACGATAAGAAGCCAGAGCATCGCGCAGGCCGGGGTTGATATCCGACGAAGAGTCGTCGACGGCATTGTTGAATGTCCACTTAAAATCGCCTCCCTGCATTCGTCCGGCCCATTGCATTACCCTATCGCGGGCAGCTTCGGGCGTATCGGCTACATAGGTATACATCAACTGAGGATCGGTATCGAAATTGGAATAGCTGCTTCCTCCTTTGTAAGCGGTTACGGTTGCGGGCACTGTTTCGGCAGCACTATTCACCACATAAGCATCAAAATCGACCGTTGAGTTCGGGAAAGCGGTATTTCCCCAGGCTACAAAACGTTTTTGACCGGTCATGTAATTATTGTACGATTTGATGACTCCTCCGTTCTCTTTCGAAAAAGTAGGCATCGTGGTATAATCGTTGGCATTTTTCGAACTGCTCCATACGTCCGATCCTTGCATCGAAATAAGCATCGGATAGCCGCAATTGCGGAAATAATTAGCTTCTACAAACACCGAGGATGCGTTGGTCGAACCTACTCCGTACTTGGCGACCCCATCGTAATAATTATTGAACACATGAACGTGATGACTGCGTACCCGGGGATGGCGGCTATCGGAATGATCGTACCAGTTGTGGTGATAACTCAGGTAACGGGGCTCTTCGGTTCCGTTGCCCAACAGGTTCGATTTCCCGGTATCCCAGAAATGATTGTAGGCAAACGTTACAAAGCCCGACGTCTTACTGTCGAGCGCACCGTCGCCCTTAGCCTGATCGGCGTCACCCCCCGGTTTGCCGTAAAAGAAATCGCAATGATGTACCCAGATGTATTCGTTGCTTTGCTGCAGACTGATATTATCGCCCTCGTCGGAATCGCAATTCATCGTACCTAAGTTCCTGATTTCGACATTGCTGGCGTTTTTCACCCGAATCCCCCAACCATCGGCCACCGCATCGTTGCCAATACCTTCGAGGGTAATATAAGAAGCAGCGTTGTTGTTGTTTTCAACCACTATATCGCCATTCAGCAAATACGCCGGATCGGTGATCCGACCCACAAACCGCACGATAAGCGGACGATTATCCCTTCCTTTTTTAAACCCATCGAGTATCGTTTGAATTCCCACGCAGGGGTTGGCATTGGCGCCGGTTACCTCTATCGAAACCGTATTTTTTGTATTCTCGGTAATGTACAACACCACAGCGTTCGGCTTGGGAGTTCCGTCGGCTTTATAGGCTCCGGGGACACGGCCGTCGGCAAAAGCAAACCCGGTCCGGTCGTGAGCCGCAACCGTAATATTCTGCGTCGAAGCAGCCTCCCCTTCCTGTCCGCCTGTCACCGGAACCACCTTCAGCACATAACCACCGGCAGCCAGCCCCGGAACGTCGGCTCTGAAATACGTTCCGTAACTCCGGATCAACTGTGTATCGATCCGTTTGTTGACCATCCCCTCGCCCGAAACATATACATGGTACGCATCGGCTCCCTCCACCGGCAACCATTGAACGTAGGCCGTCTCGCGCCAGCCTCCGGCCTCGGTGAGTTGAACCGCCCCGGCGCCGGCCACTGCATTCAGCACAAACAAGAAGAGTAGTAGTGTTTTTTGCATGATATCGTTTTTATTGATTATACCTTGCAAAAATAATTGATATCCGGGAAGCGGAAGTGTAAAAACTGGTGAAAATGATGCATAAATTGACGGGAAGGAGAAAAGAGGGGCAGAATCGCAACAGACAACACGTTAAATACGTGCAAAATAAACTTAATTTTACAAAACAAAAACAAAAAAACAAACAATTAATATATACAGGACAGTTAATGATTCATACCAACAAATAATACACATCTAACAAAGCCCTAACAAGACTCTAACAAAGCCCCAAGCAATCACTTACAAAGCCCGATTGCAATTACATTACATTAACACACTACATTCAACTCAGCGCAATAAAAATAATCTCTAAGAATCAAAAAACTACTAGTTTTCAGAACATTAAAGATTGAGTCGAATACAATTAAATCCAAATTAAAGTTAAAAAATCACCCGGATTACAAAAGAGAATTTTATAACCCTCCAACCTATCGATTCATATAGTGAAATTTATCTATATTCGTGCTCTGTAAATTTATACGTTTTTTATGAACATAATTTTAACCAATCACAAAAAAAGCTGCACAACTCTTTTTGTTTTAGTTATCTGTTTGATTACTTCAGCACAAGAGAAGTATGGTCATGTAACTCCTCAAACTGCAGAATTTATGAAACAAGGTGCACCCTATTTACATACTGGAAAATGGAATGGAAAAAATACTGCAACAGTTTTTTTATAACTATGTAAATCAATAAGTCAAAATAGGTCTAAAATAATTGAATTATGAAGCATATTTTAGTAGTGTTGTGTTTGCAACTTTCTTCTTCCCTTTTTGCTCAATTGTCAGGCTTAACTACCGATAGAAATACTTTTAACAGTGGTGATGTTTTAGTAAAACAACAGGTTGAGTTTAAAGATCCCGGCGCTGCGGGACGCAATATTATCTGGGATTTTTCATTTCTTACGCCGGTTAACGAGCATTATAAAGTGCGTTATCTGAACCGGACACAAAAAGACACGAGCCAATTCATAGTAAACGAACACCAAACCAGTTACAGGTATCTGCTGAAACTCGATACGCTTTGGTTACACGAATTCAACAATAGGACTACGACAATGCTTTTTAGTAAACCGGAGGCTCAGTTAAAGTTTCCGTTTCATTACGGCGACACACTTATATCACAGTTTGAGGGCGAAGGAAAGTATTGCGAAACGGTGGATGTAAAAGCCAAAGGCCAGACTACAGTTACAATAGATGCTACAGGGAAACTGATTACTCCTTCGCTGCAAGTTCTTGACAATGTATTTCGAGTGCACCGTCAACGCAATTATTCAGAAATAGGTATCGACAGTGCCCGGATGAAACTGGACACTTATAGTTGGTATGTCGCAGGAGTGCGATACCCTGTGTTTGAAACCTATATTTCAACCGTGATGATAGCCGACAGTATTTTCGAAGATTTTAAAACTTCATTTTATTATGCTGAAAACAGTATCGATTCATTGTTTACAAGTGCTGGCAGTACACCTGTAATTGAACACATCTTCACCGAGGCTACTCTGCTGCCTAACCCCGTAAGTAACGAACTCATTATCTCATACAAACTGACTCGCCCGGCTCAAATCTGGTTTACAATACATAACAACGGGGGAATGCTGATCCGGCAAACCCCACCGCAAATGATGCCAATGGGTTTTAATGAGTGTACTATCCCGATGAGTTCGGTTAATACAGGATCGTATATGCTTTATATTCACGTGGATAATCTGGTGATGCAACGGGTGATTTTAAAATTATAACTTAATCGTACTTATTATGAGATATTCTATCATTTTTTACCTCCTCCTGCTCTTCGCATGTCCCTTTTGGGGACAATCGCCCGATCAAAATTACGTGCTAACAAAGACTTATACACAAAGCGATGGTTCTGCGGCCCTGACTCAAATCCAGTATTATGATGGATTAGGTCGACCAATACAAACTGTTCAACAAGGTATTTCGGGAGAATCATCTGCCGATCTTGTAACTTTTACCGAATACGATGGCTTTGGCAGAGAGCATATTCAGTGGCTACCGATCGTGAATGCAGGGAATGGAGCTTTTGTTCCTAAAGCTACTTTTACAGGTGCAAATACGACTAAGACGACCTATTACCAAGGCGATGCTTATCCCTACAATGAGCTGTTGTACGAACCGTCTTCGCTGAACCGTCTTGTCGGGCACTACGGTGCCGGTGCCGACTGGCGTTCGGGTCAGGGCCATAAAGAGAGCTTATCCTACGAAGGTAACCAGGCGAATGAAGTGGCA
>Ga0334890_1002160_pt1 | contig 23432 bp, 22 predicted proteins | sample GraSluR1_MG_3_FD_207220 | JGI IMG/M metagenome (GOLD analysis project Ga0334890, IMG submission 207220) | Sludge microbial communities from methane-producing bioreactor in Wageningen University, Netherlands - Granular Sludge_31_08-R1 | ecosystem: Engineered > Bioreactor > Anaerobic >... | reverse complement strand
CGGACGCCAAGAAATAAGCTGACTGCGCCCCAGGCGTAAAGCCCGGCACGAGGGAGGATGACGATGGATGAAGTGATGAGAATATCACGTCTCATGATGGATTCGTTCTGGCCGCTTCTCAAGGCGGGATTGCTGACCACGGTGCCCCTCACCGTGATCTCTTTCGGCCTCGGCCTCATCGTCGCCTTTCTCGTGGCTCTCATGCGCCTATCCAACATTAAGCCGCTCTCGGCCCTAGCCGCCTTTTACGTCTGGGTAATCCGAGGGACTCCTCTCATAGTCCAGCTCTTCATAATCTTTTACGGCCTTCCCAAAATAGGCATCGTCTACTCGCCCTTCGTCTCGGCCATCCTCGGCCTCACCATCAGCCAGGGCGCCTATAACTCCGAGGTTATACGCGCAGCCCTCCTGTCCATCTCCAAGGGCCAGTGGGAAGCCACCAAGTCCTTGGGCATGAATAAACGAATGACATTAGCCTACATCATAGTCCCTCAGGCGGCCCTGGTCGCCGTACCCTCCTTGGGCAATTCCTTTATAAGCCTATTAAAGGACACGTCCCTGGTCGCCACCCTTACCGTGGCTGAAGTTTTTCAAATCGGTCAGCAGATTGTCGCCGTAACCTACGAACCCCTTTGGCTCTATATTGAGGTTGGCTTTATCTATCTTCTCTTCAGTACTGCCCTCACCTACCTCCAGGCCTACATGGAAGGAAGACTGGGCAAACATATTGTGGCGCAAAAAAGTTAAATCCCGAATCAGTGAGTCAGGGGCTCCGTCCAAATAGAATCAATGCCTTCCAGGCTCTAGCTTCGATCTTCTACTGGTGCGAAAATAACAATGGAATTCGTAGGAGGCGGTATGAAGAAATCGATAGCGTTGGTGGTTGTTTTATTTGTCCTCTGTTATTCCACCTTTGCCGGAAATACTGAACAGGTCCTCGCTCCCCACGCGAACAAGGGCGATGTTATCGCCAACGCGGGCCTTCTCTACGGATGGTACGGATTCGGGGCCGGCGGTGGGGCGGAATACATTTTCGCGACCTGGGATATTCCCCGATTCGCCCCCTTGGGTTTCGGCGCGGCAGGCAAGGCGAGCTTCGGCTATCCCGGACTCACGGTGGATCTGAGCGCCCTGGCCACCCTTCACTTCGGCCTGAACAGCTTTTCTTCCCTTCCCCGATTTCTCCGCAACTTCGATTTTTACTGGGGCCTCGGACTGGGCGGCTGCCTGGGGTCCTACTTTGGCTTCGGGCCCGCGCTCGCCACCGGGACCGCCTATTTTCTTTCCCCGAATCTCGCCGTCCACGTCGACTTCTACGCCCCCTATTACATAAACCTGAAAGGAATAGGTTATACGGGAATGATGGGGATCAAGTGGAAAATTTGATCATACGATCCTCCAGCGTCCTAGAAGGCTCGTGATTGCGCCGCTGCTCACTCTCTTTCTCATCTTCCAGCGGCAATTCATCGAGAGCTTCGCACACTCGGGCATTAAATAAGGGCCGTTTTAAGGCTAAAAAAGAGAATTTGACAGGATACTCGGTATATAGGGTCAACTATCGAATTCTTTGAACACTTTTTCCTAACCTAGGAAACGCTCCAAAATCAGAGGTTATCAAGTCCCTTTTGCTCGTTATTGGAATCGATCCAGCCCCTGAGGCTCGGTATATCAGGCCTCGCTTTGGGAATATTCAGGTAGTTCATGACTGGCGAATTGCCGTCCAAACCAACATCGCAAGGGCAAACAATGTCAGCTAACCTATCGAAACGCTCTAGTTACTTGTATAATCAAAAAAGGAGGCTAAAGATGAGCGAACGACATCTTCGGTGTTCTTCTGACGATATTGCTGGGGCTGTAATTCTAGTAGGAGACCCTGGCCGGGCAGAACAAATATCGACCATGCTTAGGAAGCCAAGTCTTGTTAATGCTAATCGCGGCCTACTTACCTTCACCGGTGACTACAAGGATACTAAGATTACGGTAGCATCGACCTCCATGGGAGCGCCCTCGGCCGCGATTGTCGTGGAAGAACTCTGCAATCTTGGCGCATCGGTATTTATCCGAGTAGGTTCGGCGGGAGGCATGGCTCCGGATATTGGTTCGGGCGATCTTGTGATAGCCACCGCCGCCGTTCGTGAAGAGGGGACTTCCTCGGCGTATATCAAGCTTAGCTTTCCCGCCGTAAGTGATTATGCCCTCACTAATATCGTTATGCGCCGTGCGCATCAGGTCAATCCGGCGGCTTTGTCGGGAATTGTTCTGACCCATGATGCGTTTTACAGGGGGCAATCCGAAGAAGATTTAAAAAAATATTGCGAAGCTGGAGTCCTGGTCAGAGAGATGGAGACCAGCTGTGTTTTTATCGTGTCAAAGATTCGTAAAGCAAGAGCGGCCGCCCTCTTCGCTATTGGGGGTAATATACTGCGCCCCAAAGAACGTTCTCCAAAGGACTTTTTAAAAGCTGAAGCTGACGCGATTCAGATCGCCCTGGACTCCCTTGTCGAAGCGACAGAGAAAGGATTGCTCAGAAAATAGATATAACTTGAGTATTGAAGCGTCAAAAACCCATTCCTGAATCGGGAACCGCTTTCAAGCAAGCCCCATACCTCCATCAGAAAGAACAACTTGCCCTGTGATCCAGTCGGACTCACCCGATGCCAAGAATACTAAAAGACCGGCATGATCGCTGGTGCGGCCTATTCGCCCCGCCGGCGTACGATTCTCTATGCTTTTTAATGCTTCTGGATGGTTTATATAATATGGCGAACTGAAGGGTATGGTTTCGGTTGGACCAGGGGCAATGACATTAACCTGTATATTATACTCAGCCAGTTCCAGTGCCATCACCTTTGTAAGAGCAATGACCGCCGACTTGACGGCGCAGTGTCCAACATGTTCTTTTTCCGGCCTTGTGCCTCCAAGCGAAGCGATATTGATGATTTTCCCGGATTTTTGCTTGGCCATCAGCTTAGCCACGGCCTGGGCAACCAAGTAGACAATTCTGAAATTCGTTTGCCATTGCTTGTCCACTTCTTCAATACTATGTTCGAGAAAAGGGGCCCTGTATATGTAAGCCGGCGAATTTAAAAGGACGTCCACCCGGCCTAATCTTTCCACTATAAAATCAATAAGCCTTTGTACATCCTCTTTTGATTCAATCTCGACACAAAGTTTTTCACACATACCAGGAAAGCTCAGATTAAAATCTCTTGCGACCGAATCCAATGCATCCAGCGCCCTATCGACCAGGAGAACAGAAGCCCCTTGGGCAAGGAATGCCTCAGCCGCAGTCCGGCCTATTCTGCCCACACCACCAAAAATCACAGCCACTTTGCCTTCAAGACGCATTTCTTTGTTCATGTTTTTAATCCTGTACCGCTTATGCCTTGTATGAAGTATTTCTGGAGGAAAAGAAAAACAACAACAGGAGGAAGACTGCCAGCAATCGCCGCACTAAAAAGGTTGGCCCAGCTTGTATCCTCGCTCATCCTGTTTGCCGCCACCGCAACCTGCACAACTTCGAATCTGCTCGAATGGGTTGCGACCAAGGGCCAAAACAAAGAATTCCATTGGAACATAAAAGTCATGACAACAACAGTCGCGATCGCAGGCATGCATAGGGGTAGAAGAATTTGCGCGTATATTCTAAACCATGAAGCCCTATCCATCCTTGCGGCTTCCAGGAGTTCGTTAGGAACTTCTTCAAAAAACTGCTTGAACAGAAAAATTCCCAGGCCATTCCCTACACCGGGCAGTATCAGCGCGGCATAGCTGTTTTCGAGCCCAATTCCCCTTACAAGTACATAAAGAGGAATCACGATCGATTCGAAAGGTACCATAAAGGTAACAAGCACAATGACGAAAATCAGCTGTCTCCCGCGGAAGCGAAATTTTGCCAAGGCGAAGCCAGCCATCGAGCTGACAAGGACACCAAAGAACACTGTGGATATGGAAACAAAGAGACTGTTAAGAATCGCTCTCCCAAAAAGGAGGTCGACGAATATTTTCCTATAGTTTTCAAGCGTAATATTTGCTGGGAAGAAGGTTTTCCATGTCAGAGGATTAGCGTATTCGTATAGTGATCCAGCTGGCCTAAGCGAGGAAGCCAGTACCCAGGCCAATGGTATGAGAAAAAAGGCGCTGGTCAACGTTAGTATTGCAAAGATAAGGATGTTTTTTATGGTTACAGGCTTTTTCATATCATGCCTTTCAATACTCAAACTTGGCTTTTGTGATTTTTAGTTCGATAAAACTAAAGACCAGTATAATGACAAGAAGAATCGAGGTTATTGCCGAAGCCCGCCCCATGTCGGAATTGACAAAGGCACTTGTATAGGATTCGTACATGAGTAAATTCGTGGATCCCCGGGGACCTCCTCTGGTAATAATGTATACGGGAGCGAACATAAGAAAATTGAAGGCGGTATTGGAGACAAGAACAAAGGATGTCGTCCTGGTTAAAAGGGGAAGAGTTAATTTAAAAAGGCGCTGAAAGCCATTGGCGCCATCGATTTCCGCGGCCTCGTAGATGGTCTTAGGAATATTCTGAAGACCTGCTAGATAATACATCATCCAATAACCGGCGCTTCGCCAGACACTCAACCAGATTATGCACCACAAGGCTTGATCTTGTGAGCCGAAGAAAGGCTGGCCGGGAAGCCCTAGCAGCTTGAGAAAACTATTCGCGAGACCGTAGTAAGGATCAAGCACTACGGCGAATATGACCGCAACAACTGAAAAAGAGATAGCTGTTGGAAGAAAAAAAACTGTTCTGAAAAACTTTGTAAACGCATGGCCTCCATTTAAAAGAAGCGCCATTGTGAGGGATACAATGATGATTAACGGATTAACGAGAATTGAATAAAAAAAGGTAACCTTTACGGAATTCCAAAAAGTAGGATCATGTTTAAAAAGATACGAGTAGTTTTCAAATCCGACAAAACTTCTTCTGCCAGAAAAGCTCGTCTGCATTACACTTTCAAAAAAGGACACTCCTATCGGCCAAACCTTAAAAAGCAATAGGAGAATTAAAGCGGGTAATACAAATAACCATGCCGCTCCACGACTCTTGAACATGATGGCCTGTCCCCTATAGTGCCGGGATAAAGCATAAGCTCATTCCCGGCACCCTTGTATTTATCTATGCAAAATGTTTCAGCCTATTTGAAGCGTTTCAGTTCTCTGTCAATCCTAGCCGCAGCATCCTCGAGAGATTTTTTCGGATCCGCTCCATAGTGTATCGCATTGAAAGTCTCCCGCAGAATTAATTCATACTGGGAATATCCAGGCGTATCAGGCCTCGCCACAGCAGTATTGTTCATTTCATGAAGGAAAAGCTGCCACATAGGATTCGAGAAATCAGCGGGGAGAGCCGCATAGACGTCAGGTCGAGCCGGTGCGATGCCATTGAGTTTGTACCATTTCATCACCGCGTCCTTTCCTGTCATATATTTCACGAAAGCTATCGCCGCTTCCTTATTTGCTGTTTTAGGATTAATGCCTACGTGCCAACTCCCTGTAGGCGTTACAGGAACGCCCCCTGCAAAATACGGAAAGGGAGCCAAGCCATACTGGAGATTAGTGAACTTTGAAAGTCTTGCGATATTCCATTCATTTCCAAGCATCATGGCCGCCTTGCCGGTTCCGAAATACTCTCTGGCTATTGCCGAGTCATTGATCCCCTGAGGACTTACCTTCCACTCGTTAAACAGCTTACCGTAGAAGCTTGCCGCCCGAACAAACTTGTCCGAAGTAATATATCCTTTGGTTTCAAAGCCGTCGGGCGATAAGACCTCAGCGCCAAGCGATTGCATGAGCGGAAACAACAGATATGGTCTATCGATTTGTTCAATGCAAATGCCCCATATCTCGGGCTTCCCATCCTTGTCGATATCGATGGTAAGTTTTTTTGCCAGGTCCACGACCTCTTCCCATGTCATGCGACCTGATATTTTTTCCGAGGGAAATGGAACACCATATTTTTCGAATATCGCTTTATTAAAGAATAAGCCTGCCGACGATGTTCCATACGGAACCGAAACAAACTGGCCATTATAGGTTCCCGTCTTGATCGATGATTTGAACCAGGCATTTTTTTCCGCCGGGCTAAAGTACTCATCGAGAGGCAGCAGATACTTTCTCGCCGCATAGGAGGCCGTATTGGGGCCATCAACGATATACACATCGGGAGTGCCGCCTCCGGAGGCAAGTCTCACCTCGATGGTTTGGAATAATTGACCGAACGGAATTAACTGGATGTCGATTTTTATTCCAGGATTTTTCGCTTGAAATTCGTTGATCAGCGGCATAACCTGGTCCTTCGGCCAGCCCATCCACAACACTTCCAGATTTTGGGCGGTCGTCATGCCGACCGCCAGGAATAAGACCAGGAGCACCACAATAAACCTTTTCATGTCGAACCTCCCAACAATCGAATTAGCTCAACGTTTCCGTATGAGTTTGAATGAAAATCTGCTAGAAGGGAAAAAACTGCGCGAGTACAACACCTTGTCACCCCTATCGTTGTAATGTACCTGCTCGAGAAGAAGGACGGGGCTTCCCGCATCAAGACTCAACTTTGAGGCAAGGCTGTCATCGGAAGTAGTCGCGATCAAATCACATTCCGCGAATGCGATAATAATACCATGGTCTTTCTTGAGATTTTCAAAAATAGACTCATTAAATCCTGATTTTTTTACGGGTTTTTTCAGATATCTACATGGAATCAGATCAATACAGCTTGCCACCGGCTTGCCCGATGCTGTTTTAATAGTTTCAATGAACGTAATCAACTCCCCAGGTTTTATATCGAGTATAATTGCTATTTCCTCATCACATATTTCAGTGTCGATTTTTACAATGATATTGCCTGGGATGTAGCCCCTTTCACGAATAAAGTCGGCGACACCTTTAAGTCGCTCTATGCCGCCTTTAATAATAGGCGCGCTATGGGTGACAAAAGTACCGATACCCTTACGCCGATAAAGGAAGCCTTCATTTTCAAGGAGTGTAATTGCTTCACGCAGAGAATTTCTGCTTACACCAAGCATCCCCGCCAGTTCCGGCTCGGAGGGCAAGCGATCACCAGGCTTATACCTTCCGTCAACAACCCTATCAAGTAAGTTTTTTCTGATTTGATCAATTATTGAAGGGTTGCGTAGGCTGCTAAATGAATTATCGCTCATACCTTAGCCTTTTCCCAATTAACGATACTCATCACTTGCTGTTGGACATCCAACAAGAGTCTAATGCTTAATTATTGATTCGTCAAGGAAAAATTTTAATAGATTATTGCTTATGACTCTGTTCCGGATAAAGTCGGTGCTATACTAAAAAGCTATCACAAATCCTTGTATATTAACGAGAAACATATATAGAAGACCTCTGGAATGCTTTATCCTGGAACTGATGATCATATCCGCAGTAACTACGCATTTGAACCATCCCACATAACCTGGCCCATCCTGACGCCTATCGCAGAGCTATGATGCATTGAGCATCAGCCGATTTCATCTCCACCGAATAAATCATTCAAATATATTTGTTGAGGAAAAATCACATCAATGAAATCGAAACCTATTAGAATCAAGTTGGCGGATCTTGAGAAAAGATAATGATATCAAAAGGTCTTCATTGGTAAGAGTATTTAATACAATAAAAATCTAGTGTACGTCAAAATCATTTGAGTATCAGTAATAGCATGAGTACTATTACAGTAAATTAAGTATATGTAAATTATTCAAAAAAAGTTAATACACGATTTCCTTGTTTTTTGACTTCCTTTGAATCGTTATATGCGTAGCTGATTTTAGTTGACAGCGCACATCTTTGATGAGACTCTCAACTAGGAGGATTTTATGAAGAAGATTGTCTTCTTAGTGTTATCAGCGTTTATCCTGCTTTTTATTGGTTGTACCACAGATAAGGATTTAAATTCTTCCAGTGAAAAGTCAACAACCGCGAAACTACAAGACCTAGTAACTATTAAACCAGATGTTATAGTTGTTGGAGGCGGCTTAGCGGGTTGTACGGCGGCTTTACGAGCCTCCGAATTAGGCGCAAGAGTAGTACTTTTTGAGCAAAGTGACAAACTAGGCGGTTCAGCCAATACTGCCGGTGGTTCAATTAGCGGCGCAGGTTTTAAAATGCAAAAAGAAGCAGGTATAGAAGATAGTCCTGACAAGTTTTATAATGACTTTATCACCATGGGTGGTGGAGAAAAAAACTTGAACAAAGTAATTGCTCGAAAGCATGCCGAGGAATCGGGCAATGCAATAGATTGGCTTCAGGATTATGTGGGTGTCAAGTTTAATGGCAAGGTGGATAGTGGCGGGTATCTTACCATGAATACCAATAGAGTCACGTATACCGCAGGAGGAGCGGCATCGGGAGGAGCCAGGTATTTTCTTGAGGCAATATATTCGAAATTGGATGAATTTGTTAAGAAAGGAACCACGCAGTTATTTGTTAATTCCAAAGTAGAAAGTTTGTTATTTAATAAGAACAAAGATGTTATTGGTGTCGTAATGAATGGAAAGGAATATAAGGCGCCTTCTGTTATTATTGCAACCGGTGGATATGGGTATAGCGAAAAATGGCTCAAGGAATTTAACTTCACCAACATAACTTCTAATGACCCTAACACTGCTATAGGCTCTGGGTATGATTTTGCCAGGTCCGCTGGAGCCGCATTGGATAATATGGATTATTGTTCTTGTTATGGCGGATCAGTTCCTGTAAGTGGCTTCCAGGCCTCACTAAGATGCAATATCAACTATAATGGAGCCATATGGGTAAATACATCCGGAGAAAGGCTGTTTAATGAACCGGTCGCCTCATCCATGGATAAAAGGACTGTTTGGAGAACTACCGATCAAAATATAGTCTACATTATAGTATCCGAGAAAATGATATCCGATGATAAGCCCCTTTTCTCTGGAATGATGAGCAATTCAAAACCATTTGATAACAAAGAAAAACTAAACGAGTTGCTTTCCGAAGGAAAGTATGCTTTTAAAGCAGATACGATTAGCGAGTTATCAAAAATGATCAATACAAAAAATCTTGTCAATACTGTTACAAAATACAATAGTGATATAGCATCGGGAAAAGACACGGTGTTTGGAAGAACCAAGAATTTATTAACTTTTGACAAGGGGCCTTATTATGCCATTTATACAGTGCCTTATCTAATGATGACCGCTGGTGGACCTAGGATTAATGCTGACGGACAATTGATGAGAGCTGATGGGTCTAAGGTAGGCAACTGCTATTTAGCTGGTGAAATCATCGGTTCAGCAAATGTCGCCGGCCATAATACAATAGGAGGTATTGGTCACAGCTTATGTACAACTTGGGGACGAATATCTGCCGAAAGCGCGGTTAAAAATTCCTTGGTTTTAAAGAAATAGTACAAAACCAATATTACTATCAATCGTTTTTGAATATTTTAGTTTCGTTAGTTTCATATCTTTTACATGAAACTAACGAAACTTTATTTGTAATCTGCCACTAGAATCATCATGTTTTGTATTAATCTTATGCTTTTTTAGATTTACTCACCTCGTCCTTGATGTATATCAATGACTTCATTAAAGCGTACATATCGAGTCTGTTATCTTTAATGCCGAAGGAATCATGGGCATTGCGAAATAACGAAAACAGCTGATTGTAGATCATTGTCTTTTCTGGATCAGGCGAATAACTAACTCCAGATACCCTCGTCATCGCCTTAATTGCTGAGGAGAAATCAGAATATCCTCCCGCTTCCCTACCTGCCGCGACAGCCGCTGATATTGCGCTACCTAAAGCGGCGGTTTCTTTTGATTCTGAGACTTCCATTTTTCTGCCCAAGACATCGGCGTATATTTGCATTACAAGAGGACTTTTATAGGCTATCCCACCACAATTGATTATCCTGTCGATTCCAAACCCTGATTTTTCGAAATGCTCAACAATAGTTCTCGCGCCAAAGGCGGTACCTTCTATCAGGGCCCTATAAATTTCGGCCTGCGACGTATGAAGTGTTAATCCAATAACGATCCCTGTAAGTCGCTGGTCCATAAGAATGGTCCTATTACCATTAAACCAGTCCAACGACAACAATCCCGAAACGCCTGGATAAATTTTCGAGGCATCGGTCTGAAGCTTTTCATACATGTTACTATTGGAATTATTCAATGAACAAGATGATTTATCGGATATTATCGAAGAATACCATTTAAATATATCACCTACCGCAGATTGGCCCGCTTCCAGGCCGTAATAACCGGGCAAAATAGAATTAGGTATTATTCCAGCTAAGCCCGCAACGTCTGAAAGACCTGATCGAAGAGGTGATATCATCATATCACAAGCGGAGGTACCGATATTTCGTACAAGAATATTGGGCGCAATTCCTGCGCCAACAGCGCCAAGATGTGCATCCAAACCACCAACAGCTACTGCGATGCCCGTTTTCAATCCGAGCCTATCGGCCCAGTCCGAGCATAAGTGGCCTGCCTTTTCACCAATAGGGAAGGTTTCGCGCCCTAGTGTTTCGCCAATCCTGGCCAGCTCTGGATGCAATAGAGAGAGAAATTCTCGATCAGGCCATCCATCCCAATCAGGATGGAACATAGCCTTATGTCCGGCCGAACAAATACCTCTCTTAATTTTTCCCGGCGTGGTATCTCCCGCCAGCAATGCTGGAATCCAGTCGCACATTTCCACCCAGGACCACGCCGATGAGGAAACTTCTGCTGTGGTATGTACGCAGTGTAGAATCTTCGACCAAAACCATTCGCTTGAATAATTTCCACCAGTCTTATATAGATAGGACGGCCTGATTTTACGAGCGAGTGTTGTTATCGCTTGAGCTTCGTCGATAGAGGAGTGATCCTTCCAAAGCCATACGTACGCATTCGGCTCATCCTTGAATCGTTCATAAAAAGCAAGCGGACAGCCGGTTCGATCGACAGGCATCGGACTGCTACCGGTCGAATCAATTCCGATGCCAATTACGGAATCGGATAAAATGCTATACTCCCGGCCTGCCTTATCAAGTAAGGACGTAATTACCGCCTCTATGCCACTGATATAATCTCTTGGATTATGCCTCGCGAGAAGCGGTTCTTTTTCGTCAAGAATGATTCCATTTACGCCGGATGGATACTCATAAGTACTGGATGAAACTTGATGTCCATCGGCAACGTTTATGAGCACCGCTCTCACCGAGTTAGTGCCATAATCAAGGCCTATTGTATATTTATTTTCCATAATGGTCGCTCTTCTTGGCAATACTGTTTAGGAATATATCCTGCAAATTTTCCAAGTATCCTGACGAACGATGATATGCGTTATATATCTTGTCTTCCGGGTCAACAACCCTGCTGGGCTTAATAACTCTATTACGAATAACTTCAATAAAATTTTCAACGCTATTTTTAGCTACCAATGCACAAGCCGCCGCTACTGCCGCTCCAAGCGCCGCTCCTGCGTCTTTTATCTGCAGTACTTTTCTACCCCAAATCCCAGCGATTCTCTTAAGAACTTCATAACTTGACGATCCTCCCCCAGTCACGGTAATTGACTCCGAATCGAGACCAGAGAATGACCTAGAAGCTAGGTAAACAAGGCTGAGAGATGAATCCACCACCCCGGCATAATTTTCTGCGAAGGGTAATTCGTTCCCGATGTCGAGTATAGGTGAAATCGGAAAAGACTCTTCCCTGGGTTGGCAGATTCGCGTTATTGAACCAGGAGTTACCGACGCTAAAGCCTTTTCCGATACTTGATAATCAGAGGATAAATATCCGCTTCGTTTGCGTAGATCATCCCAAGTCAAAGATCCATTTGTTCTGCATCCAAAAAGAAAAGGTCTGCCAATACCATCATACATAGCATTTGCTTCTAAAACAGGCTGCGAACCTTGGCCCATTATCACGAAACTAGTCCCAAGGGAAAGCATGCTTCCAGAGGCCAAAACCTTAGTTTGAGGATTGTCCCCTGACGAAGCGATAATCAAACAATCCTGCGAAAATCCGTATTTTTTTGTGAAATATGGCGCAATTTTGCCAATGACAGTTAAGGGGCTTGATAGTGGCGGTAATCTTGACAAAAGGTTTGAATCAGGCAATCCACAGGAAATAGTTGCGTCGATTAAGACTTGATCCCAAACTTTTTCACGCCAATTCATGAGACCAGTGCCAGATCCATTCCCCCAATCTATCGGAGCATTTGGATCACCTGATAATACGGCAGCGAGAAAGGACGATATGAGATGGATGCGTTCTGTATTTCTATACGCTTCTTCTAAAAGAGACGCCGTCCGTGCCAATACCGAGCCAGTGAAACGGACCGGGCTATTTGAGCCGGAAATTTTTGTTATTGCGTTTGGGCCACCCACAAATTTTCTGATTTGCATAGACTCTTTGAGGGAATTCGAGCTCATCCAAATGGGGGCTCTTTCACTAGAGAAGCCATCAGCAAAGTAATCTGTCAGCTTCCAGTTATCCATAGGGCTTCGTAAGTTATATATTGATTGAACACCTTTCTCCGATAGCCATATTTGGCCATGTTGTTGCGCGGAAACATTAATTGCTTCTGTTTTACCGATTAAATTTGGACAACTTTTATATAAGTCACTGAAACAGGCATCTAGCGCCGCTAGATACATTTGGGCTGGCTGAGAAGCTTCGCCGGGTTCTAATGGGGGCAAAACCATTGTGGTCGGATCTAATACATACTCTTTTAAACGATAATCATTTTTATAATTTACCCTTACCTCCGCTTCGATTTTACCATTTGCCGCGTTTAAAACTATCGCCGAGGTACTTTGCGTACTTGAGTCTATGCCTAAGACAATGCTTGATAAATTCATATTACACCTAAAAGCAATACTTTCCTGAACCTCCATTAAAGCTGGGAAAGGCAAGGTTTAAACATGACCGCCTAGCTAAATCAGTTATTTAAGCCTTGCCTTTTGCGATTTGTCCGATACTCAAGATGGTATGAAAGAAAACGCTGAACCCACTTAACAAACCGAACCATCATCAAGCCAATGAACCAGCTGCCCATCTACTCATTCTTTGCCAGAATTCCGCATAACCAGACCATTCTAGTAGACTCCCGGCCCAATGAGGGCCCACATCGCTTGCAAAAATAATTGAACGCCCCTTGCCTACTTTTCTTGTGGCAATTTGAGGTTCGCCGTTATACGATGCGATAAGATAGGAATCGCTCCGGAGGTGGGTCTTATTATACCCTAGCAATAAATAAGACTCATTCCACGGAAGCCCTTTAACGATGGGGTGATCGGGGTCGTTGAAATCGAGCTTGAATCCCTGAGTAATTTCCATTCTATCGTCGACTCCGCGAGGCTCGCATGTAACCGGCATTATTTCCTCAATTTTCGTTCCACCCCAAAGACCCTTTCCCTGAATACCGGAAAAGCTAAGCCAACCGCCAATCATCATGAATCCGCCGCCCTGAACGACGTAATCATGAAGTCCCTGAATACGATCGGGACCCATGGGAACCTTAAAGGGTTGTGTATTCCCGGGTTGCAAGTTTACGCTATTGAACCCCAAATCGCTAAGAATCACACAATCGTATTTTTTAAACTCTTCAACCGTTGATGGCATGTCTCGTATGGATTCGCTCGATCTGATATGGACAAGATTGATATCTGGGGCTGCATTAAGCGCGTCTCTTAAATAATGCGCGGAATCTGAATAGTAAGTGAATGTCCAACTATCAATGCCTTTGATCGATGTCGACACGTTGACTTGAGTATCGCCCACATACAAAACGTTGATCTTCATAAATTCCTCCTGATAAATTATTGTAAATTCATAACCATAATGTCAAAAATCAAATATGAATCTATAACACCGTTGATAAAAATTCCTTTGTACGCTGGCATTTTGGATTGGATATCATTTCTTTCGGATCTCCCTTTTCAGCAACTACGCCTTGATCCATAAAAATCAAAGTGTCCCCGACCTGGCGTGCAAAGCCAATTTCGTGTGTTACGACTAGCATCGTCATACCTTCAGTCGCCAGATCTTTCATCACCTGCAGAACTTCTCCTACTAATTCGGGATCCAGCGCGGAGGTGGCTTCGTCGAAAAGCATTATCTCAGGTTCCATTGCGAGAGCCCGGGCAATCGCTACGCGCTGTTGCTGCCCACCGGAGAGTTGACTGGGATATGAATTGATTTTTTCAATCAAGCCAACTTTTTCCAATAGAATTTTGGCACGCTCCATTGCTTTACCTTGCGATTCTCCGTTTACAACTCTAGGCCCAATAGCGACGTTAGCGCCGGCGGTCATGTTGTTATAGAGATTGAAATGCTGGAAAACCATACCGACTTTCACACGATAGGAGGCTGCTTCGTGTTCATTCCAATCCCTGAGAATGCTGCCATGTTTGGAATATCCGACTAACTGTCCCTTAAATAATAACGCGCCACGATCAATTTTTTCGAGGAAGTTTACGCATCTAAGAAATGTGCTTTTCCCTCCTCCAGAAGGACCGATAATGCACACAGTCTCGCCTTCTCTAACTTTCAAATCCAGGCCTCTAATAACTTTAATGTGCCCGAAAGATTTCTCAACGCCACGAGCTTCAAGCAAGATTTTGTCCGACACGATTATCACTCCTTGTTAAGGTAGCTCAACGCACTCAATGCCCGTGTACTGCTCAACATTCGCTCACGTAAAAAATCAGACATTTTAACACCTGTAGTTGTTGATCCAGCGCCGAATTTCCTCTCGATAAAGTATTGACCAATACTAGCGATTGTCGTTCCAACCAAATACCAAATGCTTGCCACAATCAATAGCTCGATCACCAAAAAAGTCTTGGCATAGATATTTTCAGTCACAGTAAGAAGATCTTGCGCCGCAATTACTGAGGCGAGAGAGGTGGTTTTCAGCATGCCAATGGTCTGATTTCCAGTAGGGGGAATTATTACACGAAGTGATTGGGGGATAATAATGTATCGCATTGCCTGACGGCGAGTTAAGCCGGTAGCTAAAGCCGCGTCCATCTGACCTCGTGCTACAGAAAGAAATCCAGCTCTTACAATTTCTGCCATATACGCGCCCTCGTTTAATCCGAGCGCCAATATGGCCGCGCCAAAGGTGGTTATTACATGATTGGTATTCAGACTAAACGAACCAATACCTATTCTGGGAAATATCAATGCCATATTGTACCAGAAGATTAACTGAACCAATACAGGCGTTCCGCGCAACACCCAAATGTAGGCACTGCTGGTTACCCTAAGCACCGTATTCGTAGATAATTTCATAAGCGCCAAAATCACACCTAAAACTATACCAATAACCATAGAAAGTATGGTAAGTCTTATGGTTATCGAAAATCCTTGCATTATCGCTTTGTCAAAAAGGTACTCACCGAGTTTTGGCCATTTAATATTCGGATTCACCGCCACTGCCCATAATAAAAGCGCGAGCAGTACCGCAAGTATTGCGGCGGCAATCCAACTTCCCCATGGTTTTGTTTTTATGTATTTCAGATTTGTGGAAACACCAGAAGCGGTTTCTTTTTCAGCATTTTTTATTTTAACCATGATGTCTCCTTAGCTTGCAAAAATCCAATTCCTTACTTTACCCTATGCCCCATAGCAACCACAATAAACAAACTATTCTTAATACTTTTTAACCTTATAAAGCATAAATAAAAACTTGAGAGATAATTACGTGTCTGTTTCATTTTCAATTAAAAGATAGCAGTAGGTACAATCTGTACCTACTGCTAAGTTTATTACCTCTCTACTCTTTTCACCCTCAGAACTTTAGGACCATCATCTGACCGAATTCTTGCGCACTGTACGGCAAACTCATCAAGACCTTCGACGATATGAGCCCAGACAGTTATCGGCCTTATTCCGAGTACAGAATCAAACGTAACACCCCTTCCATACACAAAAGCAAAATCCCAAATCTCTTTTCGTTGTCCCCTTTCATTATGGGGAGGGATATACAACCATCCGATGTCTCCAGGAGAAGGATAGGCGGTAGCATTCTCGAGAGGGAGAGCTTTTGGATCGAATGTTTTGTTCGACTCTGGGAAATCACTTATAAATACTTCAGGTCCGGCGTACATGGCATGTATCGCTTTTGCCTCTAAAGGGTTTTTAAGCGCTCCCCATAGCGTTTCGCAAGTTTTTGGGGCATCATCTTCATAAAGTTCGGCAATAGCTTTGACATTTGTACCAAGTACCTCAATCGAAATTCGGCGATTCATTAATTTCCCCTTCCTTAAGATGTATAGTCGTCATAAAAGATTTCAAATAAAAACCAAATTCCCTTCGATAGATCATTGATGTGGCAAGAAATAAACTGTTTATTTCTATTATCCTTCTGTCAACGACATCAAGATTTCTTCAAACCACTACTAACCATTGGGTTGAGCAAATCTCGCTCCATCATTAATCCAAGGAACGGGAATCATTCCACCTTCAAGACCCCACTTTGTAAGGATCTTTTCATACGCAGGACTATGAATAACTCTCAAAAGCGCCTGTTCAAGACAGAGCAATAAAGCAGGATTATTTTTTGCCACACCAATAGCGTTATAGCCACCACCATAAAGCTCGTTTAAAAGAACCTGGAGCCCCGTATCCGAATTATGCTTTACGTAATAGTTTGAAGTTCCTGCCATTGCCAAAGTAGCGTCTGCGCGACCAGATTTGACGGCGAGGTTTGCCTCATTTTGATTTGGATATACCTGGATATCGATTTTTTTTGCATTTCGCTCGTTAAACTGCTCCACCAATCCTTGCATAACACTTCCACGAAGTACTGCGACCTGCTTACCAGCCAAATCGCTCAGAACCTTGATACCTTTTGGATTGCCCTCCTTTACAAGTATCGCATTTCCTTCTACGGAATAGTTCACAAAATTTATTTGCTTTTCCCGGGCAGGCGTATCACCCATACTAGAGATGGACATATCAAAACGACCCGACATTACGGCTGGTATGATCCCCGCAAAAGCGAGCGGAGTGAATACAACATCGACCCCGAGTACCTTACCGATCGCATACGCTAAATCGATGTCTCCCCCTATGATTGTTTTATTATCATCGGCATAGAAGGTATAGGGCGGAGATCCGGCGCTCGTGGCCGCATTAATAACCCCTGCTTTCTTAATCGATTCAGGGAGCAAGTCATGGAGTGCCTGGTTGAATGATACGTCGAAATCCTGTGGAGCGGCGGACAAGAATGAAGTTAAGACTACAAAAAGCAGCAAGAATCCAAATACTCGTTTCATACAGAGCCTCCTGGTTACCCTTAAAGGGTATTGATGGTTTGTTGCCCGACTTCGGAGTAGTACTTAACCAAGAGCATATACTTGTTTTGCCTTTTGTCAAGAACAAAATTACATATTTCTGTATACACAAAAATATTTTTATGTATACAAGAGGAAATCTTGAAATTTCTTATTTGATAGGATATATATTATCAATATGAAGAATACAGAAAACTTAGAAAAAAACAATCAAACTTTGGAAAGCAAGGCCTATTTACATATAAAAGAACAAATTATGTCATATAAACTGAAGCCGGGAGAGATACTCTCGGAGATAGAACTAACCCGAAGACTATCAATGAGTCGTACGCCAATTCATCAAGCATTATTGCATTTACAACGAGAGGGCTTCGTCGAATACCTACAAGGACTGGGATGGAGAGTTTATTCATTATCATTAAAAGATATAATGGAAATATTTGATGTAAAAATTGTCGTGGAAAGGATTATAATGAACGAGGTAGCTCTTCGCGAAGCATCAAGCAAAGACCAAATCAGAAAATGCATAGAAAAAATGCGAAACGCCGCAAAAAAAAGGGATTTAGACGAATGGATCAAGCTGGATCATGAACTTCATGATCAAATACTTGCATTGGCCAGCAATTCGCGGGCAATAAGCATAATAAATCAATTGAACGAACAGCTTTACAGATTCCACAGCCGATATCCACCTTTGGACTTAGCGCAACGGCAACATGACCATGACATCATTGTCGACTGCATCCTCAATGGAGACGCTGAAGGCGCAAAGAAGAACAACTCCGAAAGTTTAATAAAGCTTAGAGATGAAATGGAATATGTTTTGCATAAGATTATTTTTCCGCTAACAGACTATATTGTATAACACTGTTGCCTGGTTTTTGATTTTAAAGTGTGGATAAAAAGTACTTATCGAACATCGAACTGAATCCAAACCGGACAAAGCGACCCATTGTCGTACCTCCCGCAACCTTGGATTATTGGATTGCAGACAATTTTTGAAGCTTCCCCAGAACCACGCGATCATACCGTTCTGTATTTTTAAAAACAGCCCCAAATTTAAAAACTTTTATTTGACATGTACTAGATCCTAGTTTATCATTGATACTTATAAGAAACATCGTTCTCTTATGGAGAACTTCGGGGGTAAAGATGGAACCTGAAAATTGCGTAAAAACTAATAATGAAATCGTGGCTCTTAGAAGACAAAGGGATATCGATTACGCTGAATACGAAAAAGCAGGGAGGGTATGGGGGCTTGTACCACGGGAAAGGATAACAAGAATAAAGTTTCCTAGAGTTAGCAAGGCAATAGTAGAGGGTTATCTAGCTCTTGAAGATATGACCACAACTGTCTCTGATGTGCTAGATTCTCTTGGAATATACGGTTCTATTCCTTCCTCCTATATTAAACCCATAATACCCGGTTCGAAACTAGCAGGACCAGCCGTCACGATAAGGAACATACCTGTACGCAAAACACCAACTCAAGGAGCAATAGATCGAGATTTTATCCAAATGTCGACCAGAGATATCTATTATCTCGGTGAACCAGGGGATGTTCTTGTTTCTGATTTTGGAGGAAATCTTGATGTATCAAATATGGGTGGACAAAGTTGTACGGTTGGGAAAAGCTGCGGTTTTGCAGGCAACATCGTCAACGGTTGTGCTAGGGATGTGGAAAGCATTCGCAAAATGGGTTATCCGGTTTTTAGCGTAGGAACGACACCGATAACTGGTAAATTTCGTATGGAATGTATCGAGATGAATGGCCCAGTAACACTTTGTGGCAGGCTTGTTGTTCCAGGCGATCTAATGCTCGCAGACGATTCGGGCGTTTGCATAATTCCTTACGAAAAAGCCGAAGAAGTACTAGAAAAAAGCATTAAAATAATGGACGAAGAAGAATACATGCGTAAATTGATTGCTTCTAAAGTATCTTTGGACGAACTTAGGCCGTTGTTTAGGAAAAGATACAAATAGGAGAATTGCAATTCTATATAACGGGCATGACCCGTAATATAAGATATTTAATGGAGGTGACCGCGATGAGAAAAGGGGTTAGCATTTTTGTTCTACTTGCTGTAATTACGTCTATTGTTTTTGGACAACTAGGAAATTCGGGACATTCATCTAAATCTCCTATAACAGTTATCATTCCGTTTAAAGCAGGCAGTACGACAGACCTTCAAGTACGGTTTATGCAAAAATACTTAGAAGATAAAATCGGTACAAACCTAGTAATAATTAATCAAGATGGTGGTTCAGGGATAATAGGAACCACTACATATATTAATGATTATAAATCGGACGGAAATTCCATTCTTTATGCCCTAGCTACCCCAGTAGTATACAAACCCCTTACTGGCGATACGAAATATACATACGAAAATGATCTTCAAGCAGTTTCGCGTACGATGTCTTCGCCGATGTATCTTGTAGTACGCAACAATTACGACAAGACTGCTACAGAGTTAATTCAATTTATTAAAAGCAAACCCGGTGCGTTTAAATATGCACATGTTGGTACTGGCGGCAATGGGCATTTAGCCTTTGCTGCATTTTTAGGCAGTGAAGGTTTAAAAGCTGTCGCTATACCATATTCTGGCGGCACAGCCGATTGTTATGCAGCTACCATGGGCAAACAAGTAGACGCATATGTAGTTGGCGAAGCCGATTTGGGTCGAGATGGTGTTAAGCCATTGATCAATTTAGGGAGCAAATCGAGTAATAATAAGTACCAAGATGTTCCAACTTTAGACTCATTGGGTTATAAAGGTTATGAGACGAACAATCTTGCGGGTTTTTACTATAAAAAGGGTGTCGATAAGGCTATCATAGCTGCTTTTGACTCTGCAGTTAAATCAGTATTAAGCAATGAGAAGTTTCTGGCAGAAGCTCAAAAAGCGGGATTTACCTTCATTTATGGTGATTCTGTATCATTTGACAGAGAGATTAGGGTTACAATTGAGAAAGCGATGCCGGTCATGCAGGAGCTCAAACTTGACAAAAAATAGGGGTACTTGACTTATCAGAATATCCGAGGAGAAAACCACCATTCTCCTCGGATTAATCGGGGGTAAGACTTATCATGTCGAAAAAAGACTTTATTCTATATATAATATTTGGTGTGTTTTTTATTACCATCTATTTTTGGTCAAACACTCTCATACAATCTGCCGCATCTTGGCCTAAAATGGTAAGTGTTATTGGGCTAGTATTATCATTTATCGGTATATTCCGTTATCTATTTAGACTTATTAAAAAGAATTTGGCTAATAGCGAAGTGTACCCTGTTATAAATAAAAAAATTGTACTAAGAAGTCTTTTTCTCATAATTATTATGTTAATATGGATAGCTTCAATAAAACTTCTAGGCTTCCTGTTTTCATCACTTATAGCAATAAACATAATTGTACAATTTTTTACTAGCACAAGAAATTTTAAAAAATATACATTTAATTTTTGCATCACTTCAATCATTGTGGCTGGCATGTATTACTTATTCATCTTATTAGGAGTGAGCTTTCCTGCTGGTAAAATATTTTAATCAGCCAAAGGAAATAGCGTATGAACAATTATTTGAGTTTATTATTGGCTACTTTTTCACTGTTCAATTTGACAATTATTCTTCTTGGGACACTAGTAGGGGCAGTAGTTGGAGCTTTGCCTGGATTTACTGCAACAATGGCGATAGCCATTTTAATACCGATAACATATACATGGGACGCATCTGCTGCATTGATCTTCCTTGGCGCGATCTACTGTGGCTCAATGTATGGCGGATCTATAACAGCCATCCTGATAAATACCCCAGGTACGGCAGCCGCTGCGGCAACGACTATAGATGGCTATGCGCTCACTCAAAAAGGACGATCTCAAGAAGCCTTAACCCAATCAGCTGTGGCTTCTTTTTGGGGTAATATTCTTAGCGTAATCGTCTTATTATTTTTTGCCCCAAGTCTTGCGAAGTGGGCTTTTAACTTTGGTGCTCAAGAACGATTTTTGCTTGCATTATTCGGTTTAGCAATAATTGCCTCCCTTTCCACAAAAAACATGCTTAAAGGCCTTATAATGGGGTGTTTAGGTTTATTGATCGCAACGGTAGGTATGGATCCTGTCATGGGTAAATCAAGATTTACTTTTGATACCACATACTTGCTAGGAGGCATAAACCTTATTCCAGCAGTAATAGGTCTATTTAGTATTACTCAAGTATTTACTTCAATAAATGACGGCTCTGCGGCAATAAAAAAGGAAAATATCATTAAATATAAAATAGTTAAAAATAGCATAAAAGATTTATTCAGATATCCATTAACTTATTTACGATCTTCAATAATAGGAATAATAATTGGAATTATCCCAGGGACTGGTGGTGATGTTGCGTCATACTTATCACACAATGTTGGAAAAATGTTTTCCAAAGACAAGGAATATGGTCAAGGCTCCCCTGAGGGTGTAGCGGCTTGTGAAGCAGCAAATAACGCAGTCGTTGGTGGTACTTTAATCCCTACGTTAACATTAGGCATTCCTGGTAATGCTACTACCGCCATATTGCTTGGAGGGCTAACCTTACATGGGCTCACCCCTGGTTACGCGCTTTTCACCTCAAATGCCGACACAGTTTTCCCTTTCATTTTTTCCCTTTTTTTAGCTTCATTACTATTTTTGGTAATAGGACTTAAAGGCGCAAGATATTTTGCTCTAGCGACTTTAACCCCTAAAAACATTCTTTCCGGTATGGTAATATTTTTAAGCACGGTCGGAAGCTATTCAATTCGCGGCAATATCAATGATGTCATCATCATGCTGATTTTTGGAATTTTGGGTTATGTTTTGAAGCTTTTTAAATTTAGCATAGTACCTATTGTCCTCGGCATGATTTTAGGAAGAATGGCAGAAGAATCCCTCCAGCAAGCATTGCTTCTCTACGATGGTTCACTATACGGGATATTTATAAGCTTTTTTACAAGACCTATTTGCATTGCGTTAATACTATTCATCGCTCTCTCGGTTGCATACCCTATCTATGTTGACAGAAAGAAAAAGTCAAGGATTGAAGAAAAATCTTAAACGAAGCTCTTCATATTGAAAGTTCATGACTTATCTTTTTAGCTGTTTCTATAAGTAGAAGGGTGTATTTTTCAATCTTTTCTTTGGTTATCCTAATTTTGGGAGCTCCGATAGAAATAGCGGCCCAAACTTTGCCATTAGAATCTCTTATGGGAGCACCGATTCCAAAAGCTTCCAATACGAATTCCTCATCGCTGATCGCATACCCTTGTTTACGTACATTTGCTAATTCAGTAATAATTTCTTCTGGTGATGTTTTAGTATTTGGGGTTAAAGCCTTTATTTCTTTTTTATTAATCCATTCCCGTATTATATTTTCATCTTCGTATGCAGCTAATGTTTTACCAATAGCACTTGCATAAAAAGGACGTGTGGCTCCAATGCTTCCTGTTATTCTGACAACCTGCAGGCTTTCGGCCCTGCAGACAATTGTTGGCTTTCCTTCTACCATCATGCCAAGATTTACATTTTCATTGACCTCATCACGTAGCTTTTCCATATAAGGCTTAGCATAATGTGTAATTCCAATGTGTTCTTCAAATGCCTTTCCAATTAGATATAATGAAAGTCCTAGCGTATATTTGCGATTTGAATTGCGCCTTGCGAAACCACTCTCTACCAGTATCTCTAAAAGCTTAAACATCCCGCTTTTTCCACAACCAATTTTATTCCCCAACTCAGTCACCCCATACTCAAATGGCGGTTTTGATAAAATCTTAATTACTTGTATAACCTTTTCTTGTGAATTCATAATACCTCTATTCGACACGATAACCTACCACAGGTTAAAACAATGGCCAAATTACAAATTCAGTATACCATAATAACATATATTAAACACTATGGAACGACTTTCGAAGGTGGGCGAAATAATTGTCCCCGTCGAGTACTCAGCTGGTTTTAAAAGCGATGGGTTGCATTGTCGGTCGATTGACGCAGTCTGCAATAGAAAGGATGCTTATATTGACTTGGGCCTTGAGCAAGTTTGCCGCGACTCCAGCGGTTACTCCATATACTGCCGCTTTATCTACCCATTTCCTATTTTATATATTTT
>Ga0334890_1002155_pt1 | contig 23473 bp, 25 predicted proteins | sample GraSluR1_MG_3_FD_207220 | JGI IMG/M metagenome (GOLD analysis project Ga0334890, IMG submission 207220) | Sludge microbial communities from methane-producing bioreactor in Wageningen University, Netherlands - Granular Sludge_31_08-R1 | ecosystem: Engineered > Bioreactor > Anaerobic >... | reverse complement strand
TCGTAGCTTTCCTACATCACTGCCAAGCCCGAAGTATGGCCCAAAGCCTACGACAGACTACCTATTGCATCGAACACGGACTCAATCGATTATGTTTGTCATAACGTGGACTTTGGAAACGCCGTGGACATAGCCCCGGGCCGCGCTACGGACGCAACGTCTAGCGCAACGCGATGGGCAAGTAAAAGGTGCTACCCGGCGGCGCGCCGCGGTCATGCACAAAGACATCGAGCGTCCCGTTGGCGTCACCCGTTACCAGATCGCTCGCCGCAGAGCGAAAAGCCACATAGCGCCCGTCGGCAGAGATCGAGGGGGTATCAGAGGCGCCATTCCCCTGCACGCCAGCAGATGTGACCGAGACACAGGTTGTCTCGCCCGTCTGCCGGTCATGTATGAACAGATCATAGGCGCTATTGGCATCTCCCGGCGCCAGGTTGTTGGCATCGGACTGAAAGGCGACATAGCGCCCGTCGGCAGAGATCGAGGGATCGAGAGAGTCGCCATTCGCCCGCGCCCCATCGGATGTCACCGAGACGTGGGTGGTCTCGCCGGTCTGCCGGTCGTGCACAAACACGTCCCAGGTTCCGGCGGCATCCCCTGGCGCCAGGTTGCTGGCAAGCGAGTCAAACGCGACGTATCGCCCGTTGGCGGAAAGGGCCAGCTCATAGGAGAAGTGGTTCGCCTGGGCGCCACCCGTTGCCGTCGAAACACGCTCCGTCTCGCCCGTCTGACGGTCGTGCACGAATACATCGTACATCCCATTGGTGTCATCTGCCGCCAGGTTGCTCGCCTGCGAGCGAAAGGCGACATAGCGCCCATCCGCCGAGATGGAGGGCGCTTCCGAATCGCCGTTTCCCTGCGTGCCACCGGTCGCCACCGAGATCCGCGTGGTCTCGGCGGTCTGCCGATCGTGCACGAACACATCATAGGCCCCATTGGTATCTCCGGGCGTCAGGTTGTTGGCCTGGGACTCGAAAGCCACGTAACGCCCGTCCGCCGAGAGAGAGGGATTCGCAGAGTAGCCGTTGGCCTCCACCCCGTTCGAGTCCACCGAGACACGGGTGGTCTCGCCCATCTGCCGGTCGTGTACGAACACATCATAGGTCCCGTTGTTGTCATCCGGCGTCAGATTGCTCGCGCTCGAAAAAAAGGCGATATTGCGCCCGTTGGCCGAGATAGCCGGGGATCGAGAGCCGCCATTCGCCTCCAACCCACTCGAGGCGACCGAGACACGGGTGGTCTCGCCGGTCTGCCGGTCGTTTACAAAGATGTCCGAGGCGGCATTGGTGTCGCCAGCCGTCAGGTTATCCGCGTCGGACTCGAAAGCCACATAACGCCCATCGGCCGAGATGGAGGGGCACTGGGCCCAGTCATTGCCCTCCGTCCCATCGGATGCCACCGAGACGCGCGTGGTGGCTCCCCCTGCCTGGGCCGGACCCAGAGCGCGCACGCCAGCGAGCCCACCCAACAACAGCGAGATCAAGAGGACGAGTGCGAGGCCAAAGGATACGATAGATTTCATAGAGCCCCGGTTCCTTTCCAAAGGCGCGCCTTTGTCTCGTACAGACGGCAACGAACACAATTCGACTGGGGCGCAATATAGCCGCGCGCCACGGAGACGTCAATCGCTATGCAAAGACCCTCGGGCTTGACGCGCGGAGCTTGTAGCAAACGAAAAGAGGCGCCTGGCCCTCAGGGCGCCAGGCGCCGAACAGAATCGCCAGGGAGCGACCGCGTCCTGCTCCCCTGGGCGCGCGCCGTTGTTCGCGCTCCGAACGGGGAGTTGCGGCAGCGTGGGCACGCGGCCACGATCCCACGTCCCGCTCACGCCTCCGCCGGCTCTGCCGCCTCGTCCTCCTGCGTCTCGTCGCGCCGCTCGCGCTTGCCCATGCTGGCCAGCACGATGCTCACCACCGCTACGACACACACGATGATGGCCTGGATCAGCGCGGGGCGGAAAATCTCGCGGCCCACGCGGATCACGCCGACGGCGGCCTCGGAGAGCACCAGGGGCGGCGCCTCACTGAGCGGCCCGCGACCGAGCAAGGTGATGATCAGCGTGGCATACAGCAGCGAGACGGCCAGCAGCGCCAGGCCCCCGATCAGCAAGCCGATGCCCCAGCGCCGCCCGAAAGAGCGCCAGCGCTTGATGGCCCACAGCGCTGCAATGAGCAACAAGGCCAGGGCCGCCAGCGGCGCATAGCGGCCGATGGTGCGCGTCAGCCGCAGTTGCCCCTTGAGGGTCTCCGGCCCCACCCCATCCACATCCTCCACGGCCTCGAGCTCGCCCGTCAGGTGGAACTGGGGCGGGATCTGGGCGACCACATCGAGCAGCGAATCGTGATAGTCATTGAATTGGTCTTCAGTCCAGGGCTCGGGAAAGGCGCACAGGTTGTAGGGCACCTCTTTGCCCTGGGGCGCAGCGGCCAACCGCGCCTGCAGGTCGGCGATCTGCTCGGGGACGCAGGGCTCTAGCGCGTCATAGACGATCTGGATGGCGTTGTGGCCGTGTTCAGAATTGACGCGGTCTTTGAGCGGCTGCATCGGCCAGACGATCTGCGGGTTGCGATAGGTCGAGTCAATCCAGGCATAGGTGCCATCCACCGTGAGGTGTACCCAAGGAGTCAGGATCTCATTGGGCAACACCTCGAAACGTTCGGCGCGCCAGTCATCCAGGTCGAGGATCGCCAGCAGCTCGATGATGTCCGGCTCGTCCACCCAGGGGATGGCGGTGGTGGTCTCGGCGCGCACCTCGGCCCGCACGTTGGCGTACCATTCCAGCGCCACGGGGATCAGATCGGAATTGGTGACAATGTCCGTGAGCACTGTCTTCATCAGGGGCGGGTTGAACACGGTGCGGTAGATGTCCCAAGCCAACAGGCTGAGCGGCACCACCAGCGCGATCAACACCGCCAGCACGATAGAGAGGAACCGGGCCAGCCCACCTGGCCGCTGCTCCTCCTCCCGACTCTCCCGTTCGTCCTGCGCTTTGCTCTCGTCTTTCTCAGGCATGGTCCCTCCTCATGCGCCAAGGCGACGTAAACTGGCGCGAGTGTAACACCGTGCAGGAGCATCGTCCAGGCAAGCTGCAAATGCAGCCTGATGTGAGAACGTTCGAACGTTCCCACGTTCCGGGTTACAATAGCCCCATCGCAACCCCAAAGGAGGTACCAGATGCTTTCGACCACCGAGATTCGCGCTCGCATCCCGGCGGAGGATGGCCGCTATGATGTGATCGTCGCCGGGGGCGGCCCGGCGGGCCTGGGCGCGGCCCTGGCGGCGGCCCAGCAAGGCGCCCGCACCCTGCTGCTAGAGGCGCGCTCCTTTTTCGGCGGCGTGGCCGCCGTGGCCCTGTGGATGCCCATGAACCGCATGTTGCTGGAGGGCGGCAGCCGGGGCGGCGTCCACGAGTTGCTCGTGAGTAAGCTCACCGGCTATGGCGCCGATGCCTGGACGCCCTGCCGTGTCAACTGGATCAACGGCGATGGCCTGGATGTGCACCCCGAGTACCTGCGCCTGGCGGCCTATGAGGCGCTGGAGGAGGTCGGCTGCCACTATCGCCTGTATAGCCCCGTCACCGATGCGATCATGCAGGGAGATACCATCACCGGCGTGCAGGTGACGGCCAAAGAGGGCATGCAGAGCTTTCAGGCCCAGGTGGTGGTGGATGCCACCGGCGATGGCGATGTGGCCTATCGCGCCGGGGCCGAGATGGTCCAGGGCCGCGAGGAGGATGGCCGTTTCATGCCCGTCTCGCTGGTGTTCGCCCTGGCCAATGTGGATGTGGACCGGCTGGTTGACTATGCCGACCACCACCGCGAGGAGCTACAGGCGATCTATGACCAGGCCGAAAAGGCGGGCTTTGCCGTGGCCGCCTGGTACGCCTATGACCGGACGACGGTGCCCGGCGTGGTGACGGTGAACAACGGCGGCTGGCGCGGCCAGGGCAGCCTGGATGGCGCCCGCAGCGGCGACCTGACGGCGGCGGACCGCATGGGGATGCAGGTGGCCGTGGATCTGGTGCGGCTGGCGCGGCTCTACCGCATCCCGGGTCTGGAGCAGTGTTACCTGGCCCGCGCCGGGGCCGCCGTGGGCGTGCGCGATACGCGCCGCATCGTGGGCGAGTATGTGGTGACGGTGGAGGATGCCCGCAACGGCGCCGAGTTCGACGACGTGATCGCCCGCAAGTACGGCGCCATTGACGCCGTCCAGCTCTACACCGGCCAGATGGAATCGGGGTTCGCCTATCCCTACCGGGCGCTGTTGCCCAGGCGGATCGAGAACCTGCTGGTGGCGGGGCGCTGCGGCTCGGCCACCTTCCTGGGGCACGCGGCGGGCAAGAGCATGGGCAACATGATGGGGCTGGGGCAAGCCGCGGGCGTGGCCGCCGCCCTGGCCGCCCGCCAGCGCGTCACCCCAAGGGCGCTAGAGGTGCGCCGCGTGCAAGAGGCGTTGGTGGCCATGGGCGTGCCCCTCTTTCGCCAGGGCGAGCCCGCCGGGGAGTAGCGGCCATGCCGGAGACCTGGGTGCGCCTGTACGGCGAGCTGAATGACTTTTTGCCCGCCTCGCACCGCCAGCGGGCGCTGCTGTGGCGCTGGGACGTGAGCCCCTCGGTCAAAGACCTGATCGAGGGGCTGGGCGCGCCCCACACCGAGATAGACCTGCTGCTGGCCAATGGCCGCCCGGTGGGGTTCGGCTATCCGGTGCAGGATGGCGACCGCATCGCGGCCTACCCGCCCTTTTGCGCGCTGGATGTGACCGAGATCACCCGCGTGCGCCCCGAGCCGCTGCCCGCCCCACGCTTTGTGGCCGATGGCCACCTGGGCGCGCCGGCAAGGTATCTGCGTATGCTGGGGTTCGACACGGTCTATCACAACGATTGTGGTGACGAGACCCTGGCGCGGAGCTCTTGTGAGCAAGGACGCATCCTGCTGACGCGGGATCACCAGCTCCTGATGCGTAGCGTTGTGCAACACGGCTATTGGGTGCGGGCCACCCGACCCAGGGAACAACTGCTGGAGGTGGCGCGGCGCTATGCCCTGGCCGACGCCATGCAGCCACTCACCCGCTGCCTGCGCTGCAACGGCGCTCTGGCGCCGGTGGACAAGGAGAGCATCGCCCACCTGCTAGAGCCGGACACCCGCCGCTACTATGACGCCTTTTGGCGCTGCTCCGGTTGCCAACGCATCTACTGGCCGGGGTCGCACCACCGGCGTATGCTCGCGCTGATCGAGGAACTGCGAGACGAGTTGGGGGAGCCGCCGTCCGACCGCTAGGAGCCCCCCTGGAGCTGCCGAAAGCGGGCCTGCACCTCACCGGCGCGCCGCTGCGCTGCCGCCACGGCGGCCCGTTCGTCGGCGGCGCTCGTCCAGCTATACCAGTGCTGGCCAAAATCCACACCCAGCAGGCTGTTGGGCCCCAGAATGCCGATGCTCCCGTGCAAATAGTTCTCGATGGCATCCAGATCCAGAATGTCGTACTGGCTGGGCGGGAGCCGGGACATCCAGAGCACCCAGATATCCTGCTCCATCTCGCGGGAGCCATAGCCCTGGGGCAGCCCCCTGCTAACGCTCTGGCGGATCTGTTGTAGCCGCGTAATCGCCGTTTGCAGATCCCGATCCACACGGCTCATGGCGTTGTCGGCGCGGGTCAGCGTCTCCAACAAGTCGAGCATGTCATCATCGCTCATGTCCACTTGGCCACCCGCCACCCGCGTGCGGATCTGGCCGGAGAGGTACTCTCCGGCCATGGCCAGTAGATGCAGGTTGGTGGCGGTGGGGACAAAGCGCACGGCGTCGCGGTACATCTCGGCGGCCCGTCGCCAGATGGTCATCTCTAGCACGGCGGGCTCCATACCCTCGGGGGAGAGCTCGGTACCCTCAATGCGAAACGCGGACGTGACGCCCGAGGCAAGTATCGCACCCCCCGTGGCCTGCCCGGCGGCGGAGGCGCCCGCAACGGCCGCCTCGTTCAATGTGAGGGCAAAGGCGCCCGCGGCCGTAGAGGGCAGCAAAAAGGCGGCCGCCACCCCCAGCAGAATGCCGACGCCAATGCCGACACAGATGTTCGTCCAATCCTGCTGGTTGCGCGCCTCGGCCCGCCCTGCCCCGATGACCCTGGAATAGCGCTCCCAGGCCCGCGAGTACTGGCTGGAGAGCCGCAACAGAGATGACCTGACGGCATCGCCGGTGCGCACGCCTTCTAGCGCATAGTTCTGGGCCCTCAAGAAGCGCATCTGCATACGGGCGCGGATGGCCTGCACATCGGATAGGCCGAAAAAGTCGTGGGTTACCTCACCCTCTTGCTCGTCGTCATCGCGGCGCAGCGTGGGGATGGCCTGGCGGGCCAGGGCAGCGGGCGGCGCGCCCTGCATACGTAACGCCAGCTCTTGCGCGGCGCGGTTGCCTCCGGTGCGGGCCACCTGGCGGAGCAGGGCGCGCTGCGGCGCGCTCTGTGCCTGCGCAGACCCTTGGGCGTATGCCAGGGAGCGCAAGGCGGGCGCCGGCGCGGGCTGGGCTGCCCGGTCCACGTGCGGTTGCGCCGGCTGGCGCGTGCGCGGGGCGTTCTCTCGTGGGCGAGCCTTTGTGGGGGATCTGTCCATTTGCCCTCCCGAACCGATCCGCTGCATTGCCAGGGGCAGCATGTAGGCTTGCGATGTACCCATTATAGCGCTGTTGAGTCGCAAAAGCCATAGGCACGCGCACCGGGCGCGCCTCTCCCCGCCCCGCTAGAACCCCGCCAGGCGCGCCAGGTTCAGCCCCTTGACCTGGGCGCGTTCCTGCTCCGACCAGCCATCCAGCAGGCTATCCACGATGAGGTGCGGCGAGCCGCTGCTCCAGGCCAGGCGCTCGGGGCCAAAGGCGCGGGCCAAACGTGTCACAAGCGGCTTGAGATCCAGGTGCGGCTCTGGCGTGTGGGAGCAATGGGTCAGCCCGGAGAGCTTTATCGTCACGTTGCGATGCTTGCCCAGGGCCAGCACATGGTCGTACTCGTCCGAGGTGCCCATCTGGGGCTCGGCCAGGTGGTCAATGAGCACGGGAAAGGCGGGGTAATCGGCCACGGCGCGGGCCACCTGGCGCGCATAGTTGGGCCCGATGTGCAACTCGATCACGAGACCCAGCTCGCCGGCGCAACGCCACAGATCGCGCACGGCCAGATCGTCGAAACTGTCCAGATACTGCTCTTTGCCGCGATGGGCGTGAAAGCGCAGGGCCACGATGCGCGGCTCGCGGCGCACCAGGGATTTCAGTTTGGCCGAGGCATCGGGATCGCGGGGCAGGAACAGGCAGGCTCCCTTGAGGCGCTCGCCGTCATAATCCAGGCAATCGAGGAGCAGGCGATGGTCGTCGCCATAGGGCTCGGGTTGCACCAGCACAGCGCGATCGATGCCTACGGTCTCCATGCGCTGCAGATAGGCGCCCACGGGATCAGGCGAGCGGCGCTCGTCCGGGGGCAGATAAGCGGCCTGGGGGTGAAAGGGGTAACGCTGCACGTCGCTGGAGAACATGTGCGCGTTCCATTCGACGATCATGGCAGACCTCCTCGCGGCCGGGGCCGCTATGCGGGTCGGTAGCGCATTCCATCGTCGGCGCCCAGCTTTTCCGTCAGGATGTCGCGCAGGCGCTGGCGGGCCGTGTCCAACAGCCAGGTCATGGTGGCCTCTTGGATGCCCTCGGCCTCGGCGATCTCGGCCACCGTAAAGCCGACGGCGTAAGCCTGGATCGCCCGTTGCGAGATCAGGGGCAGAGCGGCGATGGCATCGCGCAGCACAATGCGCAGGTCGAGCCCGCGCCCGAGCCGCTCCTGCAGCGCCGGGGGCAGGCTCCCGAACATCTGCTCATAGACTTCATCGGGCGTGGCGTCGCCCTCGTCGCCGCTGCTAAAGAACAGGTTCTCGGCGCCCACGCGCTTGCGGCGGGGGGGCTGTGCCTTGCGCACCCGATTGACCCGCCGGTACGACTGGTTTTCCTGTTGGCGGCTGTAGGGCGCATAGCTCAGGTCGCTGCCCGAGACGCCATAGCTGGGGGCAAAGCGGCGACGACTCTTTTCGCGGGCCAGCTCGGAGCGAGCCCAGGCGGGCCAGCGCTCCTCACGCAGGGCCAGCTCGTACGCGAGCACGCAGGCCCCGCAGACATAGGCGCTGGCCTGAGCCAATTGTTTGCCGCAGATGCAACATTTGAACATGGTGGAAGGGCGCCCCTCCGGACGCAGCAAGGCTCTCTTGTTGACGCGCCTATCATGGCCTGAAACGGCCATTTCGTCAATGCGGGCGCGTGCGCAAGAGCCGAAAACTCGTACTTGACTTTTCGAGTAACGTATGTCAGAATATCATAAAGCGCTTATGCCGGATGCGAGCGCATACCCAGATCTGCATCTGCGGGTTATATTGGGCATCGCGCGGGCGCAAGAGGAATATTCTACAACTGGCTTGGCAGGGCTTGCAGTTATGCGACAGTTATTGTATGATGGCGCGAGATGTGTTGTCGCGCCGTGAATAGGGGGGTGCTGTGAAAGCAACAATCTACGATGTGGCCAAAAGGGCTCGAGTTTCAATCGCTACCGTTTCCAGAGTAGTCAGCGGACATGCGCGTGTGACGGAAGAGACGCGCGCACGCGTCTTGGAAGCCGTACACGAGCTCAACTATCGCCCGAATCCGGTGGCCCAGGGGCTGGCGCTGCAATCCACCCGCACCCTGGCCCTCATCATCGAGCGCTTTGACAATATCTACCCTGCCCTGATCGTCGGCGGGGCTGAGGCAGAGGCGCGCGATCAGGGCTATCATGTGTTGGTACAGCAGCTTTCGGACCTGAGCGTGGACGAGCTATTGCGCCTTTCGGCGCGCACGGATGGCGTCATCATGTCGGGCGCCACCTCCAACGAAGAGCTGTTGCAGGCTCTGGCCGAGCAGGGCACGCCCACCGTTTTGCTTGGCAAGCTGCTGCCAGAGATCCGCGCCGATGGCGTGGTGGCCGATAACTATGGGGGCGCCTATGCAGCCGTCGAGCATCTGATCGAACATGGCTACCAGCGCATCGCCCATATCACCGGGCCGGATAACTCGCGCCACGCCGAAGCGCGGCTACGCGCCTATCAGGATGCCCTGCAGGCCCACGATATGCCGCTCCGCGACGAGTACATTGCCAAGGGCGCATACAGCCACGAGAGTGGCTACGAGGTCATGTCGGGCCTGCTGGATCTGCCCGAGCCCCCCGATGCCGTGTTCTGCGCCGATGACCTGATCGCCCTAGGCGCCATGATGGCCGCCGAGGCCTATGGCCGCCAGGTCCCCGGTGAGTTGGCCATCGTCGGCTTTGATGGGCTGGAGACCGGCGCCTATGTGAGCCCGCCGCTCACTACGGTCTTTCAGCCGATGGAACAGATCGGGCGAGTGGCCGTGCAGACCCTGCTTTGGCGTATCGCCAACCCGAATGAGGAGCCCCGCGAGACGGTGCTGCCCACCGAGCTGCTGCTCAGGCGCTCGTGCGGCTGCCCGGCCTCGGCCCACACTGCCGCCATCAGCGGCGCAGCGGCATAGCGCCGCCGGCCGCGCAACAGCTTTTTGGCCCGCATACAGACACCGTGCCCCAGTGGGGCACGGTGTCTCTGTCTACAAGCCGCCCACATGCGGGGCGCTTGCCGCTATAGCCCCTGGCGATAGGCAGCCAGCGCCTCGCGCACATAGGCCGGCCCCACCTGCCCCAGGGGGGATGGCGTCTCGCTGATGCGCTCCGGGATGCGCAGGTCCTCCATCCGGAACCCCTCGCGCTCTTTAAAGGCGTACTTGGCCTGCAAGATCTCGGCGCCCATACGTTGCAAGTCATCGGCAGTGCAAGCGTGGCCCACTGTGGCCAGGGTATCCACCACGGTTTGCGGGTCGTACACGTTGCGGGCAAAGAGGCACACCACCAGGCTGGTGAGCACCTGCCGCCAGCGCTCCTCACGCAGCAACGCCTCGGCCAGTTCGGTGGGCGTCATGCTGGCGCCGCTCTGGGCCAGTTTGAGGTCCACGCTATAGCCGGCGTTATCCAGATGGCTATGGCGCGCGCCCGCCAGCCAACCCACATGGCAACCGGGGCCGGTGTGGTAGCCGGGCATCTCGTTACCGCCAAAGGCCAGGGCCGCGTCTGCGCCGCCATAGACGCTCGCGGCATGCTCCACGCCTTGCGCCAGGGCGCTATAGAACGCCGTCGGCTGGCTAACGATGCGCTGCGCCGCCGCCACATAGCTCTGGGCATCGCCAAAGGCCAGGGGAACGCCGTCGGTCTCCTCTAGCGAGATCAAACCGCGCTCCAGGGCCTCAGTGGCCCACGCCAGCGAGACCCCGGCGCTCATGGCGTCCAGCCCCAAGATCTCGATCTCGTCCAGCAGGCGCAGCAGGCCATTGACGTTATCCAGGCCCAGCATGGTGCCCGCCGCAAAGATCGGCTCGTGGTCATAGCCCACCAACTGCGTTTTGTAAAAGTAAGGCTCGTTGGGATAGGCGGTGCGCAGGGTGGCCAGGTGAATGCAGGCCACAGGGCAATGGGCGCAGGCCACCCGCCTGCCGAGATACTCCTCGGCCAAACGCTCGCCCGAGATCGCATCAGCGCCCTCAAAACGGGCGGTCTGCAAGTTGCGGGTGGGCAGGCCGCCCAGCTCGTTGAGGGGCGCCACATTCATAGCGGTGCCCAATTCGTGGTATTTCTGCATCAGCGACGACTTGGTCGCTGCGTCGTACACGGCATCATAGGCGCGCCGGTAGGCCCGCCGGTCGGCCACGGGCAGGCTCTGCTTGCCCCGGATCACCAGGGCCTTGAGCCCCTTGCTGCCCCACACGGCCCCCATGCCCAGGCGTCCAAAGTGGCGGTAGGTCTCGGTGATGACGCAGGCATAACGCACCTGGCGCTCGCCCGCCCGCCCGATGCGCATGATGGAGCGCAAGCCTGTGCCCGGCTCGCGATCGCGTAGCACCGAGCCCACGGTATAGCTGCTGCGCACGCCCCACAGCGCCGAGGCATCGCGAAAGGAGACGCCTTGCTCGTCAATCACCAGATAGACGGGCAGCTTGCTGGCGCCGCGCACCACCAGGGCGCCATAGCCCGCCATGCGCAGGGCCACGGCGCTGCGGCCGCCCGCGTGGCTCTCGCCCAGGTTGCCAGTCAGAGGCGACTTGAACATGGCCACGGTCTTGGATGCCAGGGGATACAGGCCCACCAGCGGGCCGACGGCCATGATCATGGGATTCTCCGGCCCCAGGGGATCGGCGCCTGCGGGGCACTCTTCTTGCAGCAGCCGGATGGCCACGCCCGTGCCGCCCAGAGCATCCTGGAACAGCTCAGGACGGCGCTGCACACTATATCGGCGCTCGCTCAGGTCCACATACAGCACGCGCTCCAGCAGACTATCGGCGGTCATGGGACGCCTCCTGTATCTCTTCGAGAGCGATCACGCCATAGGGGCAATAGGGTGCACAATAGCCGCAGTAGACGCAGATGTGGGGCTTGTTCTGCTCGCCATCCCACATGACGGCGCCAAAGGGGCAGGCGCGGACGCAGTTGCCGCAGCCGATGCACTCCTTGGGTTGGAGCCGCACGCCGCCTCCCTCGCGCGGCAACAGCGCATCGGTGGGGCAGACCCGGGCGCAGGGTGGGTCGGCGCAAGCCCTGCACACCACCACCACAAAGCCCTTGTCAATGCCGCCCGCTGAGTGGACATGGATGCACGATTTGGCCAGCCCGCCTTCGCTGAAACGGCGGGCGCAGGCAAACATGCACGACTGGCAGCCTACACAGAGGTCATTGTCAATCACCGAGAGGCGTTTGGCCATAGTTCCCCCTGAGAAACAGAGCTTGCCGCTCACGCAAAAGCGCGGAGAGGTGGTACAAGCATACCATCTCTCCGCGCCTGTGCAAGATCGGCAGGCGCCGCAGTGTTGGTCCAGGCGCCGGGATGGGGTTATTGCCCTCCCATGCCATCCAGCACGCGACGCGCCTCTTTGTCCAGCTCCCAGCCGAACAGATCCAGGTTCTCGGCCAGGTGCTCGCGCGAGCGCGAACGCGGGATCACGACCACGCCCTTTTCCACCAGCCATTTGAGGATGAGCTGGGCCGGGGTGTGGCCAAGGGTCTCGGCCAGACGCCTCAGCGAGCGCTCGTTGACAAACTCGCCGCGCCCCAACGGGCTGTACGAGGTGACAACGACGCTCTTGTCCTCGCAGTAGCGCCGCAACGCTTCCTGGTTACGCTGGGGGTGATAGAGCACCTGATCGTTGGCGATGGGCGTCGGCGTCACCGCCAGCGCCTCTTCCAGGTGCGCGATGGTAAAGTTGCTGACCCCCACATCGCGCACGATGCCCTTGCTATGCAGTTCGCCAAAGGCGGTAAAGGTCTCGCGCATGGGCACATCGGGGTTGGGCCAATGGATCAGGAGCAGGTCCAGATAGTCGGTCTGCAGCTCATCCAGGCTTTGCGCGGCGGCGGCCAGCACCTCTTCATAGCGCAGGTTCTCGCGCGGCACTTTGGTGACGATAAAGAGCTCTTGGCGGGGCACGCCCGCCCGCTGGATGCCCGCGGCCACGCTGCGATGATTGCCATAGCCCACAGCGGTATCAATGTGGCGGTAGCCCAATTCCAGGGCCGTCGCCACGGCGTCGGCGGCCTCAGTGCCGCGCAGGGTCCAGGTTCCCAGGCCGATCAGGGGCATCTCGGCGCCCGAAGGCAGTGTCTTTGTTTTCATTACCACAACTCCCTTGCAGATCTGCTTGGCCTTGTATTCTCTAAGCCAAGATTAGCATTTTATGAAACCAATTTCAAGCCAGCGCGGTCAAGGCGCTTTAGGCTCTGGGCTCAAAAGCCAGAGCCGTCGAGTTGAGACAGTAGCGCAGGCCGGTGGGCGCAGGGCCATCCTCGAACAGGTGGCCCAGGTGCGCGTCGCAGCGTGCGCAGAGCACCTCGGTGCGCACCATGCCCAGCGAACGATCCTCCTGGGTGATGATGACATCATCGGCCACCGGCTGCCTAAAGCTGGGCCAGCCGGTGCCCGAATCGAACTTGGCCTCGCTATCGAACAGGGACAGCTCGCAGCACACGCAGCGATAGAGGCCGGGGGCGTGGTTGTCCCAGTAGGCGTTGCGAAAGGCGAACTCGGTGCCGCCCTCTCGGGCCACCCGGTATTGTTCGGGTGTGAGCAGGGCGCGCCATTCGGCGTCGCTTCTGACGATCTTGTCGGTTCTGACAGGGTTCATGGGGGTTGCCTCGTTTGTGCGGTTGGGAGCGCTGGCGGGCAGCTCCAGTCCCATGCTGCGGCAGGCGGCCAGCGCCATCGCGGCCAGGGCTCCTGAAAACAGGGTTCTACGTTTCATGGCAGGGCTCCCTTTTTTTGCGCAGGTTTCGCTGTCGCCGGGCGCGCGGCGTCAGGAGGCATGCTCAAAGGTCAGGGCCGCCGAGAGGATGCAGTAACGCAGGCCGGTGGGCGGCGGACCGTCCCGATAGACATCGCCCAGGGGCGCGCCACAGCGGCTGCACTCGACGGCGCTCTCGGAGATGCGACCCTCCTGGCGATCACGCACAGGCACAACCGCCCCTTCGATGGGCGCCCAGAAGCTGGGCCACGGGGTGCCCGGGTCAAACTTGGCCACACTCTCAAAGAGCGGCTGCCCGCATACGGCGCAACGGTAGATGCCGGGCTCGAAATGGCCGGTCCAGTTTGGCCCGGCGGGCAGAGCCAGAGCGAGGGAGCAAGATGTCTCCATCTCTCCCTGGGTCTGCGCCAGACGATCCAGGCCAACGCTGCGGCAAGCGGCCAGCGCCATCGCCGCCAGGGCCCCCGATACAAAGGTTCGGCGCTGCATGATCGCACCTCCAAAGAGGACTAATTTTGCTTTCTTACTATAGAATTATACGCGATCAGGCGCCGCCCGTCAACAGGCAGCGGATGCTCGCCTCTCCCCTGAGTTGTGCTACAATGGAGACGGAACCGGCACAGATATCGGCAGGGAACCCTGCAAGGACAGGATCTGGTGAGCCAAGATCGGGAGCAGATGCTCCAAGAGCTGCTCGAACTGGGGCGGCTGGGCCTGGAGACGGGCTATTGGGCCGAGGCCGAGGCCTACTATGAGCGCGCTCTGCGCATCGCTCCCGGCCATCCGGAGGCGCTGCTGGGCAGGGCCCACGCCTGCCGCGATGCGCGCCGCGCCCTCGACGCGGTGCGAGCGCTGCTGGCCATCGTTCCCGATTCTGAGGAGGGGCTGCGCATGCAGGGAGAGCTCTTGCAGCGCATGCAAGATCCGTCCGGCGCCCCTGAGGGCAGGTCGTCAGACCTGGCTACGGGGAGGGCTGCGCCGCCCGGCGCGCGCCGCTCGCGGGTCGTGGCCCTGGGGGTGGGCGCCGCGCTCATTCTGCTCGCAGCCCTGGCCCTATCCGTGCACTTGGGCCTCTTGCCGGGGCCGCTTGCACGCACAGCGCCCGGCGCCACGCCCGAGACGACCCTCTCGACGGGATGGATGGCTTCTGTAACGCTATCGGCCGATGCAGACGCGCTTGCCCGCGCTTTCGGCGCCACGGTCTTGATCCTTTCGCCCGACCCCTCGGGCGTACAGGTGCAGCAAGGCTCGGGCGTTGTGGTTGACGAAAGGGGCATCGTGCTGACCAACCATCACGTGCTGGCCGATGGGCAGCGCAACTTGCTGAACGGCGATGGGCTGGCGTTCATCGGGTTTACGTATGATGTGCGGCGTCCACCCGACGAGTGGTATATTGGGGCGGCTGTAGCCCTGGATCCCGAACGTGACCTGGCGGCGCTGCGTATCCTCTCCACCGCGCAGGGCAGATCGGTACAGGGCCAGGTCTTTCCGCCGATCCTGCCGCGAGACAGCGGTGACCTGGCGCTGGGCGATGCGTTGATCGGGCTGGGATATCCGGCGCTGGGGGGCGAAACGGTGACCCTGACACGTGGCTCAATGGCGGGCTTTGCCTACGCCGCCAATGGCATGCGCCTGGGCAAGACCGATTCCGAGCTGCTGCCGGGCAGCAGCGGCGGCGCGGTGCTGGACGCCCAGGGGCATCTGGCCGGCATCATCACGGCCACGGTGACCGAGGCCCGCACGCAGGGGCGCCTGAGCTATTTCGTCCTGATTGACGAGGCCGCCGGTCTGCTGGCCAGTGCGCGCCAGGCGCCGCACCCCGGCCCATCCTTGCGCTGGATGAGAGACCTGTTCCAAGAGTGGGCGCTGGCCCGTTGACGCATCGAGACGGCGCGACACGCCGGCCCTGGCGCACGGGCAGCGCCCACACGAGAGCTATGGCGAGCGTTACGTAAAGAGCGGCGCCGCCTCTTGGCGCTGCACCAGGGCGCTCATCTCAGCGTCGGTTGGGCGCTCTGCCCGGCGCGACGCGGCCTCCAGGATCTTGGGCAGCAGGCGCACATCGCTGGAGGTATTGAGGAATACCCCTGGGCGGCCCAACACCCAATGCACTGCCAGGTCAATATCCGCCTGCTCGGTAAAGGGCTCGTACCAGGTGGTGGTGTGGTGCGCCTGGCCCTCGGCCCAGGGCCGCCGGGTCAGCGATTTGATGGTCTGAACGGCCACCTGGCGCGCCTCGCACAGGGCCACCAACGCCTCGAAATCCCGTGCATAGGCCGGATTCTGCATCATGACATAGTTGTAGGGCAGCAAGACCGAGTCGAAATCAAAGCGCTCCAGGCTGCGCTTGTGCATCACAGGGGCCTGCACGCCGTGGCCCGTCACGCCGATAAAGCGCACCAGGCCCTCTTCGCGGGCCTCTATGGCTGCCTTGAGGGCGCCGTCGTCGCCCATCGCAACCCCCCACTCGGCCTCGTCCACCAGGTTGTGGAGCTGGATCAGATCCACACGATCCACGCGCATCCGCTCCAGCGAGCGGCGGATCTGGTCGTGGGCGGCCTGATAGGTGCGCTCGCCCGTCTTGGTGGCCAGGAAAAAGCGCTGGCGGTGCTCGGCCATCCACGGCCCGATGCGCAACTCGGCATCGCCATAGCTGGCGGCGGTGTCAATGTGATTGACGCCGTACTCGATCAGAACCTCCAGGGCTTCGTCGGCGACCTGCTGGTTTACGCTGCCCAGGGCTGCGGCGCCGAACAGGGTGCGGGTGCTCATGTGGCCCGTGCGGCCAAAGGGCGCTTGCATTAGCGGAGACATATCGGTTACCTCCTATTGTCAGTGGCCAGGGGATGCTCCCCTGTGCAAGGTGCGGCTCATCGGGTGACATAATAGGCCGGAAACAGGAAGCGTGTCAAGGGATTTGGGGATGCGTGGCCGGGGCTTGGCCAAACCCCAGGCATGTTCAGCAGTATCTTGACAAACAAGGTGTTGTTTTGTAGTATAGGAATAAATCAAAAGGAGGTTCTCATGCTTCAAGAAAACGAACTGGCTCCAGACTTTACACTGGAATCCGACGAAGGAGAAACGGTCACGCTATCCGATCTGCGGGGGAAAAAGGTGGTGCTGTACTTTTACCCCAAGGATCACACGGCCGGCTGCACCAAAGAGGCGTGCAGTTTTCGTGATGACCACGCGCTGATCGCTATGAAGGGGGCTGTGGTAGTGGGCGTGAGCCCCGACTCGGTCGCATCCCACGGCACCTTCCGCGCCAAGTACGCCCTGCCCTTTTACCTGCTGAGCGATCCCGATCACACCGTCGCCGAGCGATATGGCGCCTGGGGCGAGAAAACGGTGGCCGGCAAGACGTCCGAGGGCATCCTGCGCTCGACCTTTGTGATTGACGAAGAGGGCCGCATCATCAAGGTGTTCGCCAACGTCAAGCCCGAGGGCCACGCGCAAGAGGTGCTGGCCTACCTGTAGCAAGCAGGCCTGCGCAGCAGAACGCGCGGGGAGCCTGTAGGCTCCCCGCGCGTTGTTTGTTGGCAACCGATCAGACGCTAAAGGCTTCTGCCCCTTCTTGCTCCTTGGGCTGCGCAAAACGCGCCAGGAACACGCCCAGCTCATAGAGCACCACCAGCGGGATCATCAGGATGATCATATTGATCGGGTCGTGGCTCGGGGTGACGACAGCGGCGACCACGGCGCTGGCCATAATGGCCCAGCGGCGCGCCTGACCAAGCTGCTTGGCCGTCACGACGTTGAGCTTGGCGAGGAAAAAGATCACCAGAGGCATCTGGAATAGAATCCCCATCCAGAACATCACAAAGGTGACAAAGCTCACATAGCTCTCGATGGTCCATCTGTTTTCGACGAGATCGGCCAAAAAGCTCTGCATGAAGGTGATCATACCGGGGAGCATGATCAGCGCGGCAAAGGCGACGCCCGAAGCAAAGCAGATCGTGGCCCCCGGGATCAAAAAGTTGAGATACTTTTTCTCGTGGGGCAACAAGGCGGGCAGTAGAAAGCGAATGAACTGGTATACAATAACGGGCATGGCAATCGTAACGCCCAGAATGAGCATCACCTTGAAATACACCATGATGTTTTCGGTGGGGTGGATCGCCTGGGGCGTGCCCCCCAGCGGCCGGATGATCAGCCGCAACACCGGCTCGGCAAACAGCCAGCTAAGGGCCGTCCCAACCACCAACGCCAGCATGGCCCTGACCAGGCGAGTGCGTAGCTCCAGGAGATGCTCGATCAGGGGGAGTTCTTGATCGTGCATTATGCTTCCTCTCCGGCATCCTTGGCGAGATTCTCACTCTCGTCTTCAGGGGGTTGGCCCCCTGCTCGTGTGCGCCTTGCCCGCTCGCGGGCGGGCGGCTCCTCCATCAACACGGGGCCCTCCAGCACCAGGGGCTCGGCCTCATAGTCTTCTCCCACCATCACCCCAACCGAGATCTCGATGGCTTCGGCGTTCGGGTCGAGATCGCGCACGATCTCTGGTTCGGGGAGCGCCTGCTCTGGCGTGGGCTCTGGAGCGCTGGATGCAGCCGCCGGGGCGGCGGACGCAGCCTCGCGTCCTGGCGTCCGCGCGGCCGGCCCCGAGGTGGGCGCCTGGGTGGGCAGGTTGTAGACGGGCCGCCCGGGCGTTGCCTGCCTCCCCCACTCGACGGTGGGACTGCCGGGCGCCGCCGCACCGGGCTCCTCGAGGGGCGCCGCCAGCGTATCGCGCACATCCTTGAGGCCCTCGATATCTTGCTTGACCTCGGTTATTTCGCTTTTGATATCGCCCAGCTCGACATTGAACGCATCGCGGAACTCGCGGGTATAGTCACTGGTCTCGGCGCGGAGCTTGGTTACCCAGCGCCCCAACTGACCGGCAAACTCGACCATCTTTTCTGGGCCGAGAAAAATCGTGGCCAGCACGAGAATCACCAATAGCTCGGAAACACCTATCCCAAACATGGAACGAAAAGACCTCCTTCCGGGCAAGACGGCGCTCGCAGGTCATTGGAGGACATGCTATGCCTCGCCAGCGCCCGTAGCGGGCTTGAGGGCGATGCCGTAGCTCGCCATCAGATCTTTTCGCTGGGTCAGCAGCGTCCCGAGCACGCCATTGACAAAGCGCCCCGAGCTTTCACTGCCGAATAGCTTGGCCAGCTCTACGGCCTCGTTAATGGCGACTTTGGGAGGGGTGTCGCTGCCATAGAGCAGCTCGAGGGCGGCCAGGCGAAGGATGTTGCGATCAACGGGCGCCATCTGCTCCAATGGCCATTCGGGCGCGATGCGCTGTATGATCGTATCCAGGATATCGCGGTGTTGCAGGGCCGCTTGCACAATCTGGCGGGCGAACGCCTCGCCCGTCTCGGGCATCGGCTGCGCCAGGAGTCGTTCGCGCAATACCAGGGTTGCGTCGTGGCCGGTGACATCCACCTCAAACATGGCCTGCAACGCTACCATGCGAGCCAGTCGCCTAGGTTTCACGCTTGCTCCACACCATGGGGCGCACTAATCGTCTGCTGCGGGGCTGACATCCGCAATGTGTACATTGACGGCCAGCACCGGCATCCCGACCATATCCTTGATGGCGCGGGAAACCTGGGCCTGGATCTCTCGTCCCAGCTCGTACAGGTTAATGTCCCTCTTGGCCACAATGCCCAGGTCCACGACCACGGCATCATCCACAATGTCAACACTGACGCCGCCGCCCCCTCCCTTGCCCCGGAACAGGCGATCCACATCGCTGGATAGGTCGTGGTGCAATTGCGCCACCCCGGGCACCGACAGGATCGTCAGCCGGGCGATCGTTGCCAGCACCTGGGGAGAGATACGCACCGAGCCTTGCTTCTCTTCCACCTTACCCTCCATGTTGATGTAGGCGCGGGCGCCGCGTTCGGCCATGAGCTACAAACGGGCCGCGAGGTTGCTGCCCTCGATCGGCCCGTTCACGCGCCATCACGCTCGGCCTAGCTCTCGACGTCGAGCACGGCCTTGCCCCGATAGTGGCCACAGGCCGCGCACACCGTGTGTGGCAGGCGCATGGCATGGCAAAACGGGCACTCGACCAGATTGATTTTGGTCAGGTGATCATGGGCGCGGCGGCGGCGCGTGCGCCCGTGCGACTGCTTTCTTTTCGGTAGTGGCGTCATGGATGCTGTTCCTTCTCTACTCTTGGCTTTCGGATGTCCCCAACAACTGGGCCAATATGGCCAGCCGGGGATCTACTTGCTGCGTTTCACACGTACAGGTTTCGAGATTGCGGTTCACCCCGCAGACCGGGCAGAGCCCCTTGCAGTCGGCGCGACAGTAGCCCGGCTCCAACGTCTGGGCGATGGCGTACTGCCTCAGCACCTCGGTCAAATCCAGGATGTGGTGCTCGTCAATCAGCAGCTCGGGCTCGTCATCATGCTCCATCGAGGCCTGCCTGCCGGTCTCGATGTCAATGGTCGGGTAGAACTCTTCCTCGATCTCGATGGTCACCGTGGCATCGGTTGACTCGAGGCAGCGGCGGCAGGTCTGCCGCAGCGTCATGGTGGCCTCGCCCATCGCCAGCACGCCCTCGGGCGTTACCACAAGATGCACGCGCCCCTCTACCCTTACCGGTTCGGGGCTGTTATCATCAATGTTGCGCAACTCGCCCGACAGCTCTCGCTGCCGAGAGGCGCCGGTCCCTTCTTTCAGGAGCTGGGCAACATTAAAGGCTAACATATCGCTCTCGAAACGGTGACATCAATCCAGATTATAGTTGCCAGCCGTCGCCATGTCAAAACTGCTGGCGACGAGGCAGATGCGAACGATGGCGCATCTATGCGGCCAAACGGCCCGTTCGCACGTCCGGCCTGGCGCGCGTACAATGGGTCCGGACGATGTCGTCACTGGCACATATTGAGGAGGGATGGAATGCCCAAGCGACTGATCTGCGTCGGACCGGAGCAACTGGCCTGGCAGAGCTACGAGGAGCCCGCCCTCGAGGGCGACCGGGTGCGCATCCAGATCGAGTTCGCCGCCGCCAAGCACGGCACCGAGATGTCCTCTTTTACCGGTTATGGCCTGGCGCGGGGCGTCTATGACGACGCCGCGCAGCTCTTTCGCCAGGACGCGCCGGCCAACCCGTACCCCTTTAGGGTGGGCAATATGCTGGTGGGGCGCGTCATCGAACGCGGCCCCGAGGTCAAGCGCCTGGAGCTGGGCGCCCGCGTCTGCCTGTACGGCGGGTTCACCGAGACTGCCGTGGCCCCCGAAGCCCGCTGCTGGCCCATGCCCCAGGGCATGCCCTGGCAGAGCGCCGTCTGCCTGGATCCCGCCGATTTCGCCCTGGGCGCCGTGCGCGATGGCAATGTGCGCGTCGGCGACGCGGTGGCCGTGTTCGGCATGGGCGCCATCGGCCTGCTGGCGCTCCAGGTGTTGCGGCTGGCGGGGGCCCACCCCATCATCGCCGTCGAGCCGCTGGCCTCGCGCCGCACCCTGGCCGGGATGTGCGGCGCCGACCTGACGCTGGACCCCGGCGCCTGCGATGCGGGGGCCGAGATCCGGGCGGCCACCCAGGGGCGCGGCGCCGATGTGTGCATCGAATACAGCGGCGCGCGGGCGGCCCTGCAGGGCGCGCTGCGCGGCGTGGCCTATGGCGGCACGGTGGTCATGGGCGCCTACCCCGCGCCCTATGGCGCCGGGCTCGATCTGGGCGCCGAGGCGCACCACAATATCCCCCGGATCGTCTTTTCGCGGGCGTGCAGCCAGCCCGACCGTGACCACCCCCGCTGGAACAATGAGCGCATCTATGCCCACTGCTGGGAGCTGCTCAAGGCAGGGCGCCTCTCGGGCGAGGCGATCATCCAGCCCATCGTGCGCTTTGAGGACCTGCTGAGCGAGTATCCCAAGATCGTCAGTCGCCCCGAGGACTATGTCAAGCTCGGCGTGCGGGTGGGGTAACTTGACAGGCGTTTCTGGAAGGCGGGCGTCCCGCCCGCCTTCCGACGCCCTGGCGTCAGAACGCTACGCCACGGACAAACCCCTGGCTTCTGGGCGGGCGAGACGCCCGCCCTCCATAGCCGAGGCTGTGTGCTCACCGATTACAGGATTGTGACATCGCCATCCTGGATAGTCGGGAACTCGTCCCCCCAAATCTGAGCAGTTACCGCAGACCCACCCCCACCCTCCGCGCTTGGACGCAGGGGCGGTTCGGGCTACACTGGGGGCCATCCCAGCCAAGGAGTCAGCCGGTGATCGCCAAACGAGCCGCACAGATCGCGCCCTTTCTCGCCATGGAGGTCATGGAGCGCGCCCAGGCACTGGAACGGCAGGGCGCTGATATCATCCACCTGGAGGTGGGCGAGCCCGATTTCGATGTGCCCGAGTGCGTCAAAGAGGCCATGCAGCGGGCCGTAGCCGGGGGACAGACCCACTATACCCACAGCTTGGGCGAGTTGCCCCTGCGCGAGGCAATCTGCGCCTACTATGCCGAGACCTATGGCGTGGCCATCTCGCCCGAGCAGGTGCTGGTCAGCTCGGGCACCTCGCCGGTGATGATGCTGCTCTTTGCCGCCTTGCTGGATGAGGGCGACGAGGTGATCCTCTCGGACCCGCGTTACGCCTGCTACCCCAACATGGTGCGCTTTGCCGGCGGCGTCTGTGTGGATGTGCCGGTCTATGAGCAGGACGCCTTTCAGTTCGACCCCGAGGCGGTGCGCGAGCGCATCACGCCCCGCACCAAGGCGATCATGATCAACTCGCCCTCCAACCCCACCGGCACGCTGCTCTCGCCGGAGCGCATGGCGGCCCTGGCAGAGCTGGGCGCGCCCATCATCTCGGACGAGATCTATCACGGGCTGGTCTATGAGGGGCGCGAGCGCTCGATCCTGGAGTTCACGCCGGACGCCTTTGTGCTGAATGGATTCTCCAAACAGTTCGCGATGACGGGCCTGCGCCTGGGCTATCTGATCGCGCCGCCGGCCTATATGCGCGCCCTGCAAAAGCTCCAACAGAACTTTTTCATCAGCGCCAATTCGGCGGCCCAGCAAGGCGGCATCGCCGCGCTGCAATGCGCCGCCCCGGACGTGGCCCGCATGAAGCGCACCTATGACGAGCGCCGCCGCTTTATGATCGCGCGCCTGCGCGAGCTGGGGCTGGGTGTGGCCGTCGAGCCCACCGGCGCTTTTTACGTGTTCGCCAACGCCCGCCACCTGGGCAACGACTCGCTCTCGCTGGCGTTCGACATCCTGGAGCGCGCCCATGTGGGCGTCACCCCCGGCATTGACTTTGGCCCCAACGGCGAGGGGTTCCTGCGCTTTTCCTACGCCGCCGCCCTGGACAAGATCGCCGAGGGCCTAAACCGGCTGGAGGCGTATCTGGCGGGCAGATAGACCAAAGCCAAGAGAGACCGGGGAGCCCCAGATCACCGCTTCATCCTGGTGAGGGTGATAATGATCACGCCGCTGCCGGGCTGGAATGCGGTGGGCCGTTGCTCTCCCAGGCCGCTGGTGGCCCAAGGGGCGTTGGGGTGCGCATAGTCGTCGGTAAAGGCGAGCTCGATCTCGTCATTGGTCTTGAACCTGATCAGCCCCCGCGCCAGGGGCCGGGTGGGCAGGCCCGCAAAGTAGTACAGCGGGGTCAGTTCCGGCCCAGCCAGGTTTCGCCTCGGGATGATGTTGATCCAGGCCGGGTTCTGGGAAAAGTCAACCGAGTACTCGCCGTGGCTGGGGAGTGCGTGGCTTCCGTGATCCACAAAGGTATGATCTGTGCGGAACTCGATCTCATAGAGGCCCGATTTCCATGTACCGATGAGGCGCTCCTCTGGACGCTCTCTGGTCAGCAGCCAAAAGCCGCCAGCCAGGAGCGCGATCACGAGCACCAGGATCACCGATCTTGCAGCGGCACCTTTGGCCATGTCCGGACGCTCCTTATCCGCTCAAGAGCGGATGCTGTGTCTGGCAACTCATCTCAACATGATTCTAGGCGAAAACTGTGAGGCTCTCAAGCCCATGGCCGCTGACCAACGGCGTTGCATCACCTGCGCGTTCACTCACCTAAAATCGTACTTTCAGAGTAAGGTTCCTTCAACTGATAATCGTACCAGGGAGGGGGCCATGGATGAAAGGAAGATGTCGGTGGGCGCACAGATCGAGTACTTGTGTACGATG
>Ga0334890_1002154_pt1 | contig 23508 bp, 24 predicted proteins | sample GraSluR1_MG_3_FD_207220 | JGI IMG/M metagenome (GOLD analysis project Ga0334890, IMG submission 207220) | Sludge microbial communities from methane-producing bioreactor in Wageningen University, Netherlands - Granular Sludge_31_08-R1 | ecosystem: Engineered > Bioreactor > Anaerobic >... | reverse complement strand
CTGAATAATTCTTCTTCAGGTATTTTTTTAAGTGACAGCACCAGGTATCCTGGAGAGAAGTACTTTGGTATTTTTATTGATGACATTGAGAGGGTAATTTCTTTTTTAGATAAGATTTAACAATCCCGGGGCTCTCCAATAAGTAAATTGTTTTTGCCATATTAGACCTTCTCGGAATTAAGAACATTCTTTCTGCAGTGTTTTACCTTGAAAACTCGGATATTTCTGAAATTTCAGGGGAAATAAAGAATATCATAAAGCTTATTGAAAAAGAACGGCCTGATGAGATAAGGCTTTTCAGAAAATGGATTAAAAACTTTTTTTATGGAAATGACGAAATATCTGATGAAATACAAAATGGCATTAAAGAAATTGAAGAGGTTAAAGATATGCTTTCAACTTCATTAAAAAAACGTGATAAAATGCAATTTCAGCAAGGCGTTCAGCAGGGACATGAAAAAGGTATTCAGGAAGGTATACAGAAAGGTATACAAAAAAAAGCTGCAGATACTGCAAAAGCTCTGCTTAAGGAAAATATGTCTGCCAACAAAATTTCAGAGATCACCGGTCTTTCTCTTGAGGAGATTAAAAAGCTGAAATAAAATGGCTTTAATCTGAATCCGGGGAATCAACAATCCCCCCGCCCTGCGGGCACCCCCCTTAAGGAAGGGGAGATTAATTAAAAACATAGACTGCAGGCCTTATTAAAAAAATCATACTGCTATTTAATTTTTTATATCCCTATGCCTCTGCAATATCTTTTCAGCAGCAGTTTCTACAGAAAAAAGTTCTTTAAGCATTTTAGAGGCATTATTGCCCATCTTAAGCCTTAAAGAGCCATCCTTTAACAACTTAACTGCATTACGATAGAAAAGCTCATCTTCTCCATTAATGCTTACAAAGCCGGCCTTATGGTTTTCTATTGTCTGCTGCAGATCGTTCCCTTCGTTAACACTTCCGAGAATAGGGATATTCTGCACCATATATCCAAGAAGTTTTCCCGGGAAATTATGGGTATTATGATCTGCTGCAAGGGAAAATAACCCTATATCAGATTCGGCAAGTATCTTTTTGAAACTTTCCTGATCAACAGGCGGCAGATAAAGGATATTATGAAGATTTTTATCCTTAATAGTTCTTTTTACAAGATCAACCTCATCCCCCTCCCCGAGTATTACAAAAGCGGCATTTTTCTCATCCTTCATCTTCTCAGCCAGCCTCATTATATTACCCATATCCTGAGCCCGGCCGATATTCCCCCCATAGAAAAAAATCACCTTATCTTCCAGAGAATACTTTACCCTGAAACTGCCGTCAGTCTTAATTCTGTTATTTTTGGCCCAGTTGTACAATAATAAAGATTTTTCAGAGGTCTTCGAGTTATAATTACTATTAAACCACTCCAGGTTTTTGGGAGACTGAAGAGCAATTGTATCCGCATTCCTGTAATTTAATTTTTCGAATAATTTAAAATAGAGGGTAATGGGTGAATACCTGCTTATAGTTCCATTATCTATTACCCACTGGGGGAAAAGATCGCGCAATATAAGGAAGGTTCTGCAATTATAAAGTTTTTTAAGCTTCCCGGCAAGAGGCCCGAAGAATATGGTTGGGGAGTAATATACAAGATAGTCATATTTATCATTTTTAAGTATATGCTTTAAAGAGCTCCAGGCCTGATATGAGAGAAGCAGTTCATTGATTGCACGTTTTACCAGGTTGACATTTTTTATCTTCCCGGATTTAAAATAATATACATTGATACCATCGATATTTCTGTTTAAAAATTTCTCAGTAATACGATGATCAGGTGTGACTACCGACACTTCATGCCCTTTACTTTGCAGTTCCAGTGCCATTTCGTGCATCATTTTTGCCGCGACTTTTATGCTATGGGGGAGATAATCATCAACGATTAGAAGAATTTTCATTTTTTCTGCCATACTACTCTATTAACATAATCAGTATAACTGATGATAATTCTTAGAACCTTCTCAGAAACATTATCAACATTATAATCATCAACTATACGGATTGCACCCGGATTTTCAAGAACCGCAATGGCATGCATAACGCGCTCAGGATTTAACCCGGTCATCATAACCGCCCCCTCCTCCATTGCTTCAGGTCTTTCATGAGCTTCGCGGATATTTAATGCCGGAAATTTCAGAATTGAAGACTCTTCCGAAATTGTACCACTATCTGACAAAACAGCTTTTGCATTTATTTGTAAAGCAAGATAATCGATAAAACCGAGCGGTTTTAATAACTGGATCAACGGATTAAATTCTACCCCTGTCTCATCAATTCTATTTCTTGTTCTCGGATGGGTTGATACAAGAACTGGGATTTTATAAGTTTCTGCAATTTCATTTAGTATTTTTACAAGATTAAAAAAGATATCCGAGTTAATATTTTCTTCACGGTGGCTTGATATCAGAAAAAATCCTTTTTCTTTCAAGCTATATTTAGTTAAAATTTCACTGGAGTTAATTCCGGGAAGAATAGAATGTATCACTTCATACATGGGGCTGCCGGTTTTAATAACCCGATCTGCGGGAATACCCTCCCTGAGAAGATATTCCCTCGCAATGGAGCTATATGTAAGATTGATGTCGCTAATATGATCAACAATTTTACGGTTAGTCTCTTCAGGTACGCGCTGATCAAAACACCGGTTTCCTGCTTCCATGTGAAATATGGGGATCTTTCTTTTCTTCGCAGGGATGGCGCATAAACAGCTGTTTGTGTCTCCAAGAACAAGAAAGCTGTCTGGCTGCTCTTTCTCCAGTACCGGATCAATTTTTATAAGAATATTGCCGATTGTCTCTGCTGCATTTTTACCTGCTGCCTCTAAAAAATAATCCGGTTTTCGAAGCCCCAGGTCTTTAAAAAATATTTCATTTAATTCATAATCATAGTTCTGCCCTGTATGGACAAAAATATGTTCAACAGATGGTGATTCATCAAGCTTCTTTATTACACAGGACAAGCGTATTATTTCCGGTCTGGTTCCAACTACAGTAAGTACTTTCAGCTTTTTCATATAATTTAAACTTCCTGAAAAAAAGTATCAGGGTTATCCCTGTCAAAAATTTCATTCGCCCATATAACAAGAAACATCTCCCCTTCTCCGGTATTGGTGATATTATGGGTATATCCTGGGGGGATATCAATTACCTGAAGTTCCTGATCAGAAACATTATACTCAAAAACCTCAGACTCATGAATATGCCGGAACCTTATTACAGCACTCCCCTTTATTACCAGAAATTTTTCATTCTTTGTGTCATGGTAATGATTACCCCTTGTAATCCCGGGGGCAGATGTTGAAATAGAAAACTGTCCGCTATTTATGGTTTTCAATATTTCGACGAAACTTCCGCGATCATCAGAATGCTCTGTTAAGGGATATGAAAAATTATCCCTTTCAAGAAAACTCAAATATGTGGCATATAAAGCACGCTCAAACCCATTGCCAACCGGAGGTATTGTTAAATTATTTCGATTTGCCCTGAAACTGTAAAGAAGATCAGATATTTCCCCCAGAGTTTTTCTGTACACAACCGGGATATCATAATAGTAAGTAGAAAGATCAATTCTATCATTGTGTAAAATACTGATAAATTCCTTAACAACATCATCAATATACACAAGAGTAAGTTCTGTTTCCCTGTTATCAATCCGTATATCATTACCGCTTGAAAGATTATGGCACCATGTAGCTATAACTGTATTATAATTAGGCCTGCTCCATTTACCGAAAACATTGGGTAGCCGGTAAATATAAACAGGTACTGATTGTTCAACACTATATTCTTTCAGAAAATTTTCTGCTTTAAGTTTACTCCTGCCGTAATCATTATCCCGCTCTATCTGGGTGGATGATGTCATTAAAACAGGAATTTTAATATTTTTTTCCCGGATTATATCGAGCAGCTGAGAAGTTAAATCACTGTTCCCCTCATAGAACTCTTCAGTATTTTCAGGCCTGTTTACCCCTGCAAGGTGAAATATAAAATCAATGTTATTTAATGCTTCATCAAGACAGCCCAAAGAATCATCTTTATCAAATTCGATAATACTTATATCATCAATACGCCTGAGCGCCTGGATAAGATTTTTTCCTATAAACCCCTTAGCCCCGGTAACAAGAACCCTCATTAAAGCGCTCCAAATTCCTTGAGATCATCCTGAATCTCCCGCAGATTTTTGAGCATTTCAATCAGTCTCTCTTCATCTAAGCGCTCTGTGTTGTGGGAGTGGTATTCATGGGCCTGGGTGACTACCTCTTCACCGTCTTCAAAATACTTTGAATAATTTAGATCACGGCCGTCTGCCGGTATACGGTAATAACCTTCAAGATCAATTGCGTTTACCATCTCTTCTCTGGTGAGAAGGGTTTCATAGAGTTTTTCTCCATGCCTTGTGCCTATCACCTTTATAGGATGGTCGGTCTGGTTTAACAGTTTCACTATGGTTTTTGATAGCAGTTCGATTGTTGCAGCCGGTGATTTCTGCACAAAAATATCTCCGTTTTTCCCGTTTTCAAAAGCGAATAATACAAGCTCAACTGCCTGGTCAAGGCTCATCATAAAGCGGGTCATAGCCGGGTCTGTAATGGTTATCGGTTTATTATTCCTTACCTGTTCAATAAATAGAGGGATAACAGAACCCCTTGAAGCCATTACATTACCATATCGGGTACAGCATATGGTAATCTGGTCATCGTCAAGGTTACGGGATTTAGCAACCGCCACCTTTTCCATCATTGCCTTTGATATTCCCATAGCATTGATGGGATAAACAGCTTTATCTGTGCTTAATACAATTACTTTTTTTACCCCTGTATTTATAGCAGCTGTAAGCACATTGTCTGTGCCTATTACATTGGTCTTTACTGCCTGCATGGGGTAAAACTCGCATGATGGAACCTGTTTTAAAGCTGCTGCCTGGAAAACATAGTCCACACCCCTGAGGGCTTCATATATGGAATTATAATCGCGCACATCACCTATATAAAATTTAAGCTTGTCATTGTTGTAGAATTTCCGCATATCATCCTGCTTTTTTTCATCACGAGAGAATATGCGGATTTCTTTTATTTCTGTTTCTAGAAATCTGCGGCATACGGCGTTACCGAATGAGCCGGTTCCGCCGGTTATTAGTAAGGTTTTGTTTTTAAACATTTGACTCTCCTTAAACTCAGGGAAACCACGGGGATGTGATTTATTTTTCAATAATCGAAAAATAATTCAATACTGAAAAAAGTCATCTATAATTTTATTTTTTGCCTCCCGGGAGGGATAATTTATTAAAACAGCTTTATAGGTACCTTTAAAAACAAAAAGACTTCCGGCAGCGCATCCGACGATACCAATATTGCTTATAAGTGTTCCAATATCATTTAATGAACCTGCCCCGCCAAGCATAGTCATGGGAATATTTATTACATCACCAATTATCTTTGCAAGCTCCATATCATATCCCTTCATTTGGCCGTCATTGTCGATTGAATTAATAACAACCTCACCAGCACCAAGGGATTGTGCTTTCTCAGCAAATTCAACCGGGCAAATGCCGGTTTTTTTTCTGCCATTGTGGGTAAATATTTCATATACGGGGCCCCTGCCGGTTTTTTTAACATCCAGAACTGCCACAACACTCTGACTTCCTATTTCTGATGCTATTTGAGGAATCAGGCCGGGATTTGATATAATGCCTGAGCTAACAGCCACTTTTTCAACTCCGAGGCCTATAATTTTTTTTGCCTGTTCAAGAGTTTTTATCCCGCCTCCGTAACAAAGAGGCATGCGGCATTCTGCCGCAAGATGTCCTATCATAGTGAAATCAGGCTCCCTTTTTTCAACTGATGCATCAATATCAATAACAATGAGCTCATCCGCTTCTTTTTCATTAAATATTTTAACCGCATTTATTGGGTCACCTACATATTTTGGTGAAGAGAACTTTACGGTTTTAACAAGCCCTTTTTTATGAACCAGTAAACAGGGTATAATTCTTGGATTCAGCACATTACAACTCCGCAAAATTTTTCAATAAACTGATCCCGGCTCTATGACTTTTTTCAGGATGGAATTGAACACCGTAAATGTTGAATGAATTAACAACAGAACAAAATTCAAAACCATAGTCAGTTGTACCGAGAATATTATCGTTCATATCACACTCCAGATAATAGGAATGAAGAAAATAAAATCTCTCATCACACTCATAATCTTTAAATAAACCAGACCGTTGCCGGGATTTGACGCTATTCCACCCCATATGCGGGAGAGGATAATTTTTATCCATTACTTCCGGGTTGAATTTTTTAACTCTCCCCTTAATCCAGCCCAAACCCGGGCAAAGTCCCTCCTCGCTTGATTCAGCAAGAATCTGCATCCCGACACATATACCAAGAACTGGGACATGCTTTGATAAAACTAGCTCATCAATAGACCCCCTCATTCCGGAACGGTCAAGGCTCTGCATGGCAGCATCAAAAGAACCCACTCCCGGCAGTATCAGTTTACAAGCATCTGCAAGATCATCGCAGCTGCATGCAATCTTCACCGGAATATTAAGGCTTTTGTAAATATTAGCAAATGCATTAATATTTCCAAGACCATAATCAATTATTGTTATCATCTGATGATTGACCGTTGAACACCGATAATTCTGAGAATTTTAGTACCCAATTCCATGACAGCCATTTGGTTTTTATAATCCCGATATGACCTATTAGGTCCTTCCATAATGTCTTTCAATTCTTTCACTGTTATACCAAGTTTATTTGCAATATATTCAAAATCCTGTGCTATTGTTTCATCGTCATAAGCTTTCATTGAAATTTTTTTTAAGGCTTCATCCCTGGTCATCTGCTTTGTTAAAATTAAACTGGAAAAATGGGCACGTCTTTTATCAAATCCGAATTTTTCAGGGAGCCAGTATCCTTCATAAAACCTGGTAAAACGTGATTCATAATGTTTATGAGCATATTTCTGCCAGCCATATTTATTTACAAGCAGATGCATGGCCTCCTCTTTTATATAGGGGATATAATTTAATGGCTTTACTACTCTAACACCTTTAACAAATCTATAATAAATTTTATAAGTAAGAATATTTGCGAGGGGGAAGGTTTTTAACGGACTGGTACCGAATTTCTTATGTATATCTTTTAACTGCTTTAAATCTGAGGCATGATAATGCCATTCTAACGGTTCCCGAACACACTCAGTTGAGTAATTCGCGCCTGTAAGTATATACTTAAATTTATTCTTTGAAGCGAAATTATAAAGAGATGCAAAGAAAGCATGATCCTGAGGAGTATCGATGTGAGCAACCTGGGCTTTAAAAAAAGCAAGCTGAAGATCTTTCATCTCTTCCCAGTTGACAACCTCCGTGTGCAGATCAAGCCCGAGGCCATCAACAAGCTTTTCAATATTATTTGCTGAAATCTGTGTATTCCACCCGGCGTCAACATGATAAAGAAGAGGCCGTAAACCGAATTTTTCTTTTGCAGCATATGCAACATATGAGCTGTCAACACCGCCACTTATGCCAATCAGGCAATCATGAGATTTCCCTTTTCCGTCACGCTTAATTTTATCAACAATCCTCATTATTTCATGTTCACTTGCTTCATCCGGATGCCAATGAGGCATAATGCTGGAATGAAAATTATTGCAATAATCACACCACCCATTCTCATCAAATATTATTTTAGGATCTGATGTATCCATAATGCAGTTTGTACAAATCTGATAAGATAATTGTTTCATTGATTTTACATCCTTAAATGATAATAGTGTTATTATAGAGGCTGGCTGTCCCCTATTCTCAAAAAACATTCAGGAGAACAATAAAACTAATTATCAGAAGGACAGGGAGTCAAATTCTAATTTTTTTCTATGTAAAATCTATGTAAACTTGTTTATTTCCTGATTAACTTATCAAGTTTAAGGTGGAACATTACTTTAGAACCTATTCCGAACATCCAATTACGATTTTTATAATCTCTGTATGTCCGGCGAGGCATTTTGAAATAATTATTAAGCTCATCTGCAGTTATTTCAAGCATTGCTGCCACTTTAAGAAATAGAGCTTCTCCCTCTTTCTCTGCTATGGGGGGTATTTTCATTTTATTTAAAGCTTCATCTCTGGTCATCTGCCCTGTCAGTATAAGGCTGCTAAACTGGGGTTTTCTGACGTCAAAATCGAATCTTTTAGGAAGCCAGTAACCCTCTATAAATTTGGTAAGGATATCTTCAAAATGTTTCTGCTCATAAGGGATAAATCCATATTCTTTTTTAAGCAGTTTTTCAGCCTCAGATTTAATGTATGGTGTATAATTAAGCAGCTTTAAGACTTTAATGCCATATATATAAGGCATTACTATTTTTCGTTTTATAACGCTTGTAAAGGGGTATTCAACAATTGGGATAGTACAGAATTTATTTACTATATCTTTATTGTGAGTTAAATCAGTGCCCCAATAACCCCAGCTATTAGGATTTACTATTACCTCAGTAGAGATGTTACCGCCGTTAAGAACATATTTTATTTTATTCTCTTTAGCGAATTTATCAAGAATTGCCACAAAAGCGTTATCCTGAGGTGTATCAAGATGAGGCACCCCGGACTTGAAAAAAGCAAGCTGAAGATCTTTCATCTCCTGCCAGTTCATTTTTTCAATTTTTAGATCAACACCCAGTTTATCTGTTATTTTCTTTATATTCTGTACAGCCAGGGGCTCATTCCACCCTGCGTCCACATGAAAAACCAGAGGACGCAGGCCAAGTTCCTTAACTGCAAAATGCAGCATATAGGAGCTGTCAAAACCACCACTTAAGCCGAGTATAGAGTCGTATTTTTTACCCTTACCATCTTTCTTAATTTTATCTACAATTACTTTAAGCTCAGGCTCTTTACCTTTGCCGTAATTCCATGACGGGAGAATGTCTTTATGGAACTGGGTACATCGTTCACAAACTCCTTTTTCGTTAAAGGTTATATTTGGGTCGGTTGTGTCCATAACGCAAGTGGTGCAGATCTTATAATTAAATTTCTCCATTTTCTGTTTATCCTAACTTTTATTCATTGTTGGAACTTGTTTGTACTCGCTGGCTAAATAGCTTAAAAAAAATATATATATAAATTCCTGCATAAATGTCTGAAATAAACCTAAAAAAAATAAAATTGCGAACATTGCCTTTTTTTCTGTATTTTTTATTTTTAGAAAAACAGACATAAGATATGCTGTAAAAAGTAAACCACCAATTACACCATATCTTAAAACCATTTCAAGAATCAAATTATGAGTATGTGGCCAATCAAGATAAGGAGTATATGAAACCTGAATGTGTTTTAACTGATCAAATGTATTACCTCCATAACCCAATAGCGGTCGATTCTCAAAGTAAAGCATAAAATATCGAAAAATATCCGCTCTATCATGAAAATATAGTTTTGATGCCAGTTCAGTTTGAAAAACAATTGATACTATAATTATCATTAAAGCTACTGAACCTAATAACAGATGCCAGCTGCGTTTAAAATTTCTAACAATAAAGGAATACACAAAAAATCCGGTAATTAACAATAGACCCAACAATGCACCTCGTGAAAATGTTAAAATAAGAGCAATATAAATTATAATTTTCCCTATAAAACCGAATTGATTTCTGAATGATAACCACAAGCCTAATAGAAGTGGTATGGGAGTAGAATTTGGCCAACCAGGAATAAAATCAACAGCCCAAAGTCTTGTCTGCATACCAATGATCAAAAATTCACGATTAAATATAGCAAAGTAAAAAAATAATAATATTATCATTACTGATAATATTATTGAAAACCTATAAATAGATACTTCAAATTTTTTTTCATTTAACTTTAGTGGCATTATTAAAACTGCATATTGCAAAGTAAACAAATACTTTACAATAAAACGAATATCCAAATACTGCATTTCGACAAAATAAGCAATTGTTGATAATGACACCCAGACAACAAATGAACAGTATAATACAAATGATAGATTAAAATTTATCTTTAATTTATCTTCATCAACTATATAGTTTTTAATGAAATAAAAAAAATATAATATGTTAGCAATTTGGATATTATTTATACTATATAAAAAAACCAGACTAAAACAAAAAAAAATCATACTGTATTTTACTCCTATCTATAACCAGCATAAATGAACATTTTAAAAAATGTTTCCTTATATAGTATTATCATATCTTTCGAATGCATCAACAAATGTTTTTTTACTGCTATTATATATTTTTGCTCCAATGCTCTTTGCATATTTGTCTAAAAACAAATAACTTTTAAACATAATATGAAGTTCAAAAAAGACTTCATACATTTTTGGAGTAGAACCAGTCTTTATATCAAAAACGAAAGGAGTCATTTTTTGTTTATCTTGATCATAAAAATGTTTATCTTTAGTGTAAATAATATTATTCTTATCAAGAACTAAATCTTCATGCCATGAATGGTCAACTCCAATTAGATAAATTTTTTTAAAATTTAAATTTAATGCTAAAAAAGTAGCTGCATGCAAGACTGTTTGAGCTGTTGGCATACAAACGTTTAATCTATATAAAAAATGACGGATGAAAGAAAATTTAAAATTAAAAGGTATCATAGAATAATATATGATTTTTATATGATCATTTTCTTTGGCCAATTTATCAAAAATTCCTGTAGGTTTACTTTGGAGCGGTACGAACAAATTCAATTCCCATTTCGTTTTATTAATAATATTACTAAAAAAATCATTATGACTTTCCATAACAACTTTAAAATAATCAATTGTTATCTTAGAATATTTACCAACATCTCCTTTTTTTATATCTTGAGAAATCGCATAGACATCTTTATCCCAATAATTTGAATCTGTTAATACATAAAAGTCAGGTTTTAATTTTGTAAAATATTCACTATTTACAAAATTATTTACACAAAAAAGTTTTTTGCTCTTAATAAAATTGATGTCCATAGTTAAACTATCATTTAAAGATGGTCCATTACCAATTACAACACATTCATCAGATTCCACGATACTTTTTCTTAACTTAAATATCTGAAAAATTAAATAAAAATATCGAGCATATATCAGAAGTTTTTTTAATCGTGAAAAAGTTTTCATTATAATTTCCTTATCATTACGTTATTGTGGTAATTTTTATTATAGCATATAAAAAACAAATAAGACATTGATTGTAAAATTTAATGCTCTGCTTTAATAAATCTTTCAACATCATTAAATAATAACGCCTTTTCTGAAATTTTTGTTTCACTGAAATCCCACCATTTAACATTTAGCAAAGATTTTATAATTTCATCATCAAATCTTTTCTTAATAAATTTAGCAGGATTACCTGCCCATATTTCATATGGTGGTACATTTTTTTTTACAACACTTCCCATTCCGATAACTGAACCATGACCAATTTCTACACCGGCTTTAATTAACACACAATCGCCAATCCATACATCATGCCCTATAGCTGTATTCTTAAATTGATGTCTTGAAAATTTCTTGGACAAATGATCTTTATTTTCATTAAATACTGGTGATGTTGATACCCAGCTTGTTGTATGATCTGCACCACCAATTCTGCAATTTGATCCAATAGACACAAAACTTCCAATTTTTGTTTTAACTACAGTGCAATCATAACCAATATCAGAATACCGATCCATTTCTGACTCAACGATATGACACCCTGCACAAACACCAGATGTTTTATGAATATTACTTTTTTTAATTGCTTTTAAATGAAACTTCTTAATTAGTTTTGATAAATAATATTCAAAAATATTAAACATAGAAATACCGTCCAAAATAAAATGAAATATTTTTTTAATAGGTCAAAAATTTAAAAAAATTGTAACAACTACTATATAATGTAAAATTTAATACAAACTGAAGTTTTTCTATTCAGTTTATGTTCAATAACTTTTTTTAAAATTATATCCCAAAATTGATGATTTCATTTGCAACTCGTTTATTATCGTTTATTAAAAGTCAAAATTCTGTAGCGATCTTTAAGATTACGCATTCTATAAAATAATATCTCAAACATTTCAACTCCACCGAAAGTTTTTTCTTACCGTGAAGAGAATAATAATTCATTTTTGAAAAAATATATAATTGTAAACACCATCAATAATATTTTAATTATAATATCATAAAACATATTATCTGATGTGAACATCAGATGCACAGAAAAAGCAATTAGTAAAACTAATATATCAAAGAATATTTTATTAAGTTTAATTGTATTAAGTTGCAATACAAATCTAACATAACAGTAATTTAAAGCAAATAATAAGATATATGACAGCAAACTTGCCCATGCAGCACCTGCATAACCATATCTTGGAATAAAAATATAGTTTAACAAAACATTTAAAGAGCAAGTGAGCAAGGAAATTATAGAAATAAATCCGGTTCGCTTTTCGTAAAACGAGTAATTCACAAACAAAGTGTATAAAAAATTTATTATCCCGGATAATGCGAAAATAGGTACTATTTTATAAGCATCAATATATTGCTTATCAGCCATAATAATAATTATTTCTTTACTAAAAAGTATCAAGCCCAACGCCGCAATCAGAACAACTTTTGAATATTTTTCTGCTAAACTTTGAATTTTATCATAAGATCTATTTTTAAGTGATTCAAAAAAAATTGGAACCCACGCATTATTAAGAGCACCTACAAAAACTGCAACTAACAAGCCTACATTAAAAGCCAGAGAATAAAGTCCCACTTCATGGCTTCCTAAAAATTGATTGATCATTACGCGATCAAATTGACTCAGGATAACCCCTGACAGAGTATGCGGTATTAACGGAATAGAAAACAATAAGGCATATCTTAAATGCTTAATTCTAAAGTTGTAATTTGCTACCCTGCTAATACTAAATAAAACAAATACAAAAATAATACCTAAAACTAAAAACTGAGAATACACATTACCATAATACCTGTTTTCATGAAGCAAATAAGTCCATATAACCGCCAATAAGGTAACAAAGAAATTTCTAACCACAGAAATTCTTACATACTTTTTGCTTCTTTGACTTGCCTGTAAATATGATAATTCTGATTGAATAAAACAAATAAAACTACTAATAACTACAGCGATTATAAATATATCTTCTTTTATTGAAAATAGAGAAGCAATTTGTGAACAAAAAACCAAACAGATGGTTATCATCAAAACATTATTAAATACTAAAAATATAATATTAGTACCTAAAAATTCAGGAAAATCATCATCATGATCATAATACTTTACAACTATAGAGGATTGAATACTTAAACCCATGAATACAGTAAAAATAGTAATTATTGAGGTAAATATTGCTAAAATACCATACTCTTCAGGAGATAACAGCCTTGTAAAAATAGGTATTGTGAAAAAGGCTAAACCCTTATTAAATATTTCTGCCAATAAATAATTTTTTGAATGTAGAAAAAAATTATTTTTGCGTATATTTTTTATTACTGCTATCAAATTTTTCATTTAAAAAATTATCGATACGTCAATCATATGCCATTCGATAGGAGTACCTTTCATTAAATTAATATGAGCTTTTTTCCCTAAAATTTCTTTTAAATACTTAGGCGGTAAACCATATCCCGGCCTGATTGACCGTACATTTTTTTCTGTAAAAAATTCCCCGGCTTTTATATCTTCAACAACAAAAAGAGAACGGGAAAACTCCCTGTTTTTCATTGTTTTCTCCGAAAGATTATAAGTCACCCGACCAAGAGCTTTTTCAACATTTCGTATGGAATCAACCATTATTTTAAATTCCGCAGGTTCCATGGAAAATTCCGCGTCAGGACCGCCTATGTTCCGGTCGAGTATAAAATGCTTTTCAATAACCTCAGCGCCCAGAGCAACAGCTGCAACAGCAACATCACTACCCATAGTGTGATCAGACAAACCGACTTTGACCCCAAAGGTCTCCTTCATATTAACCATGGTTTTCAGGTTAGCCTCATCAACTGGTGCAGGATAGCTTGAAGTACATTTAAGCAGCGTTATATCTGTATTCCCCATTCGTCTGCAGGCATCAACAGCATCATGTATTTCCCCTATAGTGGCAATACCTGTAGATATAATCATGGGTTTCCCCTTTGAAGCAGTGTATTCAATCAGGGGAATATCGGTTATTTCAAAAGAAGCAATTTTATAAATCGGCACATCTTTTGATTCGAGAAAATCAACTGCGGTGAAATCAAATGGGGTGGAGAAAAATACAAGGCCAAGAGACTCTGCATAATCACGCAGTTTATCATGCCATTCCCATGGGGTGTAGGCTTCTTTGTATAGATCATGAAGAACTCTACCGTCCCATAAAGTTTCATGATTAATCATGAAATATTTATTTGAACAATTCAGTGTAATTGTATCAGCTGTATAAGTCTGAATTTTAACTGCATTAGCTCCGCTTTCCATAACAACCTTGATAGACTGCAGAGCAACTTTAATATCATGGTCGTGATTTGCAGATAACTCAGCTATTATAAAAGTAGTCAACTCAATCCTCCGAAATAACCAAAGGTGGTTTTACAATAGCAGTACCATCAATAACTATTATTCCATCTTGATTTAGGCAAAATGTATGTAAGACTGCTGTATTCCTATCAACATTAATTTCCTTCACCTCAACAACAGCTTTAATCGTATCTCCAACAAATACTGGTGCTAAAAATCCCAAATCCTGTTTTAAATATAATGTCCCAATTCCAGGCAACTTCGTCCCAATAACGGCTGAAATTAAACTTGCAGTTAATAATCCATGAGCAATTCTTTTTTTATACTTTGTCTTTTTTACAGCTTCAAGATTGATATGCAATGGATTAAAATCTCCGCTAATCCCTGCGAAAAGAGATATATCAACTTCAGTTATAGTCTTTTCAAAGCTTGCTTTGTCGCCAATTTTGAGTTCAAAAACTGTTTTGCTCATATTTCCACCTACTCGAACTGACAAATGTCATACTCGAAATTTTCACGAATTTTATACCATTCATTTTTCAAAATAGCCATACGTACAATATCTAAATACTCATTATTTTTTAGAATATGTTCTTTAAATATTCCTTCAATTTTTGAACCAAATTTTTGATGAATTTCAATTACCCGCTTATTGAAAGATAAAACTTCACATGATACTTTATGAACTTCTAAAACATCAAAAGCAAAATCATAATTATTGCACTCAAGAATTGTACCAAGTCCTTTGCCTTGGAAAGACAAATCTGCTATATAATATGCCCAGAAACAGTTCATTCCTTTATAAATATCAGTAATGGAATATAGACCAATATCAACTCCATCACAATTGATAATTCTTATATAGTTTCTATCATTCTTGACAGACTCATTATACCACACATGTTGTTGTGCTATTGTCAACTTCGGATCAGTATACATAAATTTCGTTATTTCTGGCATCATACGCCACTTCATTATTAATCCCAGATCTTCTTCAACTATTTTTCTAAATCTAACCATCATCATATACCTCAATTACTTATCAGCAACTCACAGATTTTTTGAGTAGAATCTCTACTCATTAATTTCTTTACTTCCATATTTATTCTAACTCTAATGTCAAAACTTAAGATATCAGTCATAATATTACTTATATGCATTATTGCGTTTTTATCACTTATTGTATTTAAAAAATAAAAAATACCAGCCCGTTCCCATACTAAAAAATTTTTTATTTGGTTTTCTACAACACAAAAACCCATAGAAGGCACACCCACCCTTGCCAGCTCATATATTGTCTGCCCAGCTGCTGAAATGGCAACATCACATTCCATCATCTCATTTTTCATTACCTCGGCATCAGCATTCATTATCAAAACAGTTTTATCATCAGCTGCTTCATTGATTTCATCAATGTTAGAAAATCCCTTCCCTATAATTACATGTTTCTCCAGTTCCGGATAATGAGTTTTAAGATACCTTAAAACACCGGGGGTTTCATTTGTCATGTCAGTCCCCCCGAAGGTGACAAGAATTTTTTTAACTTCCCGGTTAATTACCTTTTCAGGCACATCCCAGAATTCTCTCCTTAAAGGATGATATTTCGGCCCCAGAAGATAAGTAATACTGCTATTTTCCGGATAACCGATCTCTTCAGCACCTATTACGCTGTTGAGTACAAACCCACCGGGATAGGCTATCCTGTTATAATCATCAATAAAGAGAACCCGCCCGGCCTTATGGTATATCATTTTGCAGAAAGCTTCATCTGAATAGTATGAATCTACAATAACAATTCTGCCTTTAACATCAGGCGTATTTTCAAGCCATTCAAGACATGACCATTCAAATTCATTCAATATCCTGTCAGGTTCAGCGTCACCCCTGATATAAAATACTGAATCAATCCCGGCAGCCATAAAACCCTGTGCAATGGCAAGGCACCTCATCAGGTGACCGTAGCCGAACTTTTCCCCAGCTTCAGTTAAAATTATAATTTCAGTTTTCATTTTGTTTCATGATAAAATCTGTCAAGTAAACTTGAGGCATTTTTTAAATCCATCTTATTGAGACACTCTATAGCGGTCTCAAATTCTTCATGTATACTCTTAAAGCTTTTTTTCTGATAATTACTTGAGCTAATCTCTTTAAGCCACGGAAATTCTATAAATAATAATTCAATCTCGGGCAATCCAAAACAATTATTTATTTCATAAATTTTATCAAATATTAACGAACTAAATGCATAATCAGAAGGATAATCAATTGTAAATCTCAGATCAGATAATATAGGGCTAACATCAAAGTTTACTGTCTGAATTTTAAAAGCATCGATTCTTTTATAGATATAAGGTGTAACATGTTCCAATTCATACGGTTTTTTAGCATCAAAAAATGCCTTTTCCAGTGCCCCGAATGAAATAACCTCAATATTCATCCCCAAAGGCAATCCGTCACTACCAGTATAGTCTGCTTTCATATTAATATGTTTATATAAAACATCGGTAACAAATGAAGGATCAATAAATGGATTATCAGCGGTTAACCTTACAATAATATCTATGTTAAATTTTTTAGCGGCCAAATAAAAACGTTCCAATACATTATTTTCACTACCTCTAAAAATATCTACGCCATCAGCAACACTTATTTTCTCAATAATATCATCTTCTACATTAGTAGTTGTCGCAATAATAATTTTTTTTATCTCATTACATAAACTAATTCTATCAATGATATGATTTAATATTGTCTTAGTTCCATTAAATGGTAACGGTAATAATACTTTGTTTTTTAAACGAGTTGAGTTGCTTCTTGCCTGTATTACAGCACCAACATTTACCAAATTGTCCAACCTCCATCAATAACAAGATTATGACCAGTTATGTAATCTGATGCATTTGAGCTTAAAAAAACGCAGGCACCCTTAACATCATCTGGCTTACCAATTCGATGCAATGGATTTTTTTTATTAAGATTTTCAATAAAAATATTGTTTTCTTGTACTGAAGAGCTTGGAAAGGGACCAAGAGTAATAGTATTCACATTTATATTACATGTACCCAAATAAACAGCATAATATTTTGCAAGTTGAATAACTCCAGCTTTTGCAGCTCCATAATGTGGTGGATTTAAAAATTGTGGTGTTTCTTTATAAATTTCAAAATCAGGTGAAACCATTCCATACATTGACGAGATATTAATAATTTTTCCTTTATTCTTCTCTTTCATATACGGAATTATTTCTCGTATACATCTATAGACACTGTTTAATGTACCATCAATGCCAAAATTCCAATCCTTATCAGTCATCTTTTCGGGATCCTGTCCTTCTAAATAAAAAGCATTGTTAATCAAGATATCGATTTTACCAAATTTGTTAAAAACTGTTTGAAAACATTCAATAATCGATTCAGTTTTAGATAAATCCATATCTTGGAATAATATATTATTATTATTTGAACTAAATACTTTCTCAAATTTATCATTACTTCGTCCTGCTACTATAACCGTGGCACCAGCCTCACACAATCCATGCGTAATAGCAGTCCCTATATGACCATAACCTCCTGTGACAATTGCAACTTTATTTTTTAAATTAAAACTTTCAATTAGATTCATATTTTTTTATTCCTTCCCCCAGTTGAATGGTAATAGTATTTTTTCATCATTTTCTTGTAAATCAAACATCTCATTTTTTAATAAAGTAAATTCTTCGACTTCATTCAGCGCTTCAATATTATCCCTAAGATTATCTTGGGTATCTACTCCAATTATTATTTTATCTATATATTCATTAATATTTACAAAATTCAAACAAAGAGAATTGAGAGAAATTTTGTTTTGTTCCGACAACTTTCTTAGTTTTTCGATTTTATTTTTAATTTTGGATAAAAATGACGGCAAATGATCCGGATTTAAAAAAAAACACCCTTGCAAAAAAACACTTCTTATATGAATTTCAATATCTCTTTTTTGTGCTTCCTGAAAAAATGATTCAAATCGACGGTCAAAAATATTATATGGTACCTGAATTAAATCAACCGGAATATTCTCATTAAAAAGAAATTCTAGTTGATCCGGATAATAAAGTGAAAAACCAATTTTATTTATTTTACCTTCAGATTTATAATCTAATAAGTATTTTATTGAATCCACATTATTCTTATATGAATTAAAATCATGATATAAAAAACCATAAAGTTGACTCACCCTTAAATTTTTCAGGCTTATTTCGAAAGAAGAACAAACATTGAATATATTTTTAGAATCTAATTTTGATATTATATTAAATTTTTTCCCGTCATTTAAAACTTCCCCAAGTATAGTCTCGCTATCCCCATATGCTTGCGCTGTATCAAGACAATCAATACCACTTGAAAAAGCTAAATCTAATATTTTCTCAATTTCAGCTTTAGAAGTCTGGCCTGATTTATTATTAATACCATAATCAAGACCAAATTGAACAGTACCTAATGCTAACTTATTCATTTTTTAATACCATAAACCAAAATTTTACTATATCGCTTATTCCATTTTCTTTAGCCGGACTACCAGCATAGATACTTCAGAGTCAAGCATCTTATTTAGAAACTCCATGCACCGACTATACACTCATCATCAACAATAACAGACTCAAGTATGTGATTGACCACATAGGGAAACATATAGAACATCTTTTATTGTGAGTTTTCCACAGAATTCATTTTATGATACCTCTTCCATCCCAACAATTATTTTTTCACCATCTGTATATTGATATACTACCGATAATACATCCAAACGATACTAAACTCGAATTTATATTAATTAGGTTGCATAAAATTTAGGTAACATCTATTTTTAATAACATATATTACTAACTATTGAGTTATCGCTTTTTGTTAAAAACTAAATAGTTTGTTCTGGTATTTCTTTAATTGCAGAAATAATTTTATAGATACGCCCCATTCCCACCTTAAATCCTCTGTCAGCAACAAAAATTTTACTGCTTTTTTTAATTACCCTCTCTATAATAATTAATTATTTTATAGAATCCATCGATGACATCATTTACATCTATATCAGACATTGCTGGATATAAAGGCACTGTAAGCATGCAACTGTATAATTCTTCTGCATTAGGGCAAAGTCCTTTTGGGTAACCCAATTTCTGATAAAAAGGTAACCAGTAAACCGGAATATAATGAACATGCACACCGATATTTTCAGCATGAAACGCGTTGAAAATTTCTTTTCTATCAGCTTTTAACATACCCAGATCAAGCTTCAAAACATATAAATGATTTACTGTATCTGAAAACTCCGCATTTCTTTGGAGAATGACCCCTTTTAGATTTTTAAAAGCTTCATTATACTTGCTGACAATTTCTTTTCTTCTTTCAATGAACCAGCTTAGTTTTTTCATCTGGCTGATGCCTAATGCACATTGAAAATCAGTAATCCGATAATTAAATCCAAGATCAATCTGTTCATAGTACCAGTAATCACCATCTTTGTTCGCCATCTGAGACTTATCCCTTGTTATACAATGAGATCTGAAGTTCATAAGTTTTATATAATATTCTTTATTGTTTGTTGTAATCATACCACCTTCACCGGTAGTGATAGTTTTAACAGGATGAAAGCTGAATTCAGTCATATCAACCAAACCGCCAACAGGTGATCCTTTATATTTTGTTCCTAAAGAATGAGCAGCATCTTCAATAAGGATTATATCTTTTCCTTTTATTATATCTTTAATTGCATCAATATCAACCACCTGACCGGTGTAATCAACTGGAATAATAGCCCTGGTTTTTGATGTGATTTTTTTCGCAATCTGTTCCGGGTCTATATTAAACGTCTCACTATTGATATCTGCGAATACCGGTGTTGCACCCATATATAAAATACAATTTGACGAAGCTGCAAATGTAATTGGAGTTGTGATAACCTCATCACCCGACTTAATACCAGCTGCATAACATGCGGCATGCAGGGCCGCCGTGCCATTCGCGAAAGCAACAGCATATTCTGCACCAACGTAATCGGCTATTTCTGTTTCAAATTCTTTTGCCATAGGTCCGGTTGTTAAAAAATCGCTTTTTAAAACCGCATCAACAGCTCTGCAATCATCTTCGTCAACATACTGCCTGGCATAAGGTAAAGGTTCTTTTCTTATTGGATTTCCACCTAAAATTGCTGGTTTCATTTGTCCCTCAATGCATATAATTTATTTTTCATTAAAATTTACCATCAACAATCTGTCTGAGCATTTCAATCTCTTTTTGAAGTTTTTCATACTCCAACTCCTTCATCTTGATAATTCACTCAAATTGTCCATTAACATCAATTAAATCACTATCACTCTTCTTAAATCATCCGCCCTGTCAGTCTTTTCCCATGGAAACATATCCCTTCCAAAATGCCCGTAAGCTGCAGTATCGCGGTATTTCCACCCCTGCGGGTTAAGCAGGCCCAGCTCCCTTATAAGGCTTGCAGGCCTGAAACAGAATATCTCTTCTGACTCAAGCATCTGCTGAATTTTTGCCTCATCCACCTTTGCTGTACCAAATGTGCTTACATTTATACTCAAAGGTTTTGCCACGCCGATTGCGTAAGCCACCTGAATTTCGCACTTTTCAGCAAGCCCCGCTGCAACTATATTTTTAGCAGCATAGCGTGCATAATACGCGGCAGACCTGTCCACCTTGGATGAATCTTTACCGGAAAAAGCACCGCCGCCATGTGAACCAACACCTCCATAAGTATCTACAATAATCTTCCGGCCTGTAAGCCCCGCATCGCCATGGGGACCGCCAATTACAAACTTCCCTGTGGGATTTATAAAATATTCAGTTTTATCATTTAAAAGTCCTGTATGGGACAAGGTATCTTTTACTACATCTATCATATCCTTTCTGATAATATCAGCAGAAACCTCGTCGGTCTGGTGAGAAATAACAACAGAGGTTATCTCAACAGGTCGCCCCTTAACATGCCTAACCGACACCTGAGATTTAGAGTCGGGTCTAAGGTATGCAATCTCTTTACTCTTTCTCACCTGCTGAAGCCTGTCTAAAAGACGGTGACTAAAGAGGATTGGAGCAGGCATAAGTTCCGGTGTAGAGGTTGTTGCATAACCGAACATCATCCCCTGGTCACCTGCACCCTGTTCACGTTCACTGGAGCTGTCAACACCCATGGCAATATGGGGTGACTGGCCGTGAATTCTGCACATATATTCAAAAGTATCCGCACAGAACTCATATTCAGCCTTGTCGTAGCCTATATCTTTAACAACCTGCCTTACTATTTTCTCAGGATCGATTTTATCCCAGCCGCTGCAGGTTATTTCACCGGCATTGCCGACAAAATTTGTTGAAACAAAAGTTTCACATGCAACACGGCTTTTCGGGTCAAGTTTTATGCATGCATCAAGAATAGAATCGGATATAATATCACAGACCTTATCAGGGTGCCCCTCACTTACCGATTCAGATGTAAAAACATGATCTACAGTCAGTTTACTCATTGTTTTTCCTTAAGTTTTGTTTTCTGTATTATTGCATAATGTTAACACTATGATTCTTTGTGAATAAATCTTATATCCTGTAAAAATCCGGGTCCATCCGTGGCCAATCAATATCCAAAAAAACACTCCCCTGCTGCTCGTGCTGCTCGTACTGCTCGTGCTGCTCGTACTGCTTGTGCTGAGCGAAGCCGAAGCAAGCGAAGCCGAAGCACGCCTCCGCGCCTCCGCGTGAGCCCAAATCCTAAAAAAATAAATGGAGTGTTTCTTCTCTTAGATAAATTTGAGGCCGCAGATGGCGACCGCAAAATTTCGAACTCATCCAGTGTGAGCCGAAACTCCCCGCTTTCCTCTACTCTTCTCCGTGACTCAATCACACATGTTCACGCGGAGGCGCGGAGACGCAGAGGGTTTATAATTATTCACTATACGCCTTACTCCATTTTTAAACAAAGTATCACCAAAATTAATAAGCAGCCCGACTTCAAGTTTCATCAGTCGCAAATATGTTAAAAGCTGTTTAGAATGAACAGGCGCAAGTTGTTCAACTGATTTTAATTCAACAATTACTCTGTCCTCAACCAGCAGATCAACCCGAAACCCTTCTTTAAAAATTTCACCTTCATATTCAAAATCGATATATTTTTGTCTTTCAGTTTTCAAACCTGCTTCAACCAGTTTTTTGTACAGCACTACCTCATAAACAGACTCAAGCAGACCCGGCCCAAGGCCTTTGTGAATGCTGAAAGCAGAATCAATAATTTTCCCTGTAATTAAATCAATATCCAAAAAAACACTCCCCTGCTTCTCGTGCTGCTCGTACTGCTCGTGCTGCTCGTACTGCTCGTGCTGCTCGTACTGAGCGTGCTGCTCGTACTGCTCGTGCTGCTCGTACTGCTCGTGCTGCTCGTACTGCTTGTGCTGAGCGAAGCCGAAGCAAGCGAAGCCGAAGTACGCCTCCGCGTGAGCCAAAAAAATCCCTCTGTGAACTCCGCGCCTCTGTGGCCAATCCTTATCTTTCACCCTTAATCTTTCACCCTTAATCTTTAACCCTTAACCCCTCATAACCGGCGACTGGTCACTGCTCGTACCCAAGTGCCTTCCGCAGCTCCTCAATCTCCATCTGCATCTTTATAAACTCTGCCTCTTTCCGCTTTAAAAAATCAGCGGTTATCTGATATTTTTCACTTATCCCTCTGGGGGTAAGAACGTATCTATAACCCATTTTATTATTGCTTTTAGCAAAATTTTCCATTTTAACAAGCCCCTTTTCAGTAAGGGCTTTAATTAAAAAGTTTACTTTCCCAAGACTGTAGCCAAGCTTACCCGCGAAATCGCGCTGGGACAGCTCACCAGAGCGTTCAATCTCTTTAAAAATGGCGTAGGTATCCTCAAGGGATATATTTTCTTTATTTCTGTTCATGTTGTGAACAATTATAATAGTGGAGTTTTTATGTC
>Ga0334890_1002150_pt1 | contig 23550 bp, 17 predicted proteins | sample GraSluR1_MG_3_FD_207220 | JGI IMG/M metagenome (GOLD analysis project Ga0334890, IMG submission 207220) | Sludge microbial communities from methane-producing bioreactor in Wageningen University, Netherlands - Granular Sludge_31_08-R1 | ecosystem: Engineered > Bioreactor > Anaerobic >... | reverse complement strand
CAAGGAGTCGTATCCTCGCCGACCGGCAAAACACGAATTTGCAGCCATTTTCGTTCCATGCCTGTTCTATCGGCATGGGCCGCAGTCAAACGTGAGCTATTTCCGAATCTATTGCCTTACGAGCCCTAAGCGAGTGTCAGATGGCCTTGAGGGCGGATATTTAGTTAGTGGCATGCCCATAGCTATGGTCGAAGACGCCATTGATGGAAGCAGTCTTCACCCGCAAGCGGAATGGCCAGATGGGGTGATTGTATATTCTATGAGTGGTAGGTCCGAAATGTCTGGCGGCCAACTCAAGGATGTTCAGTATACTCTCTGGACCCAATATGGTCTCTTGACTCATTGGACAAAACACTATCTCCCTCGCTATCCTTAGGCCGTCCGCTACAGACTCGTTGAGGTCGGAATCACCATGTGTCATTCCATGTGGTGGGACTACTGAAGAAGTCAAGCGGGAGACTGCAGATGGAGAGCTTTGTCACAAATCTCATTATCGGCATTATACGCCTGTACCAGCGAGTCACCCCTTTGTGCATTCGGCAATGCTGTCGATATACACCTACATGCTCTGAATACGCCATCTTGGTCATCAAGAGAAAGGGGCCCATCCGAGGCGTCGTTTCTGCAATGTTCCGAATACTCAGATGTGTTCCACCACTTGGGGGTACTGATTGGCCGGGGGCTCACAAGGGAGACCGTAATGGCTCTAATAAGCTGTCCTGAGTGCGACAACCAAGTCAGTTCGAAAGCAGAATCGTGCCCTAAGTGCGGCTATGTTCTAAAGAAAGGAAGACGTGTCCAGAAATCGGGGTCAGGGTGTGGAAGCGGATGCCTGATAATCATAGTTATCTTGGTGGTGATTGGCTATCTCTCACAGTCCGGTTCTGATAGGTCGCCGTCTTCTTCGAGTTCACGCAGAACTTCACGGCCAGGGAGCAGCGCTCCAAGCGTCTATAAGATGGGAGAGACTGTTCATGTTGGTTATACATCATACTGCGTCTGGAAGGCATCGTACATAGATAGGCTCAGCGACAATCCGTTCTTAAATGAAAAGGCAGATGCGTCGTACCTGATGATCGAGCTGACTGTTCGCAATAACGATGCGAAAGCTCGCACCGTACCGCCCTTCGAGCTTGTGGACGAGAACAATGCACAGTACGAAACATCCAGTAAGGCTTGGGCCGTTGACAACGTTCTCGGAGTCATGGAGAGTCTCAATCCCGGCGTTTCCAAACAGGGGCGACTTGTGTTCGATGTACCCGACAATCATCAGTATAGACTAAAGGTGTCAGGTGGCTACTGGTCTTCAGAAAATGCGCTGATTGAAATCACCACAGAGTAAGCACGGGGTTGATGTGAGGCAGAGAGAGGATACTCTCACATCAGTCCACAGGAATTCCACATCCAGTCATGACACTGCACCTTATCTGCCACCAAATCAATCGGCCTTTCGCCCCATGAACCGAAATCGCCAGAATGGTTAGCAGGAATTTCACGGCACAGGAATCCCCTCAAACCCCAGCTATAAGAATGGCCGACAAATCTCGGAATGTCCTCTGACGTCCGAAAGGCTTTCCTATGGGGATGGAGAAGGAAGGACTCGGCTACTGTCCCTTCTCGCAATCTCAGCGACTGAGAGACATTCCGTAAGGGCAGATCAAGAGGGAACGGTCCTCCAGAAAGCCTTTTCTTGTTCTGATGTATGCACATACATAGAAACAACCGGCCCTCCTCGCTGTCATCCACACCTTCCACCGTCCCACCGAAAAGAGACCCACACAGATAAATTTCTGACCTTTTTTCCCTTGACATGCTCCCCTACTAAGAAGATAATACAGATCGGTATATAATACTATCAGGGCAGAGCCACGCAATCCTGACACCATTGTGACAGCCGACACATGACATCCAGCAGCTTATTTGACAGAGGCAATCTGCGCTCAGGCAACCGCCAGGATGAACTCCCCGAACCGCTGCACATGAACAGCCCATTCATCGATCAACTTGAAAGAGACTTGAGGCCTGTGCTTGCCGCCATTGAAGCTCGCGGGCTGATCGTCGATGTCGCCAAACTGGGCCACATCATTGACAGCCTCCAGGAACAGAGGAACTTGGCAGAAGCAAACGCCTACCATCTCTTCAGCACGTCGCACAGGATCAATCTGAATAGCTCGCAAGAGCTTGCCAAGCTGATGGTGGACCTCGGCATCCACCAATACCACTTCCCTGCCACCAAGTCCGGCAAGGTCTCCACAGCGAAGGCTGTTCTTGAACGAATCGACCACCCTGCTATCGAGCACGTCATTCAGTACCGCTCATGCACGAAGCTGATAGCATCACTCGCCTCATACTATAACGCCGTTGATAGGACAACCTCACGCCTGTACTACCAGTTCACCAATGACTGCGCCTCCGGCCGACTATACACCAAGGACATGTCCATCCAGAACCTGCCACGAGAGGGCCGGGCGGCGATCATACCAGGCGAGGGCAAGGTCTTCATTTCAGCCGATTATGATTCCTTTGAGCTTCATATTCTGTCAGCCTTGGCGGGAGACACATACTTCCGCCGATGCTGGCAGCAAGGCATCGACCTTCATAAGCAGGTCGTCGCCGACATGATGCACATCCCCTATGACGAGGTCACCGACGCCCAGAGAAGAATCGGCAAGGTCCTCAACTTCGGCATTCTCTATGGGCAACAAGCCCCCGGTGTCGCCCAGAGCCTTGGGATTCGCATCACTGAGGCCAGAGAACTGATGGACGCCTACGAAAGCCGGATCGCAGAGATAATGGCGTTCAAGAAATCGGCTGTCGAAGCAGCCCGTGAACATGGATATGTCGAAACCTACTACGGCAGGTGCAGGCCCCTGCCCGACCTGAAATCCCCGAATCGGTCACGCAGACTCAAGGCAGAGCGTCAGGTCGTCAACACCGCTGTGCAAGGGAGCGGGGCAGATATTGCCAAGATCGTCATGCTGAGGCTCCACAGGGCTGGCTGGCAGATCGACGCGATGCTCCATGACGGGTTCCTGCTTTCTGTTGATCGGGACACTGTCGAGGAGTCCATACCCCATCTACGGGAACTGATGGAGATGGACCTTGAGGGCGTCAGGCTGACCGTATCTTTCAAGGTCGGCGAATCGTGGGGAGACTGCAAATGAGAGGAACTTTTTCTCAACTTTTTCCCACTTTTCCTTCGTGAATCCTCAAAGGAGAGGCATTGTTTCCAGTATAACAAATGGACAAAAAGGCCTGAAAGGGGCACCCAATGACGCCAAAGCCAACCGCCAAAACCAAAGACCGCCAGCCGAAAGCCTTGTCTTGTTCTGTGAGTAACACAAATACAAAGACGAGGGCCCTCGGCTACGTCCGTGTCTCCACTGAAGAGCAGGTCAAGGAAGGCATCTCGCTCGAAAACCAGGCCGAGTGCATTCGTGCCTTTTGCATCGCCAAGGGCTGGCAACTCGTGGACCTCATTGCTGATGAAGGCAAATCAGCAAAGGACCTCCATCGGGATGGCGTCGCCAAGATGATAGCATCGGCCAAAAGCAAGGAATTCGACATCCTGGTGATTTATCGTCTTGACAGGCTAACCCGATGTGTCCGTGACCTGGGCTATCTCGTGCAGGATGTCTTTGACCGCTACGGCATCGCATTTTCGTCGATACAGGAGTCTTTCGACACCAGCAACGCCACAGGCAAGCTGATTCTGAATGTCCTTGGCAGCATAGCTCAGTGGGAGAGGGAGACCATCGTCGAGCGCACCCGTGACGGACTTCGCTACAAAAAGGCCAAGTTTGAATCCTACGGACCAGTCCCCTATGGCTTCATTCTTGACGGAAAAAGACTGCTGCCCAACCCCAATGAACTGGCAGTCGTGGATCGCATGACACATCTTCGCCATGACTCCAGATACTCATACCGGAAGATTGCTGACAGGCTGAATGCTGAGGGCTTCTTGACTCGAACCGGCAGGAAATGGTTCGCCAGCAGCGTTCAGGCCATCATCAAGAACGACATTTACACCAAGCTGGAGGCAGCATGACATTGACAGAGCGATATTCCGGCCTGAAGGCCAGGGTCGTCGAACGGACAGATGAGTTCGACAGCTTCATCGCCATGCTCGAGTCCGAGACCTCTTGGCTGACCAGTCCGGCCAGCACCCGCTTCCACCTTAACAATGAGCAAGGCCTACTCCAACACAGCGTCGCCGTCGCCACAACCCTGCTAACCATGCGTGACTGCTTGGCACCAGCACTCTCGGACGAAAGCTGCGTCATCGTCGGGCTCTTCCATGATGTCGGCAAGGTTGGAATGCCGGGAAAGCCCCTATACCTCAGGAACACCAACCAGTGGGAAGTCACCCACCGGAACATCGCCTACAAGACCAGTCTGGAGCTTCCCTACATGGGCCAGGCAGCCCGGAGCCTCTACTTGGTGGGCAAATACATCCCGCTGTCCAATGCGGAAGCCCAGGCGATTCTGTACCACGACGGCCAGTACATCGACGACAACCACTGCGTTGCCCATAAGGAAGAGCCGCTGACATTGCTTCTCCACTGGGCGGACTACTGGACCGCCCACATCTTTGAAGAAGGCCGGAACCTGACGGAAGACACCGCTCGCTATGCCCGAAAAGGGCCCCGAATCCCGTGAGAAATGACCAATAAGGCTAAGTGCTGGTCAGAAGTGCATTTGGTGGCTGAAAAATGGATATTGAAAATTCTCGACTCTTTGACAAGTCCATAGGGTGTAAACAAGCACGATTCCCCCACGGCCATATCTGGGGCTCTCGGTGCCTCCGGTTGCATTATAGATTGATGCCCAGGCCGGTCGCAACATCATGGATCGGTCTGGGCAGCAACTATCAGTGAGAGTATCTTGGTCTCTCACGGGAATGCGCACCGAACTCCAGAACCCCTCTCACCAAACACGGCGGAATCGTTGAGGCCCTCGTCGTCCGCTTTTCCCTCGGCCCTGTCGGGCCCATTGGAACATACAAGGGCAGCAGTGTGTATGAGCAGAAGCGTAGATGAGTAGATGCGGGAAGCGTCCTTGGGGAACGGGACGGGTTTTCCTTGGCGCGGGCACCAAAAACCATCACTATACCTGCTGGAACATCCGGTTCTCGACAAAAATGAGACTTCGACACGAAAGGACGTGAAAAAAAATAGCCGCAGGACGTGGGTTGCACGCGCTACGGCGGTCGCCCGAAGGCTGGTGCCTGCGAATTTTTCGTCTTGTTGTGAAAAACCCACAGACGCGGATCAGTTACAATGCCACAAGCATGACATCGGCACATGGCGTTGTCAAGGGGAAAATGCGGATTTCGGCGAATGAGAGGAAAAACAGCATGAAGATCCTGGGACTGGACATCGGCACCAATTCCGTCGGCTCAGCCTGGGTCGATACGGAGCAACACACCGTCAAGATGGGCGTCAGCGTCTTTCCCGCTGGGGTTGAAGAGCGGGACGACAAACGAGGGGCTCCTAAGAATCAAGTCAGGCGAGCCTACCGCAGTCAACGGAGAAACATCGCCCGGCGGGCACAGCGGAAGCACCAGATGCGAACATGGCTGCGGAACGCTGGGTGCATACCAGCCGATGAGATTACCTCCCGAGAATGGTTCCAACTGAATCCGTGGTTGCTCCGCGCCGAGGGGCTCCATCGCCCACTGAGCGCATTTGAATTCGGGCGCATCCTATTGCACATGGCCCAGCGGCGGGGCGCATACGGCGTCGATGTCGAAGAAGACGATCAGGATGCAGGAAAGATGAAGGAAGCCATCGACCACACCCGGCAGACGATGCGGGAACGAAATGTACGCACTTTCGGTGAATTGATGGCAACCCTCTATAGGGAGCGCAGAAACGCCGTGGGGCAGAAGGGAATGGAGGCGCGCCTGCCGATTCGCAACCGAACGAACGCCGCCAAGGAGCCCGTCTATGAGTTCTGTGCCGACCGCGACCTGATTCGCGAGGAGCTTTTGGCCTTGTGGAACAGGCAGCGATCATTCGATGGCGATCTTGCCCGCCAGTTGACCGATGAACGTCTTCGACGGCTCGATGAAAATCAAGGCGACGAGACATGGCGGACGAAGGGAATACTATTCGGGCAGCGGCACACGTACTGGAACACGGGCGTGCTCGGACGCTGTGACCTGGAACCGACGGATTTGGGTTGTCCGCGCATCGACATGCACGCACAGGAATTCCTTGTAATCGAGACCGTCAATAACATTCGCATCATTCCACCAGGGCAGACGCGGCGACCGCTGAATCCCGATGAACGCCGGGCAGCGGTCGATGCCTTGCGACGCCAGAAAACCGCCAGCCCGGCGACTGTCCGGAAGGCCCTGGGCATCCATAAAGGACCTGCCAAGAGCCAATACGCTCTGAGCCTGGATGCCGATCCGAAACGGGGCCTGAATACAGACTGGTTCTATCGCGAGGTGGTCTGGCACGCTATCGGCGAGGCGGCCTGGACAAACATGACGGACCATCAGAAAGAATCCGTCAATCGAGCGATCCTCAAGCTCGACCCGAAGCAGGCAGGCCACCATGCCCGCTTTGAACGAGGCTGTCACGACTGGTGGGGTCTTGACGACGAGAAGACCCAACGCCTGATCGCGGTCTGGGAATCCCGACCTAACCCCAATATCCGATTGCAGCTCTCCAGACGAGCGATTCAGAACCTGCTGCCTTACATGCGAGATGAAGGAGCCACCGTCAACGAGGCCCGCAAGCGGTTTGCCGAAGATGCGGACAACGGCGCAACCCCCGAACAACGCGAGCGATACGGCTTTGCTGGAACGCGACCGAGTGGTGCCATTCGACGGTTCCAACGAAAGCACCCCGACCTCCTTCCGCCAGCCCCGCAGGCCCTGAGCAATCCAGTGGTCCGCAAGGCGATCCATGAAGTGCGACGGCATGTCCAGGCCTATCTGCGTCGGTTCGGCCGACCGGATCGCGTTGTTATTGAATTGGCCCGAGAGGCAAAATTACCAGCCAAAGTCCGTAACGATCAGTTGGCGGCCAATCGTACGCGAGAGAAGAAACGCAACGAAATAGTCGCGCAGTTCGGCCTGATTGGACTGACCCGAACGCAGCAGGACAAAGCCGTCAAGCGCGTACTCTTGTGCCAGGAGCAAGGACAGCAGTGCGCCTACTGTGGCAATGGAAACAACACGATCACGGAGAAAGCGGCCGCCGGCGGACTCGAAGTGGAACTCGATCACGTCATTCCTGAAAGTCGGGGCGGCGGCAGCGGCTTGAACAATCTGGTCCTCTGTCATACGCGGTGCAACCGGGGCAAGACCAACCGGACGCCCAAGGAATGGCTCTCGAAAGACGAGTTCGCCAAACTGGAGCAACGGCTCGGTCATCTCAAGAAGAGCAACCCGGTCAAATGGGACAACCTTCACAAGGACGTATCCGATATCACCGGGTTTGCCGATTCCCAATTGATCGACACCGCCTATGCATCGCGTCAGGTGGCTGACTGGCTTCGCGAAGCTCTCTACGGTGAGGCGCTCAGCGGAACCCGCCACGTCTTTACCACGAAAGGCCGCTACACGCCTTGGCTGCGACGCGATTGGGGACTGTATGCACCCGGTGGAAGCAAGAATCGGGGCGACCACCGAGAACACGCACTCGATGCACTGGTCGTCGCTCTCAGCGGCCCGGAACGACTCCAACAACTCGCGCGTGCCGTTGAGGCGATGGAACTGAGCAAGGCCGAACGGGCGGGAGTACCCGATCGCGAGCCCCTGCCTGCACCTTGGGTGGACAAGGAAACCTTTCGCGCGCAGGTCATGGAGGAATGGGCACGTATCGTCACATCTCATCGCCCGCAGAGGCGACGGATAGCGGGACAATTCCATAAAGATCAGCCCTTCGGAGTGATTGTCGGCTCAGCGAGGCATTTCACCAAGCGTATATTCGCAGTGGAGTTGACAGCGAGCCATCTCAGAGTACCGAAAGGATGGGACGATCTCCAGAAACACTTGGAGAGCGCACCCAACAAGGGCGCACGCAGAGCCGTGCGTAGCAAAATGCTTGCCCTCAACGACGTCAAGCCCGGCAAATCGGGCATTGTGCGCGATCGGTGGCTGCGCGAGGAACTGAGACAGTCTCTCCGTGAGAATGGTCTTGATCCGGATCATTTCACGGAGAAGCAGATCAAGGAAGTCGTGGCGACAAAGGGCCTCTTCCTCCACAGCGGCGTCCCTGTGCGCCGAATCAGATTGTTGCGCGCGTTGAGCAAACCTGTAAAGATGGAGCGAAGGCGTTTCAACGGTGCGACGCGAAGGATGGAGGAGGACATTGACCCCAGAAGCACAGAGGATCCACGATTTGCATCGCGCCGGCTGCGCATCTATGACCCACAGAACAACCATCACGTGGAAATCCGCGAGAACGCGAAAGGTACGTGGGTCGTGGACAAGAAACAGGGTGTAGTGACAACATTTGATGCAGCCAGGCGTGTTCGTCCTCCCAAATCTGCCGGCCGCAGTCCACAACCTGCCGTCCATCGTGAGGATACTGCCGAGGGCCGATTCGTCATGTCGCTCTCCATCGGCGAGATGGTCGAAATGCGGCATCCGAAAACAAGAACGCTGGATTGCTTTGTCGTGTTCAAGATCGACAGTACCGGGACCATTCATTTCACTCCGCATTGGGACGCAGGCAGAAGCAGGAAGACCGATGAAGCGCCTGCGCGCGAAGACATCGCACTTTCGGCCGCGCAGTTGCAGAAGCTCGGCGAGTTCGACGACAGGCCACCTGTGAAGGTTTGGATCGGCCCTTTGGGAGACAGGAAGATTCTGGTGCACGATTAGGGGCCCATTGCTGAAGTGACCTCTCTGATATGCCGATAGCGGAAGGAGAAGCTATTGCGATCATGTCATTGAGAGGTCGCGGCGGTGATCAAGCGGATTGTCGAGATATCGTCGGCAGGGACGTATTTATCGGTCAGGTATGACCAGCTTGTCATCAAGCAGAATGGGGACGTTCTGTCGCAGATTCCCTGCGAGGATATCGGCCTGCTGCTGGTGGACCACATAGGCGTCAGCTATACACACGCCGTCTTCACACGGCTGCTCGATGCCGGAGCGGCCATCGTGCTGTGCGGAGGAAACCACCATCCGGCGGGTCTGCTGCTGCCTCTGGAAAGCCACAGCGTCCAGACCGAGCGCTTCCGCCAACAGATCGAGGCCAAAGAACCGGTCAAAAAGCGGCTGTGGAAGCAACTCGTACAGGCCAAGATCAGGCACCAGGCGCGCGTGCTTGGGCCCGACAGCGAGGCCTATCCTGCCTTGATGGCCCTGCACAAACGTGTCCGGTCCGGTGATCCGGAGAACATTGAGGCCCAGGCAAGCCGCAAGTATTGGGCCGCTTACCTGCAAGACGTCGAGTTCCGGCGTAAGGTCGATGGCAAGCCGCCCAACAATCTACTGAATTACGGCTATACCGTCGTGCGCGCCGCCGTGGCCCGCGCCCTCTGCTCGACGGGCCTGCTGCCCTGCCTCGGCATCCACCATCGCAACCGCTACAACGCCTTCTGCCTGGCGGATGATCTCGTCGAGCCGTTTCGCGGATATGTGGACGCCAAAGTCAAAGAAATCGTGGAAGGCGATGGCGTGCCCGACGATCTCACTCAGGACCTTAAGGCGCGCCTGCTCGAAGTGCTCTATCAGACCGTGTTCATCAGCGGATGCAAAAGTCCGTTGATGGTGGGGCTGCACCGCACGATGGCATCGCTTCAACGGTGTTTTGCCGGCGAACAGGAAGCTCTGGAGTTGCCCGATCTATGATTCTCAGTGGATACCGAGCCATGTGGATCTTTGCGATGTTCGACTTGCCCACCGACACCCGAAAGGCTCGGAAGGCCTATACGGATTTCCGCAAACGGCTCATGCAGGATGGCTTCACAATGCTACAATATTCGGTGTACGTTCGGCACTGTTCGAGTGAGGAAAACGCCGATGTTCATTATAATCGGATCAGCAGCTTCCTGCCACCCGATGGAGAAGTTCGCCTCATCACACTCACCGATAAGCAGTTCGCCCGGATGGAAACCTATTGGGGGAAAATGCGAAAGCCCGCCCCGCGAGCCCCCCGCCAGCTCGAATTATTCTGACGCGACTTGCCCGCAAATCCTTACCAAGCAAGGCCTTGCGGGCAAGGTATTGTAACTGATCCGCGTCTGAGGGCAAGTCACAACATCCTGAGTGTAGCACAAAATCGGGGGCGTATTGTAACTGATCCGCGTCTGAGGGCAAGTCACAACTAGCGAGAGCGAATTGGCCCAGGTGATCTCATTGTAACTGATCCGCGTCTGAGGGCAAGTCACAACCAAGTGTTCGTGACGTAGCCGGTGCCCATTATTGTAACTGATCCGCGTCTGAGGGCAAGTCACAACTTCCAATCAGTTCTCCCGTTTATAGCCCTGATTGTAACTGATCCGCGTCTGAGGGCAAGTCACAACCGTTGCTCCACGACCCGCTGGCACCCCAGCAATTGTAACTGATCCGCGTCTGAGGGCAAGTCACAACTGGACGAACGGGATATGATAGTACCCCTCCATTGTAACTGATCCGCGTCTGAGGGCAAGTCACAACCCGGCCTTGGCGACGCCTTTGCCGAACGCGATTGTAACTGATCCGCGTCTGAGGGCAAGTCACAACCACGTCCACGTCACGCCCATCCGGCCCGTAATTGTAACTGATCCGCGTCTGAGGGCAAGTCACAACGTTGACGCCCTTTTGCAGCGCCGCGAGCCGATTGTAACTGATCCGCGTCTGAGGGCAAGTCACAACTCGGTCCCGATACGCCTTCTGCTTGTGCGCATTGTAACTGATCCGCGTCTGAGGGCAAGTCACAACCAGCAAACGCGCCGCCCAAGGCGACGGGGGAATTGTAACTGATCCGCGTCTGAGGGCAAGTCACAACGATGCAACTGGCCGCGTGCGTAGCCGACAAATTGTAACTGATCCGCGTCTGAGGGCAAGTCACAACTCAGCACGCAGTCGATCCGTGTGATCGTGTATTGTAACTGATCCGCGTCTGAGGGCAAGTCACAACCAGCCATGTTTATCTCCAATCAACCATAGGATTGTAACTGATCCGCGTCTGAGGGCAAGTCACAACACTTCGCTGATCCTCGTGTCGCAGACTACGATTGTAACTGATCCGCGTCTGAGGGCAAGTCACAACCCAGAGAGATCAGAGGTTCCGTCTCCTGGAATTGTAACTGATCCGCGTCTGAGGGCAAGTCACAACCCGGGTGCAGCGGCCTGTACGTAGCCCCGATTGTAACTGATCCGCGTCTGAGGGCAAGTCACAACACATCTCCGTATCGTTCTTGCGCCGGATCGATTGTAACTGATCCGCGTCTGAGGGCAAGTCACAACCAGCAAACGCGCCGCCCAAGGCGACGGGGGAATTGTAACTGATCCGCGTCTGAGGGCAAGTCACAACGATGCAACTGGCCGCGTGCGTAGCCGACAAATTGTAACTGATCCGCGTCTGAGGGCAAGTCACAACCATAGCGACAGTGCGCGCACAGCATCTGTATTGTAACTGATCCGCGTCTGAGGGCAAGTCACAACTCAGCACGCAGTCGATCCGTGTGATCGTGTATTGTAACTGATCCGCGTCTGAGGGCAAGTCACAACATGAAGCTGCCGGTGGCCTTGGCCCTCTCGATTGTAACTGATCCGCGTCTGAGGGCAAGTCACAACTGGTAGGCATTGCGGCGACCGGGATTCCTTTGCCCAACCAGCGCAAGTGAGCTTCTATTGACCGACAGGTAGGTTCTTCATCAGCACCGCCACCACGGCTGAAAACCCTCGGTCTCCAGCCATGCAAAAAATCAGCGAATTTTAGAACGCCCTCTGACGCTCCGAAAACTCTCCCCAGGGGGAAGGAGGGGAGGACTTGACTTTTGCCATCCCAGGGAATTCTGAGGCGTCTCCTGAACATCTGGAAGAACTCTTGAGGGGGAAAGACGGGCCTTTCGAAAAGCCCTCTCTTGTTCCACACTCTCATAGGTGTCCATATACGACCGGCCTCGCCCTGGTAGATCATGCCAAATCACGTCGAGTTCCGCCGGCAAGAGTCGTAGACTTGCTGACAGAACCTCGTCCCGGTCATTACACCAGCACCGCTTTGAGCAAATTGCGACCGGACAGCGAGAGGCAGAATCCACATTTTTTTGCTGGGGCAGTATCCCGTGTAACTTCAAGAACTTACGCGAGATTCCATGCCGGTTCAGCCCAGAATTCGATTGTCAGATGTTAAAAAAAAACCCGACTTGTAGTATAATACGTGTGAAGATTGCATATCACATCACCCACATGTTGCCGGACGAGACTGGCCTTCAACGCCCAAAAGGCCGTTGGTTCAAGGTCCCCGCTGTCCTCTTGGACAGGGCCATCTACCCTGAGTCTCTTGGCGTCAGCAACGACGCATTCAGACTGCTCATCTATCTGTGCTCCGCTATTCGCATGCCGTATGGAGCCACCCGAGCGGGTTCGACCGCAGCAAAAAAGTATCTGGGGTTCAACGAGGCAAGGTACCGGGCCGCTCTGAGGGAATTGCAGAATGCCCAACTCATCTTTCAACTTCCGCCCAAGCCAAAGAAGGGCCAGACCAAAGGCGAATGCAGACCCAAGAAACACGAGACCAAATACTGGTCCATCGCCAATCCCCCACTTGTGTATATCGACCGGACCAAGCCGGGATGGGGCCTTCACCAACCCGATGCCGAACCGAAGACGGGCCGCGATGCAATCTTCCACCGAAGGAAAACGCTGTTCGAGTTCATTAGGGTCCCACACGAGTTCGTCGGAGAGTTCCCTAATGGCCTTCTGACCCAAATGAGCATCGCGGAAATCGACTGCTATTTCAATCTTCTATGGCAGCATCGCGAGCACTGGTCTGGGGTCGATCCGCATTTCGTCCGGTATGAGCTTCCGTCTAAGTCTGCGCTGGAGGGTGACACGATGGCGCTCGAACAATTCCTACAGCCAAGCGGCCACTGTGACAGACTCTGGGTCTCCCCCGTTCTCCAAGAGAGGACCCAGAGGTCGGCCGACGAGGTACGAAAAACGATCACGGATTTGATTGTCACCTACGGGTTGTTTCGTCCGCAACTCTGGGCAGGAGTTCAAATCACTTACGAAGAACAACGAAGGTCGCGATCGACGGACCACGTCAGGCTCCGATACTTCATCGACAGTTCGTCGGCGTCGAGCGTATGGCAAGAGTTGGCCTGTCTCAATCTCCCCATTGGCCAGTTTACACTCATAGCACAGTTGCGCTCTTGCTTGAGATTTGACGACGAGTACGAGCGATTGTGCGACAGGAACTGTGGTACGCATACATACATGGACCACTTGCTTTCTGGATACTGATGGAGGACCGAGCCATGGCAAAGTCACAATTCTACTCGGTTGTCGTGCCAATTGTGGGCACGCTGAACGATGTTGTCGCTGCCACCCCCGTGATCTACCGCAACGACGGCATTGAACGGATTGTCTTGGAGGAGACTCCCGGCATCTTGATGCGGAAGGAGCGAATGGGTCATCATCTCCGATGTCTGCCGTGTCGATTCCTTAAGGGTGAGCGTCTCATGCTCACCGCGTTCTTGCTCACCCAAGACAATCGCAACATTGATGCCACGAATGTCCTCGACCTGATCCAGAACGCGGGCAACAAAGTCATCTGGTGCGACGACAGCCAATTTATCAGCGTTCGATGTGACCGGTTTGTCTGGCCCCACCTGAAGAAAAAAGTAAGCGAGCGGACGGTGGTCTATATCAGCGAAGTCGGGGAGAAGCTCCTCAGCAAGCCAACCTATCGGGCATCTCGCTACAGCCTCATAATCAAGGACTTCGAAGAGCACCATGACGACATCCAGTTGGTGAGGCAGGTCTTCGGGCTTGGCGATTGCGGACGATACTACCGCGAGGGATTTTGGAAAGATGATAGGTTCTTGGATGTCCCCTGCCTGACCGCCAACTATCAGAAATGGCTCCTACAACACCTGGAGCAAGTTCCTGCGTCGCGGTGACATTGCACTGAGCCTTTTATTGTTCCCAAAAGGAAAGAAAATGAATACGAACGAACTCTTGAGGCCGAGCAGAGCACCTGCCAAACCGGATTTGCCAAAGCTCCTATACACCAGAGAGGAGGCCGCAGAGATCCTGAACATCCCTGTCTCAAGCATCAACTGGCAGCTTCGAAAGAACACACTGCCTCGCCGCAAGGTCGCTGGCAGAATCCGTTTCACGCTTGACGATCTACAGCAGTACGTGGAGAGGTCCAAGGCCGACCGGGAATAGAGTCATGTGCAAGTCTACAATATCACGTAGACGGGTTCATTGAAGCGGCAGATTTTTTGCGGAAAAAGGACTTGCGCTCCTCAGTGGGTGAGTTTATGTGGTGTACGCCTAATTTGGAAACCGAACATATGGGTACTGATTAGGCGATGAGGCATGTTATGGTAAGCGTGTGGATCACCAAGAGAAAGGGTAAGAAGGGTGTCCGCTATCTGGTCAGGTGGATGGAACCTGGGACCGGCAAGAACAGGGGCAAGACATTTGGCCGAAGAGAGGATGCTCAGGATTTCCGGGCTCAATTGCGTCGGCAGATCCTGAACCATGAATATCATACGCCAATCAGGATCGACTATGCCGAATGGGTGGAGAAACATCTTGCAGACTTGGCAGATTCACCGGACATCGACCTTGCCCCCAAGACCATAGCGGGCCACAGGGAAGCTCTGCATGCGCTGGGTGCGGTCTGCCGGCCAAAGACTCCCGGCGCCATAACCCCTGCCATGATTCGAGAATTCCGGCAAGTCCAACTGAAGAATGGGTTGACCGCCAGGACGATCAACAAGCATATCGCAGCGATCAGGTCGGCATTGAGCTACGCGGTCCGGTCTGAGATCATCCCGTCCAACAAGCTTCTGGGGCCCCACCGCTTGATGCTGACAGAGGAGCGGAAGCCACCTCGTATCCTGAAGGTCGCTGAGGCCAGGGCACTGCTCGAAAAGGCGCCGGATTTGCGTCTGAAGACCGCGATCTCCCTGGCCTACTATCACGGGCTCCGTCGGAAGGAGATATGCTATCTGCGATGGGCCGACGTCGATCTGGATGGCAATAAACTTCATGTGATCCACCGACGCGAGGTCCGAACAAAAACAAAGGTCAGCAGGTCCGTGTTTTTGCGGAAGGAGACGGCCGACCTGTTCCGGCAGTTGCGTGGTCAAAGCGCCGGTGAATACGTCTTTGGCGAGCCGTCCCCTTATTACTCGATGGTGGGCAAACGGTTCGAGGATCTGGTTGAAGCCTTGGGGCTGGACCATTGCACTCTGCACGACCTCAGGAAAACCTGCAACACGCTCATGAAGGAAAACGGAGTGTCTGTCGAGGCCGCCATGCAGATACTCGGTCATTCCACAATGCAGGTCAACCAGCGGCACTACACGGGGGTCCTGACCAAGCAACAGGAAGCCGCCGTCAACAGCCTGCCCTCCATCGGCTGAGAAGCCCCTGGATGAGATGCCCCAGCAGTATCATGGGGGGATGCAGGCATTCGGAACCATTGATAATTCCTCAGTGAATGGCCGCCGGTCTCCCCCTCTATCGACGATCACGGGTCAGTGCCAGAGAAAATGGGTTGGCAGAATGGACCTGGGCTGTTAGGAATAGAGCTTGGTGTGAATGCGGCTCAGCACACTTATCAGCACAGGGTTGCCTCCTGATAGATGTATGGGGCCGCAGAACACTGAAAAAACAGAGGTTGGAGCAGTGGCCGAGCGGCTTAAGGCGACGGTCTTGAAAACCGTTGGACCGAAAGGTCCCGGGGGTTCGAATCCCTCCTGCTCCGTTGCGTCTCAGACCGCTTCGATGCCGGCGGCGCGTTTGGCGGACAGGACGGTGTTGACCATGAGCATGCCGATGGTCATCGGACCGACACCGCCGGGGACGGGGGTAATCAGCGAGGCCTTTTCCTTGACCGCCTCGAAATCCACATCACCGACCAGCCGGTAACCGCGTTTCTTGGTGGCATCATCCATGCGATTGACACCGACGTCGATGACGACCGCACCGTCCTTGACCATGTCGGCGGTGATGGTGTTCGGCCGGCCGGCGGCGGCGACCAGAATGTCCGCCTGTCGTGTGTACCGGGCGAGGTCCTTCGTCCGGGTGTGACAGACGGTAACGGTCGCGTTGCCGGTGGGGTTCTTCTGGATGAGCATGTTGGCCAGGGGCTTACCGACGATGTTGCTGCGGCCGACGATCACGACGTGCGCGCCGTCGATCTTCACGCCGCTTCGGATCAGCAGGTGCAGCACGCCATGCGGAGTGCACGACAGGAACGCCTTCTCGCCCACCACCATCTTGCCCACGCTGACCGGGTGGAACCCGTCGACGTCCTTGTCGGGATCGATGGCGAAGAGCACCTCGGACTCGTTCATGTGTTTGGGCAGCGGCAACTGGACCAGGATGCCGTTGATCTTCGGGTCGGCGTTCATCTTGCCGATCAACGCCATCAGCTCGTCCTGCGACGTCTCGGCCGGGAGCCGGTTGTCGTCGGAATAGATGCCCAGTTCTTCGCAGGTCCGCTCCTTGGCCGTCACGTACGAGTTGCTGGCGGGGTCGTCGCCGACCAGGATGACACCCAGACCGGGCACGATGCCTTTGGCCTTGAGACTTGCCACCTCCGCTTTGAGTTCGGCCCGAATATCGGCCGCCACCTGCTTGCCATCGATAATCGTCGCGGTCATTGACACTCCTTCACAGATGTTGCCTTGGCCCAATCGATTCGCCCCGGCCGAGCCGGAGATGCCGATTCTCGACGGTTGGCGACGGATGTCAAGGATGTTTCGAACAACTGGGCCGCGAAGGCGGCGCTCAGAAGAGACGGATGGCATCCTCAAGGCCGCAGGGCTTGGGGATGGCGGGTGATGGCAACCTCGCGAAACCAACGTGACAGACCCATTCACCATCCCCAAACGCTGGCGCGTTTGAGGCTGCCACCCCATGCCAGGAAATCTTCACCCACATGACGCGAGGATGGCGTTTAGAAGAGGCCGCGGACCTTGCCGGTCTCGACGTCGACGTCGATGCGGCGGAAGGCGGGGTTGGAGCCGGTGCCGGGCATCAGCCGGATCGAGCCGGCCACGGGGACGACGAAACCCGCCCCCTTGTAGACGAGGATGTCGTTGATCGGCAGCACCCAGTCGGTGGGTCGGCCCTTCCGTTCGGGATCGTGCGACAGGCTGAGCTGCGTCTTGGCCATGCACGTGCCCAGATGCGTGCCGAGGGATTCCGCTTCCAAACGCTTGGCCTTGGCCAGCGCCTCGTCGGTGTAGGTGACGCCCTTGGCCCCATAAACCTCTTTGGCGATCAGCTCGATCCGCTGTCGCAGGGGCATCGTCAGGTCGTAGAGAAACTGGAAATGGCTCGGCTCGTTGCAGGTCTCGATGACTGCCTCGGCCAGTTCGAGGGCCCCCCGGCCGCCTTTGAGCCAGTGCTCCGAGCAGACGGCCCTCGCTCCGGCGGCTTCGGCGATTCGGCGGACCAGGTCGATTTCGGCCTGGGCGTCGGTGTGAAAGCTGTTGATGCAGACAATGGGCCGCACACCGCTCTTCCTGACGATGTCGATGTGGGCCAGGAGATTCTCGCAGCCGGCTTCGACCAGGCCGAGGTTCTCGGTGACATACTCGTCGGCCAGAGACACGCCGGCTTTGACGGCGGGACCGCCGCCGTGCATTTTCAGCGCCCGAATCGTAGCGACGAGCACCACGGCATCGGGTGAAAGACCCGACATGCGGCACTTGAGGTTCCAGAACTTCTCGAAGCCGATATCGGCGCCGAAGCCGCTCTCGGTGATGTGGTATTCAGCCAGCTTGGTCCCCAAGCGGTCGGCGATGATGGAGCTTTGTCCGATGGCGATATTGGCGAACGGTCCGGCGTGCACGAAGACGGGCTGGCCTTCCAGCGTCTGGACGAGATTGGGGTTGATCGCGTCGACGAGCCAGGCCGTCATGGCGCCGTCGACGTCGAGAGCGCCGGTGGTGACCTCGTTGCCTTGCCTGTCATACGCCACGACCATATGAGCGATCCGCTCGCGCAGGTCCCGCAGATCCGTCGCCACGGACAGGATCGCCATCACCTCGCTGGCCACCGACATCTGGAAGCCGGAGTCCATCTCGAAGCCGTCCATCTTGCCGCCGCGACCGATGCGGATGCTCCGCAGGCTCTGGGCGCAGAAATCCATCGCCCAGCCGATCTGAACGCGGTTCGGATCGATATCAAGACGCTTCAGGTCGCTCTGCGCCAGGCGGGCGTCGTCGTAGTTTCGCTCGTGCTGCATCCGGGCGGTCATGGCGACCATCGCCAGATTGTGGGCGTTCGTCACGCAATCGATATCGCCTGTAAAGCGAATCGACAGCGGCGTCAGCGGAATGCACTGGGCCAGCCCCCCGCCGGCGGCCGAACCCTTGATGTTGAACGTCGGCCCGCCGCTGGGCTGGCGAATCGCCCCGCAAACGCGCTTGCCGAGGACGCCAAGCCCCTGGATCAGGCCGAGCGTCGTGGTGGTCTTACCCTCGCCCAGAGGGGTGGGCGTGATGGCGGTCACATCGATGTACTTGGCGCGGGGCGCGCCGCCCAGGCGTTCCAGGGCCTTGGCGTAGTCCACCTTGGCGAGCTTGGCGCCGTAGGGGACCAACTCGTCGTCGCGCAGGCCCAACTCGGCCGCCAGGCGTCCGATCGGCACCATCTGCTCTTCGGCGGCCTCGGCGATCTGCCAGTCCTGCATTCGTCGCGGGTCGAGTTCCATAGCTCCCAGTCAAGACACCGTTCTTCATACGTCCGCCCCCTTTCGTGGGCCCGGCCCCGTATTATACCAGAAAACTGGCAAAATAGGTAGTATTGCAGGTCTGTTTTTCGTGATGCGTTCTATTCCAGGGTGCCTCGGAGTCCGGAGACAGGCCTTCGCACCCGGGATTACGGGCCGCACCCATCCGATTATGCCACCCCGGAACACGTATCGGACGTGTTACACCGGCTGGCTATGGATTGGATGCTATCGCACTCATGGAAGCCCATTTGCGGTATGTCTCGTCGATTTCGTCGGTCTGGGCCCGTCGGTCCCACAGGACCACAGCGTACCGCAGGTCCAGGCGATTGCCTTCGACCAGTTTGAAGGGTTCTTCGTGGAGCCCAAGGGTTGCGGAAAGATAAGCGAAAGGCTCGGTCATCGTGAACCACGTGGTGGGATGTCGCGGGTTGCTCGGATGGCCGAACATCGCGACCGTCACATCATCGCCGTCCACGCCGGCGGTGTAGGCGCACCAGTTGGATCGGACGAGACGCTCTTCGCCACGGAAGACAACGCCCGGCTTGTCGTCGGCGTTGCGAAACTGCCCCTTGGCGTCCATCGCCCGAATGAACCGCATCCCCAAACCGAAGTAGTGCGCCCCCGTCAACGTCACGGAGCCTTTGCCCGTCGGCACGGAAAGGCGGCTCTCCCATATCAACATGGTCATCCGTGGCACAACAGATCGTGCGACAATGATCGCGCGCTGCTCGGCGAGCAATCGCTCGCCGGATGGATCGGCCCAATCCAGCCGCTCCACAAAGCCGACGTGGGGCAGTTCGTCCGCAAGCTCGGCGAATCTGACGTGCCTCTGCCGCCCGGCGGCCGGCGTCTCTTCCCAGAAATTCACGCCGTCCACTCCCACGGCGAACATCAGCGCATGATGGTGCAGGTGGTCATGCGGTGCATCGAGCAACACGTTCAGTCCGTTTGGGGTGAACAGCTCCTTGACGTACGGCTTGAACGGAACATCGCCGTAGCGATACTCCGCAATCTCAACGACACCCGCCTTCACCAACACGCTGTTGGCGTCCACGATGGCCCGCATCGGCTCACCAGCCGGCACGCTGTCCGGAATCATTGACAGAGCCAGCAAGCCGGCGCCAATGGCGTACATAATGCGTCGCTTGCCCATTCCTCGTCCTCCAGAGCCCTTAGACAAACTGCTTGAGATGCTTGATGCTTCGCTCGGCCTGCGCGACGGTGCCGCACTCGACGCTCAGGACGATGTCGCGCGGGGCCTTCTTGCAGACCTCGACGACCTTCTTCCAGTCGATCACGCCGTCGCCACAGGCGCAGCCGACCGCTGTGCCGGTGACCTTGCCCCGCTCGGCGTCCGACTGCTCGACGGAGATGTCCTTGGCGTGCAGATGGACGAGCCGGGTGGAAACGTGGCGAAGCCATTTGATGGGGTCTTCGCCCCCGAGATAGCTGTTGCCCATGTCGAAATTGATGCCGATGACCTTGGACTTGACGAGCTTCTGGATGCGGTCGAGGCCCGCCGGGGTCCTGCTGTACTGCTGGTGCGGCTCGATTCCGATCAGGATGCCGCGCGGCTCGGCCACGGCTGCCGCCTCCTTCAGCGTATATCGCATCAGCACGTGGTCTTCCTCTTCGGTGGTCCAAGCGGGCTTGGGCCCTTCGTCCGTATTGACCACGGGGGCCCCGCACTCGGCGGCAAAGCGAATGGCCTGCTTGAGATATTCGGTGCCGATCTCCGGCTTGCACAGCGGGGTGTGCGCCGAGAGTCCGCTGACCTTGATCTTCGCCTTCTCGCAGGTCCGCCGGATGCGATACGGATCGTCCAGCATCGAGACGCTGTGGAAATACCCCGCCTCACTGAGCAATTCGCGGCCCCAATGCACCATCGGCTCGACGTACTCGTAACCCAACTCGGCTGCCTTGGCAACGCCCCACTCGAACGATTTGTCCTCGTGGCGCACAAACTCCATGTTGACCCCGATCGATACCTTGCCCATTTGCATCATCTCCTTGATTGCACGCCTGTTTGTGGAAGATATGGAATCCTCATTCATAAGGAGAACCGATCGTGAAGACGACGATGACACACATCACCTGCAAGAAAGAGCTTTCGGTCGCTGTAGCCTACCCGGATATGGGCGAGCGAGTCAAGGCGGATCGTCGCAATGCGCGCAAGTTGCAGCAGTTGTTCCGGGCCGGACAGTTGACGAAGGTCCATCCTCAGACGCCACCGCATTGAGGCCCCCCCACGCCGGGAGTCTTCACGCACGGCGAACCGGAAGCCACCGGGCGGCGTCGGTGTGCCTCAAGACCGACGCCGTTCGAGCCGATAGACCAATCGGTTTGCCCGAAGAATGTGTTTGCCCGGATGACGTGGCGTACGCTATAATGGTTTCTTGGATGGGCACGTTCCGGGGTCCTGGCCGATCATGCAGCGGTTCGAGAGCACCGTTTGCCCTGTCGTCGGCAGCGGTCCCCGTCGATTGGAGGTCCTGACGCAAGGTGTTCTGCCACGCACACAGCAGGGCCGGGGCGTTGGGTGCGGAAGCGTCTCGCATCAAGGATGGGGTACACTCGCTTCCAAGCCCCATGGTTCTTCATGCCCAGCATTTCAGCGCGGGTTCTCGGTCGATACACCGTTTTGGGATGTGACCAAAACGCGAAGACAATACGGTCGAATCGTCTTGCTCGAAGGAGGATCATCATGTGTAGAAAGATCAATGTCTTGATACCCCTTGTGGTCCTGGGGCTGGCCCTGGCGAGCGTCTCTGAGGGGGCCCTGGTGGGCTGGTGGAAGTTTGACGACGGATCGGGCTCGATCGCCAGGGACAGTTCCGGCCGGGGCAACCACGGGACCATCACGGATCCCATCTGGGTCACCGGACGCTACGGCGGCGCCCTGGATTTCCAGGGGACCTCGTATGTGGACGTCCCCGCGGAGTCGTGGTCCACGATCGAGAGGCAGGCGACCGTGTCGTTCTGGGCCTACGGCGATCCGGACCAGCAGCCGCAGGCCAACTTCATCTTCGGAGCCTTCTCCGATCCGGCCGATAACGAAGCTCGGCGCATGTGCGCCCACGTGCCGTGGAGCAACGGCAACATCTACTTCGACACCGGCGGTCCCAACTACAACCGGATCGAAAAGGCGGGCGACGCAGCGGACTATGAAGGAACCTGGACCTTCTGGACCTTCCTCAAGAACGCCGACACCGGCGACCAGCAGATCTATATCAACGGCGAACTCTGGCATAGCGGCACCGGCATGACCAACACCATGGAGGGCGTCACCAAGTTCACCATCGGCACCAAGCCCAGCCTCCTCGAGGGGTGGTATCGCGGAATGATCGACGACTTCCGTCTCTACGATACGGCCCTGACCATCGAGGAGATTCAACTGGCCATGACGGGACGAGGCCCGGGTCTCGAACTGGCCTCCAACGCGTTTCCTGCAAACGAGGCGACCGATATTCCGCGTGACGTGGTGTTGAGTTGGGACGCGGGTGAGTTTGCGGCCACCCACGATGTGTATTTCGCAACGGCGTTCGACGACGTCAACGATGCCAGCCGAACCAACCCGATGGGCGCCCTGGCCAGCCAGGGCCAGACGGCGACGACGTACGACCCGCCGGGACTTCTGGATTTCGGCACAACCTATTACTGGCGCGTCGACGAGGTCAACGCAGCGCCGGACAGCACGATCTTCAAAGGCGAGGTCTGGACCTTCACAACCGAGCCGTTCGCCTATCCGGTGACGAATATCATCGCGACGAGCAACGGGATCTCGGATGCCGGGGTCGGCCCGGAAAGGTCTATTGACGGCTCCGGCCTCGACGACGCCGATCAGCACTCCACCAACACCAGCCAGATGTGGCTGGCGAGGCGCGGGGACGAACCGCTGCACATCCAGTACGAGTTCGACCGCGTCTACAAGCTCTATGAGATGCTCGTCTGGAACTACAACAGCCAGTTCGAAATGTTCCTGGGCCTTGGACTCAAAGACGTAACAATCGAGTATTCGGCAGACGGCGAGGACTGGACCGTGCTGGGCGATTTCGAGTTCGCCCAGGCGCCGAGCCGATCGACGTACACGGCCAACACCACGGCTGGATTCGAGGGTGTGGCCGCCAAGTACATCCGTCTGACCGTCAACAGCAATTGGGGCGGGACAGACCAGTCCGGCTTGAGCGAGGTCCGCTTCCTGTTCATTCCCGCGCACGCCCGTGAGCCCCAGCCGGCCGATGGCGCTGCCGACGTCAGCGTGAACACTACCCTGACCTGGAGGGCCGGTCGGGATGCCGTCTCGCACGAGGTCTACTTCGGCACCGACGCCGAGACGCTGGATTTGGCGGGGACGACCGATGGCACCAGCTATGACCCCGGCGCGCTGAATCTCGGCGCCACGTACTACTGGCAGGTCAACGCCGTTCAGGAAGCCGAGTCGTGGGAAGGCGACCTTTGGAGCTTCGCGACGCAGGAGTACTTGGTCGTCGATGATTTCGAAAGCTATACCGACGACATCGACGCCGGCGAGGCGATCTTCGATACATGGCTGGACGGCTGGGTCAACGACACCGGATCGACCGTCGGCCACATCGAGAGTCCGTTTGCCGAGCGGACCATCGTTCGCAGCGGCCGCCAGTCCATGCCGCTGTTCTACGACAACACA
>Ga0334890_1002148_pt1 | contig 23571 bp, 20 predicted proteins | sample GraSluR1_MG_3_FD_207220 | JGI IMG/M metagenome (GOLD analysis project Ga0334890, IMG submission 207220) | Sludge microbial communities from methane-producing bioreactor in Wageningen University, Netherlands - Granular Sludge_31_08-R1 | ecosystem: Engineered > Bioreactor > Anaerobic >... | reverse complement strand
GGGCCGTTTCTACGATGATCCGCTTCCGGCCGAACCGGTCGCGCGCGGGCCGGCGTGCGAGCACGTCTTAGTGACCATCCACCAGCTGTCTTCTTTCTTTGCTTCGGAGGCACAGGCGGCGAAGGTCTCGCTGTTTATGGTGTCGCACCAGCGCTGCATATTCCGGTAGTTGCCGTGCTTGGGGTTCTCTTTTAGTTTATTGACTTCGCTGATCATCATCTTCAAATACTTGGCCAAAGCTGAACGCGTGCGAGCAGGGTACTCCCGCAGCTGCGAAGCCATCGTTAGTTCTAGGTCGCGCAGGCCTTTCGGTTTCTTTCCGCAGTTGTATAACCACTCGCGGACACCGGCATCCGATGTCCGTGCCGTGTGCCAGGAAACGAGGTTCCCGACGGTAGGTGTGTCATTCGGAATGTTGTGGCGAAGCAAGTCTCGCACGTCCCGATGCCACGTGCGTTTTTGCGGCTGGCCGCGGTCGCGTGTGACTAGGAATGGCTCCGGCCGACAGAACGACGAGATAGTGGTACCCTTCGATCCTTCTACGACGCCGGGGACGTCGGCCCATACATGGCAGGCGATAGGCCCCTCTGTCACTGTACGCGCATCCGTTTGCGGAAATGTCAACTCATCCGCGATATGGCTCCTCAGTTCGTCCTTGGTGGAGAATCCCCGTTGTGAAAAAGCGTGCTCGATTGTGCCGTACTTCGCGTCGACAAGGCGGTTGAGCATTACGACAAACGGGTGTTTCCTCGCTGCAGCTTGAGGGACGGCGGTGCCGCGCGGCCGCGGATCAAGTGGGCCCCCCGGTTTGGGCACTGACGTTTCGTTGGCAATCTGTTCCAGTTCCTCGGGCGTCGGATTGTGGTCGAGAAGAGTGGCGCCAACGAGCAGATAGTACGCCTCAACCCGCTCGCCGCGCTGCAGGGTCTCTCTCGCGAGGTTTTCCAAGTAGGTGCGGACCCGGCGGGCAACGTCCGGGTCATCCCGAACGAGGAGTATCGTGAAGATGGCTTGCTCGCCGTAGTGTGCATCGGTGTCGCACTCATCCCAGTACCCTGCCCACCGCTCGACGGCCAATTCGGGCAGCGACACGACTTGACTCATCGGATCGATCAGGACGTCGAGCCTAATTCGTGAGTCATATAACCACTATTTCCCGGCCAACATCTTGGCTGCGGCGCGTTGATAGGCGCCAGCTTTGAATTCGCCGTAGCCGTCGACGAACGGGATGGTCGAGAAATAGACGCTGACGAAATCACGCTTGGGGTCGATATAGATCATCTGCCCCATGTTGCCGCTCTTGGCGATCGCACCGTCATCCCAGACGTAATCGAACTGAAGTGCGTAGCCCTGGGCCGCTTCGTTGAATTGTGCTTCCGACGACTTCAGCTTGGCCCCCTTTGCGTAACGCTCCTTGTCGACATTGTCGTACAGGATCTTCATCATCTCGTCGGTCACGACGCGCTCGGACGCCACTGCACTCCAGCTTGGCGTGAACATCACCCCGAATTTCGCATAATCCTCGGGGGTCGCCATGGCTAAACCCACCGGGAGTGCGGTTCCATCGGGCGTAAGGCCGAACATCATCGACTGACGGGCATAAAGCTTCGACCAGAACCGTTCCTGGAAAACTTCAACGAAGGGCTTGTTCTCGATATTCTCGATCAACCGCGTCAAGACAGTCGTGTTGAGCGAGGCATAGCGCGTCACATCACCTGGCTTCTCGCCATTACCCAACTTCTTCTGGTCACGCGCCACGTCGATCCAGCCCTCGACTACACCCGTGGTCGCACGAGGGGTGCCCAAGGTGGCGGCGAGGAAGCGTGTGACGGGCGAGTCCGGCTGCAGAAGGGCTTCGACCGTTTCCTCGTTGTCGAGGCCCGTGGTCATATTAGCCACGGCGTAGGTGGACACATCATCCCAGACGGTGCCCTTCAGTTCCGTCACATACTCGGTAAACGGTTTCTTGAGATCGATCTTACCCTCGGCGATCAACTGCATAAGGACCGCGCCAACGGTGATCTTGCCGGTCGAGGCCGTCAGGTGACGGTCGGTCGGGCGCATACCCGGATAGTTCTCGTAAACGACCTTGCCCTTATGCACCATGATCATGGCCTGCGCACGGTAGAGCGGATCGACCATGTATTCCTGGAGCGTTAAATCGCCCTTGCTCGTGGACTGCTTGAGATAGAGCAACTCAGGCCGGAGATCCCGTTCCAGAACCTTATAGTTGACGTTTGGCGAGGCTTCGGCCGAGGGCATGAACTCGCCCAGGTGCATCGCGTAGTAAAGCGCGTGATCGCCGCCCATCTGGAAATGGAAGTTGCCCCAGTTCTCGCGCGCGCTGCGAATGAACTCCGGCGTAAAGACATCCTTGGTGATTGCCACGCTCACCGGCAAGGTTACGCGCGCACCCTCGACCTTCAGGGCTTCCACGACCTGAGGCGGATCCTGGGCAAGTGCGGCCGTTTCAGAAAGCGTTAGAATGGTGGCAATCACGGCCACCGAGTTTAGAATCTTGTACATCAGCACACTCCTCGTTTTTTTGGTTTTACTAGAATTTTACCCGTTGAGTTCGGAACGGCATCTGCGACATCCTGTTCCGAGTTCGTCCGGTATTCTCTCTGGATGTTTTCAGCCGACATTCTCCAAGTGGCCTGCCATCTGGCGCGAAGATCGCCTGATTTTATAAAAACTCAAAAGGCTCAGCCTCTTTAAGTTGAGAGGAGACTTCTCCGGCGAGCGGATTGTCTTTTGAAACCTTAAGGGTCATCGCCTTTGCCCCAAGCTTAAAATCGACCTTATTCAAGTCAATCCAAAATACACTTGGTGAGACCGCCGAATCAAAATAATAGGTCTTGGCATCGTGATCAGCCACGCTTCGCCACAGGGTCTCGACGCCATTGGCGCTGCTTATGGGGGCGCTTACTCCACGAATTAGGGAAAATACCGTGGCCAGCGCCAACTTCCGGTCTTCCTGTTTTTTCATCGTCTTCAGGTAGTAGCTTGCTCTTACACACCGGTCAGTCGCAGAGGCCGTTCCCGGAAGGAAATTCTCACCACCAGCTTTTTCCCAATAAGCGTTCAAGGCAAGTTGTTCCGAGTAAATCGGGGAGTTGGTCATAACGACATACTGTCGCCCGTGATGGATCACCAGTTTGCCGTCAAGATACTCAAAAATGGCGGAGTCACCTGTCGCATCGGAGATCGCCATGTGTATTTTCGCGGCCATACCATTTTCAACCGGCTTGGTAACAACCGTGAACGGCGCATCTTGCATGGCTGCCACCGCCTCTTCAACCGTGGCGTAGTTGTCCAGAAAATACTGCAACCAGGCTCCAATGCTGATCGTCGGTTTCCCGGTTTTAGCCGGATCACCGAAATCGGCTTCGGTCAGATACTGCATGTTTCCGACCAGGCCTTTCTCGTTCATGCCATCCGCCGATGCGGTACCATAGAATGCCGTGATGACGGATCCGTATTTCGATGTCCAAGTCAGCTCGTTGTCGCTGCCCCCTCCTTTCCGTTCTATGCCTTGCGGGAAGACCCAGAGATCGCTGGTAAGTTCGGGGTCTACCCAGTCCATGCTGCGTGCAGTAATGTACGTCCCGGTTCCAGTTTCATACAAAAGCCGAGTACAAGCGTTCGCCGGCTGCACCGTCATACAAAAAAGGAGCACAGCAACCAAGGCAAGGCGTAAGCCATTTGTTTGCTTCTTCATCACATTCTTCATCATATTCTCCAAGGTTTCTTGTTTGATTGGTGTTTCGTTATCTCGGGCGAGCGGCGTATCCGACGTCGACGTCTGTTCCGGCGCAAGCGCATTGATGTAGTTATTCATTTGGTATTCTCCTTTTCACTGGTTGTTTCGTGAGTTTGCGTTGGTGGGGCCGACCCCCTTTTGTATGTTGAGTTATCAAGCTGCATAGAGTGCACTTTCCGCAGCAGTGCCGGGCGATTCCCCTTAGTTAATGAACATCACAACAAGGAATCCCACCGCCGAAATCGATCGGGGAGGCATAGAAGGTCTGGGTCCACCCCTCTTTGGTGAGCGGCTTGAACTTGCTCTTGACGGGTTCGAAGCGGATCGGCTGTCCAGGATTCACGCCTTTCAGCGGTTCCTGATCTTTCATAACGATGACTCCATTAACAAGTACGTGAAGAATTCCCGTGGACGGAAGTCTGCCGTTTGCGTAGGTCGAATTATCCCTTACCGTTTCAGGATCGAATATGGTGATGTCGGCCACCATGCCTTCTTGCATGCGGCCGCGAACCTGCATGGACTTCAAACCCATCTCGCCCAGCGGCTTGGCATAATTGTAACTGGTCATGGATACGGCTTGCATCAACGGAATATTGTTTTCCCTGGCAAGGCGAAGCACGGTGGCAAAAGACCCGGAAGTCCGCGGGTGGGTATTGGGGAGATCTTCGAAGGGAGTATCCCAGGTTAGGTTATCGCTTGGGATCATGGGCATGCCGTCGCTACCAATAGCCACGCCGGGCATTTTGAGCCAGTCAACAATAGCCGATTCCGGGATCTTGTAGACAAGCACGAGGCGTGCGGGTTCCTTTTTGATCATCTCCTCACGCGATTTCTGGGTGTAGAATTCGCCGGTCGCGACATCCTGAACCGTCTCTTCGTATTTGTTGCCCAGAGCCTGTACCCAGACTTCCGGCTCCAGAAATACGGCATTCAGCGCAGTGGAACCTGCGGCATATGGATAGATTTCACCCCAGACGTTGTAACCCCGTTCCCGCATCCGCACCATAAGCTCATGCACCATATTGTATCCCGGATTATTGAAATGGGAGGCGATGGCCGGCGTCCCTAATGCCGCCGCGTTTGCGAGCATCTCCTGGATACCGTTGACTTCGGTGGTATCATCACCGGGCGTATAGCGGAAATGCATGGCGATAAAGCGGCCGTATAGCCCGCCCAGCTTTTGCAGTTCAAATATCTCGCGGGCCGAGACCCCCGCGCGCATGTAGCCAACGGTAGAACCAATGCCAAGTGCTCCCTGCGCTAAGCCTTCGTCAATCAGGGAAAGAATCTGGTTTCCCTGCTCCAGATTGGGTCGGGTCTTGGACCAACCCTCCTTAATGGTTTCTTTGCCGTCTATCTTGTCCTTTGTGGATCGGGTTTTCTCCGCGTCGGGAGTGTATAGATGTTTCCAATCGGTAAAGCCGTCCAACACCTCAGCCCGCGCAAATTCGTGGGCCACCGCCACACCGAAATTCAATGGTGCTTTTCCTTCACGCCGTTTGTACCACTCGTCGAGCTTTGGACCGTGAGCGCCGATCTCTGTGTCCAGAAGCGTCGTACGACCGTCGCGTAGCATCAACCGGTACTGATAGGGCTCAATACAATGTTGGTGCCCATCGATAAACCCAGGTGCCACCACCAGCCCTGTGGCATCAATGGTCTCCTTGCCATCGATCTTGTCACTGGTGATGACGGCGATCTTGCCGTCCTTGATCCCGACATTGCGGATCCCATCGAAGTTTGTCTCCGGGTCCATCACCCGGCCGTTGTTGATCACCAGGTCGTAATTGGCCGCCATGGCCGGCATGACCATCATCAGGCTCAGTGCCAGCAAACCAAAACATACTCTCAATGTTTTCATTCTGAGTCTCCTTATCTTAGAAAGCGTGCGAGAAGCGGTATTGCGACGCCTGGCCTATGATCCGACATTTCCCATTTGACCTTGCCCGGCTACGCCGCCGAGCGGTACTCCGTTATGATACCAGCCAGCCCGCGGCTGCGCCTTCCTCATTCTCGGTTTTTCCTGCTCTTGAGGGCCGAAACGGTCGTTCCCCTGCGTGACAAGGCGGCCTCTCGGCCTCGTTTCTTGGCGTCGGCGCAGGGCTTCCCCAAGGACCATCGCAGCGGGAGCCATTCTGCGGAACTTGTCGAGCCATCATGAAGGTGCCATCGCGGGCACGGCACGCAGGCGTCGGATGCGATCCAGGATGGCGGCGAAGAGCTTGCGCGGAACCGCCACCTCGGCCATCTGGAAGAACACGTATTTCGCGTGACGCACCACCTTCGCCCCGATCTTGATCAGCTTTTCCCGCAGGGTCGTCAGTGTCCAGTGCCCTACGCGCGGCGGCAGCGCCAGCCGCCGCAGGAAGTTTCCGATGTTGTACGCCAGAGCGAACAACTGTAATCGCACCTGGTTGTCCACAAAGTCGTGGCAAGATAGCTTCGTCCACTTGATCGCGTTCTTACCCTCCTTGATCCACTGCTCCGCCGTGCCACGCTGGTTGTAGAACCAGACCACGCTGGCTGCTCCGCCGCCCATATTGGTGACGATGAAGCCAACGCGGGGGAACAGTTCACCCTGGTGCCACTCGACCTTGGCCACCACGCGACGGGGTTGGCCCCAACTGGCGGCCTGATACATAAAGTCGTGATAGCGCACCACCGGCTTCTTCGGTGGGCGACCTACCGGACGGGTCAGCAGGTGCTGAATATGCCGCTCCAGCACGGCGTTTGACCTCAGCCGGATCGCATACAAGTAGCTCTCGGTTTCGAGGAACGTATACAACTCCGGGATGGCGAACGCCGCATCGCCACGGAAGTACTTCGCGATGTCCAAGTCGCGATAGCGGGTAACCACCGGTTCCAGCACGGAACGCCAGTCGTCAGCGCTGGCCACGTTGCCGTTTCGCAGCAACGCCCGCTCCAGGTCGCCCAGGTGGTTGAACAGGAACAACGGGTGGTAGCAGGTGCATTCGAAATGCCCGTTGTACGCCGAGCCTTCCTGTCTTCCATGGGTCTCACTCACCGAGCTGTCCAGATCGAGAATCAACCTGTCCAAGGCGCGGCGTTGGCGAACCCGATCAATCCACATCCCCGGCAGATTCATCAATGCCTTGAGGTTTCTCCTGGCCGTCAGAATCTCCGTTTCGAAGCGCCCCATCTGGCTGGTGGACGCGGCTTGCCGATCCTTGGCCCGACCTCCTACCACCTGACGCATGGCCGGATCAACAGCGAGTCGTTCCGCATCATTCGTATCCTCGTAGCCCGCCAGGCGGCTGTACACCGATTGCCGCAACAGGCCCATCACTTCGTGCTGGGTATTCTTGCCCCGGCGAGGATCGCGGAACATGTCATCCGCTGTGGCCGTCAGTCCCAGCGCTTCATCGAGTTCCCGATACGCGACCAGTCCTGCATCAGAGGTGACTGACGCACCGTGAAACTCCAACTTGATCTGGCTGTCGAAACCGACCCGCAACGCCTCCTTGCGTGCTTCACCCATCACATTCTCCGAATTTCAGCGACTTGAGGTTCGTTTTCGCCTGTATTCATAGGAAAATCGTTATCTCATTATACGCCGTGGTAAATGTCATCTGGGAAATATGGGCTTAGACCTTTGGGTGGTTCGCGGTTACCATGCCGTGGGATTGGCCCCGGGGCGGATCGGATCCGACTGGTGGGGCGTGGAGCGGTGGAGAAGGATCGGATGTCAGACGGCTGGTCGGTCGTGGAATCGCCGTTTCGGGTGGAATACGCCCGGGCGTACGAGGGCCTGTTCACCCTGGGCAGCGGATGCCTGCACGTGCGCGGCTCGCTGGAAGAGCACCTCCGCGACGCGCCGCAGGACCTCTCCTACACCCGGTTGCCCGCCGACGCAGCCCGCGAGACATGCCCCGCGACCAAGGTCAAATGGGGAACGTACGTGCCCGGCATCTTCGGACGCCACCCACTCCTCAACAGCGAAATGATCAATCTGCCCTGGTTTCTGGGCATCGCTCCCTCCGTGGACGGAGAGAAGCTGGACCTGGAGCAGTGCATCGTCGAGGACTATCGTCGCGAACTGCGGCTGGATACCGCCACTCTTGTGCGGACGCTTCGCTGGCGGACGGCGTCCCGCAAGACCGTCGACGTGTGCTTCGAGCGATTCGTCTCGGCCGTCCGGCCGTACCTCTGCGTGCAGCGCATGACGCTCACTCCGGGCGATGCGATGCGTGTGGACGTGGAGGTCGGCATCGACGCGGACGTGCGCACGAACGGCTACGACCACTTCGTCCACGTGGAAACCGGCCGCGCCGGGGGCAGCGCCCTGGCATGCTTCGTCCACACGGACGCGCATGACCAGGTGGGCGTCGTGACGCAGGCCACCGCCCCGCGCGTCGTCTGGAAGCACAAGCCCGACGGCCGAACGGCTACCTTGCGGGCGGAACTGGACCTGCCGCCGGGAAAGGCCTGGACGCTCGAGAAGCGCACGGCCGTGCAGACCACGCGGGACCTGGACCCGTGGGACCTGGTGACCTGCCTGACGCAGGTCCAGCCGCTGTCGTTCGAGGAACTCCACAACGAACACGCGGCGGCCTGGCGGGCGCGGTGGGAGACGTGCGACGTGATCATCGAGGGGGACCCGGACTCGCAGCGGGCGATGCGTGCGGCCCTGTTCCATCTGCTGCGGGCGCACGTCCCGGGCGATCCACGCGTGGCCATCGATGCGAACGGCTACTCGGGCGATGCGTGCGGGGGACGGTTCTGCTGGGACACCGAGATGTACCTGCTTCCGTTCTACCTGTACACCGACCCGCAACGGGCCCGCACGCTGGCGGACTTCCGCGTGCAAAGCCTGGACGGGGCCCGGGCCAACGCCCGCCGATACGGATACGACGGAGCACGATACCCGTGGGAATCCGACGGCCAGGGCAACGAGTGCTGCCCGAACCGGCAACATGCCGATCACGGGATTCACGTGACCGCCGACGTGATCTACGGCCTGAGTCACTTCGCACGAGCGACGGGTGAAGACGAATACCTGCGCGGCCCGGCTGCGGAAGTGGCCGTCGAGACCGCGCGGTACTGGCTCCAGCGCGTCGACCGCCGGCCGGGGGACGAGGGCCTGAGTCTGCTGGCCGTCATGGGGCCCGACGAGTACATGCCCATCTCCGGCAACAACAACTACACGAACCGCCTGGTGTCTTTCGCGCTGGCCGTGGCCGCGGAAGTGGGCGAGGCGGGCGGAGCCTCGCCGAGCGAGCGGGCCGCGTTCGCGGAGGCGTCGCCGCAGTTGTACATCCTGCGGGCGGCGAACGGGGAACTCGTGCTTCAGTGCGAGGAGTTCGAACGGCTGGCCGAGCCGCGGTTTGACGAGTTCTGGAAGGCTCGGAGCCGGCCGTTCGCCTCCCAGGTGTCGCAGGAGCGTTTGTACCGCAGCAAGTGCCTCCAGCGGGCCGACGTTCTGATGCTGATGACGCTCTTCCCCGACGAGTTCACCGACGAGCAGGTGCAGCGGGCCTGGGATTGCTACCTGCCGTACACCACGCACGATTCTTCGCTGTCGCCGGGGGCGCACGCGATTGTCGCGGTGCGGCTGGGGCGGATGGGCGATGCGTGGCGGTTCTGGGTGGTCGGTCGGGCACTGGACCTGGACGTGGCCCACGCCGGCGCGGCGGAGGGCGTTCATATCGCCGGCGCGGCGGCCGTCTGGCAGATGGCGGTGCTGGGCTTTGCGGGAATGCGGACGGCCATGCAAAGCGACGTGCTGACCCTGCGGCCGCGGTTGCCCGAGGCGTGGACGCGGCTGGCGTTTCCGATTGTCTGGAAGGGGCGCCCGGCTTACATCGACGCGAACTCCAAGGGCGTGACGGTGACCAACCGCGGGGCGGAGCCGCTGGCCGTGGTGGTCTTTGGCCAGGCTCGCGAGGTTCTCGCCGGCGAACAGCAGCGCTGGGAGGTGCCGGCGTGATCCGCGCGGTGATTTTCGACCTGGACGGCGTGCTGGTCTCGACGGACGAACTGCACTACCTCGCCTGGAAGCAGCTTGCCGATGCCGAGGGCATCCACTTTGACCGGGCGATCAATCACCGCCTGCGCGGCGTCAGCCGGATGCAGAGCCTGGAGATCATCCTGGAACGGGCCGCGCGGTCGTACTCGCCGGAGCAGAAGGCCGCGATGGCCGAGGCAAAAAACGCGAAGTACCGCGAGTTGTTGTCGACGCTGACCCCGGCCGACGCCCTGCCCGGGGCGGATGCGATGGTGTCGGCAGTGCAGGCGCGGGGCGTGAAAATCGCGATCGGCTCCTCGAGCCGGAACACGGCGCTGATCCTGGAACGGCTGGGCTGGTCCGACCGATTTGACGTGGTGGTGGACGGAAACGACATTCAGCACTCCAAGCCGCATCCGGAGGTCTTCGTGCTGGCGGCGAGGCGATTGGGCGTGCCGCCGGCGCGGTGCCTGGTGGTCGAGGACGCGGCCGTCGGCGTGGACGCGGCGCGCCGGGCGGGCATGGCCGTCTTCGGTATCGGCGCCGCCGAGCGCCTGCCCGGCGTGGATCGCCTGGCCCCGAGCCTGGCGGACGTAAGCGTGGATGCTCTGTTGAGCGAAGGATGAATACGGCGATGACGTGGTTGATGCGATGTGCGTTCGTATGGCTGGCGGCGCCGGGATGGCTGCTTCTGGGCGCGTGCAGTTCCGGGCCGTCACGGTACGAACAGTCGATGCAGCAGGCTCGGGCGATGTACCAGCACAGCCGGGACGACCTGGGGCCGCCACCTCGCCACCTGGAGGAAGCGGTGTACGAAAAGGGGAAGGCGAACTTCGTGGAAGACCTGGTCCGCGGTGTGGATTCGCCGCAGCGACGCGAAGCCCTGTACGCCCTGGGCTGGTTCGGCGACCGGCGGCACGCGGCGTTCGCGGCCGCGGCCCTGCCGGACGCCGACCTGTCGGTCCAGCGAATCGCCCTGGCTTCCTTCAACCGGCTGACCCACCAGGCATTCGACGACGCGGACGACGCGGGTGCATGGTGGGAGAAGAACGGAAAGGCCTTCCCACGCTACAAACCCGAACCTGCTCGAAAGGAATCCTCTTCTCCCGTGCGAATCGGCACCGGCGTGGGCATGTGGCGCCGGTTCTGAAGCGGAACTGGCGCCGGTCCGTCGGCCGTACACCGCTCCCCGATTCGCCGTCTCCAATCTCAATCCAGTTCCGCCAGCGCCTGCCGGGCGGCGCGCATGCCGTGGATGATGTCCTCGTCCGGGGTAGCGAAGCTCAGTCGCAGGTAGTCCTTCTGCATGAAGGCCGCGCCGCTGGCGGTGACCACGCCGGCCGCGTCCAGCAGATACGCCGCCACGTCGTCCGAGCTCTGCAGGACGGACCCCGCCGGGGTCCGCTTGCCGAAGCAGCCTCGCACGTCCCAGAAGGAATAGAACGTGGCGGGCGTCGGCCAGATCTGCACGTGGGGCATGTCCTTCGATTCGTGATGCAGCAGGTCGCGCTTGGCTTGGAGTTCCTCCACAATTTCCGGATCGTACGGACGTCGGATGGCGGCCAGGGCCGCCGCCTGCGTCGGGGTGGCCGCCCCGGACGTATAGTGGCTCTGAAGATTCACCATGGCCCGGAGCACGTCCTCCGGCCCGACCGCCCAGCCGATCCGCATGCCGCCGGTGCGGCGGAAGTTTTTGGACATCCCGTCCACCTGGACGAGCCACGGCCGCGTCTGCTCGTCGATGCGCGGCTCCGGGTACCGCCGGCCGTCGAACAGGATGCGCCAGTACAGCCGGTCCAGCACGAAGTAGACGCGGCGCTCGGCACACACGCGCAACATCGCGTCCACTTCCTCCGCCGTGTAGAGCTGTGCCGTCGGGTTGCACGGGTTGTTCAGAAGGAAGAGCTTGGCGTGGGGTCGGGCGTCCAGGTTCCGCTCTACGTCCTCCCGGGTGACCTTCAGCCACTCCCGCTGTGTGCCCAACGGCAGCACCATCACGGGAAACGCATACGCGGCCGTGGCCAGCGGCTGGTAGCTCACCCACGGGGCCGCCTCCAGCAACGCGGCGTCTGCTGGGTTGCAGACCGCCAGGAAGATGTTGAACAGCGCCTGCTTGGCGCCCGTGCAGATGATGACGTTGCTCGGTCCATACACGTCCGAGAGTCCGAGCCACTGCAGGACGGCCTCGCGCAGCTCGAGCAGCCCGGCCGGGTCGGTGTACATCGTCCACTCGTCACGGAACGCCCGCTCCCCCGCCTCGCGGATGTCCGGGTCCAGTCGGCCCTTGGTCTCCCCCAGTCCGAAGTCGTACACCGGCCGGCCCTCGGCCAGCCGTTCCTGCACCCGCTGTTTCAGGGCCAGGGTCAGGGAGGGTCGGAATTTGCCCAGCTTGGCCGAGATTCGCTCGTGCAGTTCCATGATGCTCTTCTCGAAGGGTGTCTGGGGCCGCGGGATCGCGGGTCGATCCACTTTGGAGGTATCGGCGGATCAGGGGCCGGAGCATTCGCAAATCAGCGGGCGACGGCGGTTTCCGGTGCAGGCTTCACTCCGGCCCCTCATCCACGCCCAGCCGCGAGGTGTGCTCGAACCTGGGCGAGGACTCGTCGGCCGGCTCCAGCTCATCCAGCCACAGCGCGTCGTCGTCGCGCTGATAGATCATGAACTGGCCGCGAAGGGCCGGGTCCTTCGCCCGGTGATAGCGCAGGTAGATGTGCCGCTCATCCACGGCGGCGATCTCCACCTTCCCCGTGGCGTGCGACATCACGTACCGCGCCCGCCGGGACAGGCCCGATCCCCTTCGCAGGGCCGCCCGGAAGATCTCCCACCCGCGGACCATGGGCACGGTGTAGGGCTCATTCCCGGCGGTCGGCCGGCCCTGGAACAGGTAGTACGACGGACAACCGACGAACGACAGCTCGCGGAACAGGTTGCTCAGGACGAACGAATCGTCATTGACGCCGCGGATCAGCGGGCACTGGTTGACGCAGATCACGCCGCTGCGGATGACGCAGTCAAGGGCGTCCACGGCCGGGTCGGTCAACTCTCGCGGGTGGTCAAAGTGGGCCATCAGGTAGATGCGCTTCCGCGGCGTGGAGTGCGTGCGGAAGACGTCCTGGAGTTCCGGGTCATCGATGATCCGCCACGGGTCAAACGCCGGCATTTTGGAGCCGATGCGGATGATGCGGACGTGCGGGATCGCCCGCAGCGATTCCAGGATTCCGCGGATGCGCCGCGTGCTCATGAGCAGCGGGTCCCCGCCGGTGAGCAGCACGTTCGTGACGTTCGGATTCTCCGCGATGTAGCGGATGCCTTCCGAAACGTCTCGCGTCACCTCTTCGTTCTCATCCATGAAGAGCCGCTTGCGGAAGCAGAAGCGGCAGTACGCCCCGCACACCTCGTTGCACAGCAGCAACACGGTGTGTTCGTACTTGTGCTGCACGCCGGGCGACACCGTGACGGCCGCTTCGTTGCTGGCATCCAGGCGACCCCATTCGTGAAGCTCGTCCGGGCGCGGGATGATCAGTTGGCGGATGGGATCGTTCGGGTCGCTCCAGTCGATCAGGCCCAGGTAGTAGTCGTTCGCCCGGAAGACGTAGCGCTGCACCACCGCCCGAAGCGCCTCCCGCTGCTCCGGCGGAATCTGCGGCACGCGGTCGATGCTTGCGATGTACTTCACCCGTCGCGGCTGGCCGGCTCGGGGCTCGTTCGGATGAGACATGCGGTTCTCCCGAATGAGCGTCGGCGAATCCCATGCGCCCGGTCCGGGTCGGCCCGTCCGTGCGGAACGAACGAACCCGCGCTCTTCCTCGCCCGACGCATACACAATACCCCTTCATTCATTCTAGGCGAATTCTCGCCTCCCGACAACCCGCTCAGACGAGGGTTGCTGCGCAGCGGCGGCTTCTCGCGTGAGCCCGGCTTCTTCTATGGGACTGGAATGCGCCGATCTTTTTGCGTCAGGCGTCGAGAGGCGGCCGGTCCCGGGCGTAAGGCGCTCCGTCGCTTCGGTCGCGGTCGCGACACTCAATGCGCCGGCCGAACGAGTCGAACGTGGATCGCGCAGAGAATCACCGCCACCAGCGCCAGGCAGGCCGGGGTCACGTCCGGCACATGCAGGGCCAGGCCGGTTCGCAACCACGCGGACAGCAGCGCCACGGCAGCCACCAACGCCGTCACGAGCCCCCATCGCACCGTGCCCGCCGCCGACCAGGACAGCAGCGCCAACGTGGCGCCCAGCAGAGCGTATGCAAGCACCGTCCCCGTCATCACGCCCACCGCCTCCACAAACGGCAGGGCAAACAACGCGGCGAACGGCACGCAAGACCCATCCGCCGGCCCGCCGTGCAGCGCAGGCAGCAGCCCGGAGGCCGCGTGCCACGCGACCTGAACCCCAACCACAACCGTCAGCGCCGCCGACAGCACGTTCACCGGCCGGCACGTCCGCCGGTCACGCCCGTCCCAGGCGTCATAGGCTAACGCCGCCAGCCACGCACCGGCCGCTCCCGCGACGATGGCGGTACAGACGTCCAGCGTGCTGAACGCCCGCGACCGCAGAAAGAGTTGCAGCACCTCGACCAGAACGGCCACCAGGGCCGCGTGGCCGACGCCCGCGGCGAGTGCCGTGTTGCCGTCTCGGCTGAGTGCCCGCTGGGACAGGGCATGCACCGCCGCCAGCAGGCAGAAGAGCCCGCCCAGGCTCAGCGTGCTCAGCAGTGCGGCGTAGGGATTCAGCAGGCCCACCGCGTGCGGTGGCGTGTATCGCTCGGCGATCGGCCACCACTGCGACGCCAGCAGCGACGTGCGGAACTCCGCGCCACTGCGGACGAAGTCAAACGGCGCCAGCCCGTGCAGCAGAACCCCTGCGGTCAACACGAGCGACGCGGCAGCCAGCGGGCAGCGACGGCACGACCGCCGCACGGCGCCGGTCAGGCTTTCGGCCGCCTGCCCGACGACGGGTGCGATCAGAGCGCCCGCCAGCCCGCCGATCGTGTTGAGCAGCACGTCCGTCCACGACGCCCATCGCGCCGCGGAAAAAACCTGAAGGGTCTCGATGCCCAGGCTCAAGCCGGCCGCTCCCGCGGCGGCGGCAAGGATGGCCCAGCTTCGGCGGTGCAGCCACCGGCTCAACCCTCCGAACAGCGTGAAGCCGACCGGCAGGTAGACCAGCAGGTTCACCACGAGGTCTTCGAGCGTGGGCGGCGCCCAGGCCAGCCTCGACGCGGCGTGCGATTGGAACTGAAACGGCGTGAGTGAGCCCGCCAGCACCAGCAGCGTCGCCACGGCGCCGAGGACAACGGCCTCGGTCTGCACCACCGGCGCCGCGGTCGTCGCCACGGAGCGGCGGGGGACACGGATCGGCTGCTCGAATCGAGGGGCCACCGGCTTCTTCCACCTCCTCGCGACAGCCAACCGGCTGTCACCCCCGGAGTACCGGCAAGGCGCCCACCACCGACCCCGCCGTCGACCGCCGCCGCCCGGCCGCCGCCCGGTGTCGATAATGTGCGGCTTCGCGCGCCGCTGCGGGCGGACGCAGCGCCGCCCACGTCCGAAGAACGGACGCGAGCCGGTTCCCGGACGCGCCGTCAAGCGCTGCCGAATCTGCCGGCCATGTTGCCCGCAGGCAACATTCCCGTCGCCAAAGCATCTTGTGAAACCGGCATTCGCGTCGCCGGGGGTCTGGAGCGAACGCGCGCCGGCAGCACGAAGGCCTGGCGCGGGCTGCGCCGGAAACTCCGGCGGCGGACGAGTTCAATGCGAGAAGGGGAGGCCGCGTTCAACCGCATTCCGGTACGCGGCGAACCCAGCCGTGGGGGTCCGGGGCGTCGCCACACTGGATGGCGGTCAGACGCTGGTATAGGTCCGTGCAGACCGGGCCCGGCCGGCCGTCCTGGGAATAGACCACGACGCGATCCCGATACGTGATGGACTTGACGGGCGTGATCACCGCGGCCGTTCCGCAGCAGCCCGCCTCGGCGAACTCGAAGAGTTCCTCGACATCCACGGGCCGGCGGACGGGGCGCAGCCCCATGTCGTCGGCCAGCGTAATCAGTGACTTGTTGGTGATGGACGGCAGAATCGACTCGCTGTCGGGCGTGACGTACTGCCGGTCGCGGGTGATGCCGAAGAAGTTGGCGGGCCCGGCCTCGTCGATGAATTGCTTGGCGCGCGGATCGAGATAGAGTGCGTCCGCGTAACCCTTCTGCCTGGCCCGTGTGCTGGCCTTCATGCCCGCCGCGTAGTTGCCGCCGACCTTGACGTGGCCGACGCCCCGAGGCGCCGCCCGGTCCAGTTCCTCCTCCACAAGCAGGTCCACGGGGGTGAACCCCGTCTTGAAATACGGCCCAACCGGCGCCACGAAGACCACGAAGAGGTAGTCGACGGAAGGACGCAGGGCCATGGCGCCGGTGGTGCCCAGCACCAGCGGACGGATGTACAGCGTGCCCCCGATGCCGTACGGCGGTACAAACCGGCGATTCGCATCCACCACGCGGAACACGGCGTGGATGAACATCTCCTCCGGCACGGGCTGCATCATGATGCGCTCGCACGAGCGGATTAGGCGGCGGGCATTCTCCTCGATGCGGAAGACGACGACGTCACCCGACTTCGTCTCGTAGGCCTTCAACCCCTCGAAGCATTCCTGCCCGTAGTGCAGGCAGGTGGCGCCGATGTGCAGCGGGATGATATCATCCGAAACCAGCACGCCCTCGTCCCACTTTCCGTCGCGAAACGTGAAGCGGATGTTAACGTCGGTTGGGCGCCAGCCGAAGCCGAGGTTCTTCCAATCCAGGTCTGCCTTTGCTGTTGCCATTCGGAGGTCTCCTTTCGCACGGTCCGCAAACCACGGATTATACCAGCCGGACGGCGGCGGCCCAAGACGGCAGGACCCGCTCCGAGCGGGTTGGATGCGTGACACCTCTGGCGCGAAGCCAACTCGCCCCGAATGGGGCGCCGGATCGTAGCCACGGGTGGAGTCTCGGCTTGCCGAGACGGAACCCGTGGACCTCGGTGCCCAGCCCGCACCGCCCCGGCAGGGGCGGCGGAAGTGCGTGCAAGGCAATCTCCTCCGCCCCTGCCGGGGCGGAGTCTGAGTTGCGTGACGCGTTCCACGGGTTTCGTTCGCCTTCGGCGAACTTGCACCCGTGGCTACGATCCGACGCCCCTGCCGGGGCTGGAACGCTCCGCCGGAAGTGTCACGGACCGTGGAGGATTGCCCGGCCTGGGGAGATCGCTACACTGTGCGGGCAAGGGTCTGGACATGCCACGTGGCGTGCTCGACGGGGGCGAAGCGCGGGCCGCCCGCCGCCGTCACGAACGTCGGATACAGGGAGGAGCGATATCATGCGTCGATCCGTGCGAGTTGTTGGGCTGACGATGGTGGTTGGCGTGGTCCTGGCATCCGGCGGCTGCATGGGGCGGCTGATCGGCGAAGGCGCCGAAGGCGCGATGGGGCCCAAGGGAGAGTATTTTGAGGAGAAACCCGTCGCGGCCGCCAAGGAAGGCAAGGGGCTGGAAGCGTATCAGCGTTTTGAGCTTGGCGAGGTGAAAAATGATTTCGGCCGGAACGTGCCGCCGGCGTTTCTGCGTGAATTCCCGGGCAAGTTCGCGGAACAACTGGCCAAGTCGGAACTGCCCAAGGCCGTGGCGGGCAAGACGGCCGTGTTCCACGTGAGCATCCTGCACTACGAAACGGCGGACCTGACGGACCACGTGCTCGGTCCGCTGGAGCAGGTGATTGCGAAGGTGCAGCTCGTCGACAAGGACACGGGCGACGTGATCGCATTCGGCAACGCCCTGGGGCGGACGGGCAAGACCGTCGGCATGGGCACCGGAACCAAAGCCGAGGGCCTGGCCAAAGCGCTGATCAAGTGGGCCTCTGACTACTACACGAAACCCAAAACGCAGTGAGCGCCGACCCCTCGCGGGCGGCCTATGCCCGTTTGGCCGCCAGCCATTGGCGGAAGTCTCGAAGTGGACGGGTGTTGACGATGGTGCTTTTGGCGGCCCGGCCGCGGCGGGCGGTGGTGACGCCATAATGCACCGTGCTCAGACCGCCCGTGCTGTGCGCGTCGGTGCAGATGGCCAGCATGGCCCCCGCGTCGATCGCCTGCCGGGTGTGTACGTCCTTGAGGTCCAGCCGCTGCCAGGAGGCGTTCACTTCCAGGGCCGTGCCCGTCTCGGCCGCGGCTTTCACCACGGCGGCCATGTCGAGTTCCATCGGCCGGCGCTGGCCCAGCAGCCGGCCGGTGGGGTGCCCGATGACGTTCACGTAGGGGCTCTCCATGGCCGCCAGCGTGCGGCGGGTGGGTGAGCTCTTGCCGCCCTGCATTCCGGAATGCACGCTGGCCACCACCAGGTCGCATTCCTTCAGGATGGCATCGGGGTAGTCCAACGAGCCGTCCGCCAGAATGTCCACCTCGCACCCGACCAGCAGCGTAAAGCCCTTGAGCTTTTTGCCCGCCGCCCGGATCTCCTCGATGTGCTGTTCCATCCGCTGGATGGACAGCCCGTTGGCGATCGCGCTGCTCTTGGAGTGATCGGTGATGGCCAGGTACTCATACCCCAGCGCCTTCGCCGCCTCGGCCATTTCCCGGATGGTGGCGGTGCCGTCGCTGGCCGTCGTGTGTACGTGCAGATCGCCGCGGATGTCGTCCAGGCTCACCAGGCTCTCCACGCACGACGGGTCCTCGAACTCGCCCCGGTCCTCGCGCACCTCCGGCGGGAAGAAGGGCAGCCCCAGCCGCTCGTAGATCTCGCCTTCGTGTGCGCCGGCGAGGGGCGTGTCGCCGTCAAACAGCCCGTACTCATTCAGCCGCCACTTTTTCCGGATGGCCATCTCCCGCAGACGCACGTTGTGCTGCTTGGAGCCAGTGAAGTACTGAAGGGCTGCGCCGAACGACTCCGCCGGCACGACACGCAAGTCCACCTGCAGCTCCCGCCGGTCGGGCAGCTCGATGGTCACCGACCCCTTCGTCTCGCCGGCGGCCAGCACCCGCTTGACGCCCTTGGCCTGGGTAAAGATCTCGATCACGGCCGGACCGTCCTTCGCTTCGCAGAGAATGTCCACGTCGCCGATGGTCTCCGCGCCGCGGCGCAGCGACCCCGCCAGGGCCACCCGCTGGACGCCCCTGATCTTCTTCACCTCGTCGGCCAGGCGGTCGGCCACCGGCCGGGCGACGCCCAGCGGCGTGCGCTCGCTTGACGTCTCCAGGAACGTGATGCCGTCGGCGATCTTCTTCACGCTTGTCTCGCCGAAGCCGGCCAGTTGGGCCAGCTCGCCCGACGCGATGACCCGCTTGAGGTCGTCGAGGCTGCCCACGTTCAACTCGCGGTGGACGGCGGCCACCTTTTTCGGACCCATGCCGGGGATGGAAAGCAGAGCGGGCAGGCCGGGCGGGAGCTGGGACTCCAGCTCCGTCAGCACGTCGATGGCGCCGGTCTTCAGGAACTGCTCGATGCGTTCTGCGGTGCCTTTGCCGACGCCCTGGAGCATGGTGAGTTCGCCACGGGCGGCCAGATCGGCGATATCTTCGGCCAAGGCGTCGAGCGTGCGAGCCACGCGCCGATACGAGTTGATGCGGAACCGGTCGCCGCCGGTGATTTCCAGCAGGTCGGCGATGCGTTCGAAGGCCCGGGTCAGTTCGGTGTTGACCATCGGCGTGCGCTCCGTTGCGCGGCGTCCTGTGTCGTCCGGATAACCTTATACCACGAGCCGGGGGAAGAACCAGGGGGGTGTGGGGGCGCGGCGGGGCGCCGCGCTCAGGAGACGTTGCGGCACTTGGGGCAGAGGATCAGGTGCCCGTCGCTGACGTCGTAGCCGGGGACCCAGCCTTCCTGGGCCAGGGTGACGGCCATGGTCTCATTGTCGGTGGAGGGGAAGAACCAGATCTGCTCATCGCAGCGATCGCAGCGGACGGCCCGAAAAAAGCGAGTGCGAACCATGGTCAGAAACTCGGAAGCCCGTTCGTGTACGTTATCGCCCGTCAGCAGTACCATGAGTGACGTCCATTCATCCGTTATGACTGTGACTCTTTCCTCATACAGGAAACTTCCAATTCGTACCCGGGAGGTGTCAAACCGGTTTCACCTTTTTTGCCGGTATTTTCGTTTCGGGGTGCCAACTCGCTGTCGCTTGCAGACCCCGCCGGGGGGCTGCCACAAACCGCGCCCGCGCATCTGCTGTCGCGGCAAGGAGTTGAGGGCCATGCCGGGATGAAGCGATCCCGAGCGTCCGTCCGGCCACCGCACGCCTCCCCTTCTCCGCACCCCACGCACGCCAGGGACCGACCGCGTCAGGCCAGTCCGCAGACCGGCGGCGTCGAGACCATTCTTACTCCGGCCTCGCTGCGCGGTAGTAGATGGCCGGGCCGCGGGGCGTTCGGGTGACCAGGCCGCGGTCGATCAACACGTCCAGGCACTTCAGCACCTCGTTGCGGTGCAGGCCCAGGGCGGCCGCAACATCCGGATGCGTGCAGGGACGCCGACGCAGCAGCGTCAGGATGTCTTCGTTGTTTGCGCCCAGGCCCGCATCGGGAGCGGGATGGTCGAAATCCGCGATCACCTCGGCGGCGGGTTCAAACAACCCGGCCAGTCGCACCAGTTGCTCGTGCGGCACCGGCTCCACCAGGGAGTCGGCCGGGGGACGAGTGGCCGTGTTCAATTGAATCCGATCGGGTCGAATGCGCCCGGCGTGCGCGGCAATCTTCTTCACGGCCGCCTCGTCGGACGTGTAGCCGGACAGCAGGAGGACCTCCAGCCAGTACCGACCGGCAAACTCCTCGCGAAAGGCGATCAGGCCGTCCACCATCTGCTCGAAGGAGATCGTGTCGCACGGCCGGTTGACCCGCCGGAACGTCTCCGCATCACCGGCGTCCAGCGAGGGAATGGCCAAGTCTGCCTGGAGAAGCTCCCGGCGAACTTCGGGCCGCCAGAGCAGCGAGCCGTTCGTGAGCACCGCGATGGGAACGTCCGTGATGGATCGGATCGCCTCGATCCACTCGTCGAGCCCCGTATGGAGCGTCGGTTCGCCGGAGCCGCTGAACGTGATGTAGTCTGGCCTGGGTTCCAGCTTCCGCCGGATTTCCTCCAGCACCTCGTCCCGGCACAACCACTCCCGCCGCTCGGCGGTCTTGACCGTGGTGGGACCCAACTGGCAGTAGATGCAGTCAAAGGTGCAGGTTTTGAACGGCACCAGGTCCACGCCCAGCGAGCGCCCCAGACGGCGCGACGGCACCGGCCCAAAGACATGATTCATGCCCGCACCTCTGCGCCTCAGAATCCGGCGCGGTCCGGCAGCAGAAGCGGCCCACTTCTCAACGATCGTTCCGAGACGACACCCTACGCGGTCCTCACCGTGGACACTTCTTCAGGGTCATGAACCAGTCCAGCACCCGGGTATCGGCCGTGGGCTTTTCCACGCGTTCCTTGGCGGTGCCGCAGGAGCCCGGCGGCGGGACGATCACCTCGTCACCCGGCTGCCAGTTGGCCGGCGTGGCCACCTTATGCTGGTCGGACATCTGCATGGCCATCAGCAGCCGCTTGACCTCCTCCATGTTCCGCCCGTTGCTGAGCGGGTAGTAGAGGATGGCCCGAACCACGGCGTTGGGGTCAATGATGAACACCGCTCGCACGGCCTGGGTCGTGCTCGCCGCCGGCTGGAGCATGCCGAACGCCCGGGACACGTCCATGGTCAGATCGCTGATGACCGGGAAGGTCACCTCGATCTCCTTCATCCCCTTGTATTCAATCCGTTCCCGGATCGTCCGCAGCCACGCAATGTGGCTGTAGGTGCTGTCGATGGACAGCCCCAGCAGCCGGCAGTTGAGCTTCTCGAAGTCGCCCTGCATGGCGGCAAAGGTCATGAACTCGGTGGTACAGACGGGTGTAAAGTCGGCCGGGTGGGAGAAGAAGATCACCCACTTGCCCTTGAAGTCGTCGGGGAAGCAGATCGGTCCCTGCGTCGTTTCCGCCGTGAAGGACGGCGCCTTCTCTCCGATCAGCGGCAGTCGGTTCTCGCACGTCATTTCTGATCTCCTCAGTGTTCGTTCACGGAACATCCAGCCGGGTGCCCGCCGTGCAGTGAAAGCATCGGTCGGGCAACGCATGGTAGATCGCGGCCATGGCGCGGAGCCCCGTGCAATGGGCCAGACCGATCTTCTCCACGTTCGCGTCCGTCAGCGTGCGGATCGTTTCGTCCAATCGGCGGTCCGTTGCGGACATCAGGTGCATCCCGCCGAGCACGGCGTGGATGTGGGCCCCTCCGGTCAGGGCCTGGATGTGCTCCAGTGTGTTCACGATCCCGCTGTGCGCGCAGCCGGCCAGCACCACCAGCCCCTGGTCCGTTTCGATGAACATCGCCTGGTCGTCCGGAAGCGTGTCCGCTTCCGTACAGTCCCGGTCGAGGTAGAACGCCCCGCCGACATCTTCGAAATCGTTCCGCCGGGGGACGTCGCCGCTGAGCCACACGCCGCCGCCCAAATCCACAGGCCCCCGGTTGGTCAGAACCAGTTCACCCACCTGCGGCCGCAGCCACTCTGCCGACTCGATTGGAGAGCGAACGGTCTGGATCCGCCCGTTCGGCCGCTGGATGAACCGATCTCGAAATACGCCGGCGTGGGCATACACCGTTGCCCGTGCGAATTGCGGCAAGGCGTGCGCCAAGCCGCCCGTGTGATCGTAGTGGCCGTGGCTGAGGGCCACGATTTCGGCGGCAGACAGATCGACGTTCAGCGCGGCGGCGTTGTGTACCAGGGCCGGTCCCTGCCCTGTGTCGAACAGAATGCGCCGTCCGTTCCTCTCCACCCAGACGGCCAGACCGTGCTCGCCGATCAGGTCTCTCTGGCCGGCGGTGTTCTCGACCAGGACGGTTATTCGCGTGGACACACGGGGCATGAGCCGACATCCTGACTGACCAGTGCGGGCCGATGGACGAACAGGGCGTTGGCCGTCGCCCGAACGCGGCCGTTTTGCAGCAGTTCCGCCCGGAGCTGGTGGGCGGATGACGCCGATCGAACGAGCCGGGCCCGCACCCGCACCGGGGCGTCCACCGTGACCGGGTGGCGGAACTTGATCTCCAGGGTCGCCGTCACGCCGGCGTAGCCGTGGGCGAAAAGACAATGCGTCATGGCCGCATCGAGCAGCAACGAGATGATGCCGCCATGCATCAGGCGTGCGTACCCCTGCAGGGACTCATCGCCGTTCAGCGTCGCTTCGACCCAGCCGTCCTCGCCCTGCCGGAACGCGAGGTTCAGGCCTCGCTGGTTGTCCGACCCGCAGACCACGCAACGCCCGTGTCCGGGATTTCGCGCAACGGGTCGGGCGTCCGGCCCGCGCTCAGTGATCACAGACATTGTCGCCTGCTTCCAGCGTTCCGGCCAGATAGGCGGTGGCAATCTCGTCCGGGGTCCCTACCAACGCGCCGACGACGACCTTGACGCCGTTCTGCGTGAAAAGCTGCACAGCCCGCTGGCCCATCCCCCCGGCGATGATCACGTTCACGCCCTGCCCGTGCAGCCAGCGGGGCAGCACGCCCGGCTCGTGCGCGGGCGGGACCAGGTACTCGCTATTCAGAACGGTCTGCGCGGCCGGGTCCACCTCAAGAACGGCAAACTGCTCGCAGTGCCCGAAGTGCATGCAGAGCTGCCCGCCCGCAACCGGTATGGCGATCTTCATACGAACTCCTGTCATCTTCTCCACCTGTCTGAGCCGCCGTCTCGACGGGGCCCGTGTCGTCAGGACCAGTGCCCTTCCACGTTTGCCGCGGCGACGGGCGGCAACCGGCCCGCTGTGAAATCCTCGACGGCCTGTCGCACCGTGCCGGCCCCGCCGGTGTAGACCTGGATTT
>Ga0334890_1002145_pt1 | contig 23589 bp, 28 predicted proteins | sample GraSluR1_MG_3_FD_207220 | JGI IMG/M metagenome (GOLD analysis project Ga0334890, IMG submission 207220) | Sludge microbial communities from methane-producing bioreactor in Wageningen University, Netherlands - Granular Sludge_31_08-R1 | ecosystem: Engineered > Bioreactor > Anaerobic >... | reverse complement strand
GAAACAGAATGTGAAACAAGGAGAATTTTTTGACACGGGCTCGCTATGCTCGCACACAGATCCTGCGGACGCAGATTAACACGGAGTCTTTTTAGTATTTTTAATTTGGTGGACGTCAAAAATTTAGTTAATAGTTTAATGAAATACTCAGCTTCCATTAATGTTTTGTTCAGGATAACGGAAGCTATAGCTTCCGTTATCCTGAAAATCTAAATAAAAGCAATTTATTAACTATCAGTTCAGCTTTGTAGAAATCCCATAAAAATAAAAACATTAAAGAAAAAAATCAGTGTAAATCTGTTAAATCTGTGTGCGAGCGTAGCGAGCCCGTGTCTAATAAAACTCCTACTACGGAGTTTGTTTCTAATGCGTCATAATAAAAATAATTTGAGAGGATTTTGTGGATCATGAAGCTTGCAGTTAAACGTTTACATTCTTTTGATTTGCCGTTGCCGAAGTATATGACGAAAGGGTCTTCTGGAATGGATCTCTACGCTGCTATCGAAGGGAAGCTTGTAATCCCTGCCGGTGGAAGAGCATTGATACCTACCGGCCTGGCTATTGCACTTCCTGAATCATGGGAGGCCCAGATACGGCCGCGAAGTGGCCTGGCTTTAAAACATGGGATTACCCTGCTCAATACACCAGGTACGATTGATGAAGACTACCGGGGAGAAATTAAGGTAATTGTTATAAATCTGGGGGACAAAGAGTATATTTTGGATAGAGGGGAAAGAATAGCCCAGATGGTTTTTGCCCGTGTGGAAAAAGCGGAATTGCTGGAAGTGGATTTATTGGATGATACTGATAGAGGAGAGGGAGGTTTTGGACATACAGGAAACTGACCTTTCTTTGCAAAGACTGAGCGGAATCCGAGCACTGGGGTTTTCTCTTTAATAAAAGAAATCAGGGAGGGGATTGGGTGCGTCTCAATGAATTAATCGGCAAGGAAATGGTTAATATTTACGATGGGATGAGAATGGGAACAGTAGCAGAATCAGACATGCTTGTGGACCAGGAAACAGGTCAAATTGTATCAATAATACTGCCTAACAAGGGGAATGCGTTAAATTTTTGGGTAGACAGGCAAAAACTGGTTATTCCCTGGGAGGCAATAAAAAAGATTGGACGCGAAGTAATTGTAGTGGATTTGGATAATACACATATGAGGCTAAAGAATAGTTCAGTATAGTGTAAAAAACGATTCTCTGCGTTATATGCCAGAGGGGCGTTTCGTTTATCATGCTTGCCGGGCATAATAAACGAAATGTCCTCCTGGCATATTTGCGCTTAAGCAGATCACAAATATGTTTTTTAAGAATTATAGAAAAATACCAGGAGGGAAAGATAAGATAAAAGGAGGAGTGATACTATGACTGAAAACTCCAATGAAAATCATAAAGGATCTTTCCCTCCCTGGAGCAGGATGCCTTCTTTAAAAGAAATGACCGAGGAAATAGGTATTGATTTTGACGAATTTGTCAGCAGTATTCAAAACGGCTCTACAGTTGAGGAAATGTCAGAAAAATTTCATATTGGAGAAGCGGCAGTCAAATCCCTGCAAGATCATTTTTTGCAATATGGAATCAGTTCTGTTGTCGGAGGCGATTAATCCTTTTTTTCCTGCAATTTTGCCAGGCCAGCTTGAAAATTAATTTATTATAGGATACTATATCTAAAATCGGCATGCACCGGGGGTTCTTCCCTCAGCACATTTATGCGACGGAAGAGAAACGGATGAATGGCGATATATATTTCTTAAGGAGGCCCTAAAATGAGCAGGTTAATAAAGGAAGGTCTCACCTTTGATGATTTATTGTTAATTCCCGGAAGATCAGAGATTCTCCCCAACGAGGTTGATGTGTCAACAAAGCTCAGCAGAAACGTATCCCTGGAAATTCCCATCATGAGTGCGGGAATGGATACCGTGACTGAAACCAGAATGGCTATAGCAGTGGCTCGTGAAGGCGGCATAGGAATTATACACAAGAATATGCCGATAGAAGAACAGGCTAAAATGGTAGATAGAGTTAAACGTTCTGAGCATGGAATCATAACTGACCCTTTTTACCTCTCACCTGATAATAATATTCGAGATGCACTGGATATCATGGAACACTATCATATATCCGGTGTTCCTATTACTGAAGGCAGAAAACTGGTGGGTATTATTACCAACAGGGATATTCGCTTTGAAACAGACTTCGATCAGCTTATCAAAAATGTTATGACCAGTGAAAAACTGGTCACAGCACCTGTTGGCACCAATATGGATGAAGCCATGGATATACTGAGAAAGTATAAAATTGAAAAACTGCCATTGGTTGATGATGATTTTAATTTAATGGGCTTAATAACTATAAAAGATATCGAGAAAACCCATAAGTATCCCCATGCAGCCAAGGATGGCAGGGGGAGGTTGCTGGTTGGTGCTGCAGTTGGCATTGCCCGGGATACATTTGCGAGAGTTGATGCTCTTGTCAGGGCAGGAGCGGATATTTTGGTTGTGGATACGGCCCATGGACATTCTGTGGGTGTTATTAAGATGGTGAAGAGCATTAAAGAGAAATACCCGGAGACTGACTTGATTGCTGGAAATGTGGCTACAGGCGAGGCAACCGAGGAACTTATTAAAGCAGGAGCAGATTCTATCAAGGTGGGAATTGGCCCGGGTTCAATATGTACCACCAGGGTTGTGGCCGGGATAGGTGTACCACAGATTACAGCCGTATTTGATTGTGCTGAAGTTGCCAGTAAATATGGGGTACCTATTATTGCAGACGGAGGCATAAAGTACTCCGGGGATATTGCCAAGGCTATTGCGGCAGGGGCTGACGTGGTAATGCTGGGTAATCTTTTTGCCGGGACAGAGGAAAGCCCTGGGGATACTGTGATACTGCAGGGGCGAAGCTATAAAGTCTACCGGGGCATGGGGTCACTGGATGCTATGGTTCAGGGCAGTAGTGATCGCTATTTCCAGGAGGATGCCCAGAAGCTGGTCCCTGAAGGTATTGAAGGCAGAGTCCCTTACAAGGGTTATGTTTCGGAAACCATATTCCAGCTGGTTGGGGGCTTAAAAGCTGGTATGGGCTATTGTGGAGTCAGCAATATTGAAGAAATGAAAACTAAAACCAGTTTTATCCATATAAGTAATGCCGGTTTAAGTGAAAGCCACCCGCATGATATTACCATTACTAAAGAAGCCCCGAATTATCGGGTATTATAATGGAAACATTTCTTTTTCGAATTATTCTTGCAGGCTTTATAGGATTTATAATTGGAAAAAGAAGTGATACTTTTCATACCGCTATAGTTTTTGCCATTGCCTGCATGGGAACTGCTTTGCTTACTATTACCTCAACGGAATTTTATAAGCTGAGCACTTTTCCCTGGATGGGAGATCCAGGAAGGCTGTCGGCACAGGTTATTTCAGCTCTGGGATTTATAGGTTCCGGGATGATATGGATTACAAGGGACAAGAAAATAGTAGGCTTGCCTGTGGCAGCTAATCTTTGGATTACCGCTATTTTAGGGATGTTAATAGGTGCAGGTCTGGAAAATGCTACGGTAATGGCTGCCTTTTTTGTGATTATCATTTACTATTTATCAGATCTAGTGATTAGATGGAAAAAAAAGTAATTTGTTTTGAATATAGAAATATTTAAGATATAATAATAGAAAGTGCTTATTCAGGTATTTTTATTCGCTTAATCTTATTATTGAGAGCGGGGGAACCATATTTCGGGGTGAATCAGTATTACTGAAGGGCTACCCTTAAGTCCTAACCCGACAGCTAACCTCGTAAGCGTGTTAAGGGAGGGTGTTTGATAATTTAATGCCATGTGAAAAATAGTAAAACCCTCCACCGTTCTATTGTTGGCACTGATTTTTATAAATTGGATTAAGGAGGGTTTACTGATGAATGATAAAAAGCTGTCCAACCGTGAGCTGGCATTGGAGAGAGCCAGAGTTTTAAAGGCCACTATTCAGGAGTATTTGGATTGCGAAAAAGAGATTGAAACTGGTTTTAGGATGCATGAACGCAGCCAGGTTAACAAAGAAAAGATATTGAATTATTTCAATGCCTCCAACGAAGATTGGAATAACTGGGGATGGCAAATGAAAAACCGCATATCGGACCCAGGTATTCTGGCGCATTTTATTTCATTCAATGAGCAGGAAATGGAGGAATTGAATATCCTGTCGAAACAATTTCGCTGGGCAATTTCTCCATACTATTTGAGTCTAATTGATTTCAGTAATTATCGGAATTCACCGGTATTTATGCAGGCAGTTCCTGATATAAGAGAGGCCTTTGATGAGAGCGGGTCAAGTGATCCTATGGCGGAAACGCAAACCAATCCCGCCTCAACCATTACCCGGCGTTATCCTGATCGCTTGATAATAAATGTTACCAACCAGTGTGCCATGTACTGCAGGCATTGCCAGAGACGGCGAAATTTTGGCGAGAAGGATAGACATGTTACCCGACAGGAAATGGAAGAATCACTTGCATATATAAGGGATAATGAAGAAATACGGGATGTTCTTATTACCGGCGGAGATGCTTTAATGCTAAGTGATAATACTATTGATTGGTTATTGGGCGAGCTGGATAAAATCGAACATGTTGAGATTAAAAGATTGGGAACGAGAACTCTGGTAACCCTGCCCCAGAGAATCACTGACAGTTTATGTGAAATCCTTGAAAAGCATGCGCCTTTATATATTAATACCCAATTTAATTCACCCATGGAAGTAACTCCAGAGGCCAAAGAGGCCTGTGACAAGCTGGTGAAAGCCGGTGTTCTGCTTGGTAATCAAGCTGTTTTATTAAAGGGAATTAATGATAATGAGCATATAATGAAGAAACTCAACCATGAGCTGCTTAAAATCCGGATCAGACCGTATTATATTTTTCATGCCAAGGAAGTTAAAGGGACTTCACACTTTAAGACCAGAATAGAAACCGGGATAAGTATTATGGAGAAATTACGTGGTTATACTTCAGGCCTGGCTATTCCTACTTATATAGTTAATGCTCCCGAAGGCTATGGTAAAACTCCTATGCTACCAAATTATTTGGTATCCATGGGTGACGATGAAGTTACTCTGCGTACCTGGGAAAACCGGGTTATTAAATACCCCAATAAGCTGGTTGGGGAATAGAATTTCGGGGGTGTAAGCCCCCGAAATTTAAAAAAAGTGCGAGCTATTTCTGATTCTGGCTAGCGAAGGTTACGCTCCGCTAGTTCAATGGCTTTGCTTACCATGCTTCCGCAATCCTTTGAACTAACTGCCCCCCACCCCTGGCTCGATACGATTTGATCTACCCCGAGTTCACGGGCAATTTCATATTTGAGTTTTTCAGACATAATGCCTCTTTTTCTGCCCAAATAAAAACCTCCTCATTTTGCTCTGCACTTGTTATTATTATTAGTAAGAAGAAGAGCGAATATAGCTGGTTTAAGATCGATTAAATGTAAAGTATTGCACAAAATCAACTTTTTTGTATAAAGTAAAATCTTAAGGGGGTAAAGCTTATGAGATATGAGGGTAATATATACAGGCCACCAAGTGAGGCCAGGAGCTATATTTTGCAGTGTACAGTTGGCTGCAGTCATAATCGGTGTACTTTTTGCGGCATGTACAAAGACAAAAAGTACCGGGTCAGGTCTCTGGAAGAGATTATGACTGATATTCGCATGGCCAGACATTATTATGGAGATATGGAAAAGGTTTTTCTGGCTGACGGCGATGCTCTGGCTATGAATGCCAGCGATTTGTTAGCTATATTGGATGAATTATATAAGAGCTTTCCCAGTTTGAAACACGTAGGGATATATGCCAGCCCGGACAGTATTATGGACAAGGAAATGACTGAACTGACTGCTCTAAAAGCAGCAGGTTTGACTATTGCTTACCTGGGAGTGGAAACAGGTGATGAGGAGCTCCTCAAGGAAATAAAAAAGGGTGTGAATTATCAGCAAATGCTTGAGGCGGGGAGGAAGATTCGCTCTGCCGGGATACTGCTCTCAGTAACCATTTTACTGGGTCTGGCCGGCAGAACATCTAAGGCGAGGGATCATGCCATTAACACTGGCAGAATTTGTAGTGAAATGAATCCTGATTATATAGGTGCCTTGACTCTAATGCTGGTGCCCGGTACGCTAATATACAGAAAGGTGCAAAAAGGAGAATTTGAGCTTCCGGGGCCTTTTGAGATACTTGATGAACTGCGTATTATGATAGAGCATATGGAAGTGCAGGGAACTGAGTTCAGGAGCAATCACGCTTCCAACTATCTGGCGATAAAAGGCAGGTTGCCGGAAGATAAAGAAAAAATACTGGCCTTGATTAACGAAATGATTCAAAAAAATGACCGAAAGTATTTACGGCCGGATTATTTAAGAGCGTTATAAACAAGACTTTGTTTTAGGTATCAGTTCCTAATTGAGTCTGGCTGTGATATACTTATGAAATCGAATTATTGACGTTTTTGTCTGAGTCAAAAGGGGGGGATGGGGTTGCGCTTATTTGGCAAAAAGGATGACGAGCTTTTTTTGCTTTTCAGTGAGAGTGCCCGGGTAGTAGTCCGGGGGGGCAATATACTCCAGAATGTAGTAAACAATTATACTGACCTGGATGTAAAGATGGCCAGGCTGACGGCTATGGAACATGAAGGAGATCTGATAATTCAGGAATTGGTTCGGAGGTTAAACAGCACTTTTATTCTTCCCTTTGATAAAGAAGATGCTTTTCAACTGGTACAAAAGCTTTCGACTACACTTGATTATATTACTGGAATAATCGACAGGATGATACTTTACAAGGCCGGACCGCCTGATGACAGGATAAAAGAAATGGTTGGGGTCTTACATGAGGCTCTCTTGCTGCAGGAAAAAGCGTTCAATTTAATAAATAAAATAGAAAACAATAAAAAAGAAATAATAGAATGCTGCGACAGGATAAGAAAACTTGAAAGAAAACAGGATAACCTGTATAGGAGCGGTGTTGCCAAGCTTTTTGAAAATGAAAAGGACCCTATCTCCATTATTAAATGGAGAGAAGTATATGAGCACATTGAGATGGCGCAGGATCATGTGGAAGATGTAGCTGACCTCATAAGCAACATATGTGTTAAGTATTCTTAAGCTTAAAGCAAAATAATTAGTAAAAATCCCTTTAAGGACAAAATCCTTAAAGGGATTTTTTTTTGAAAACCTAAAGGATAAAAAGAAATATAATTGGGTAATTTAGGAAACAGGAGGAGGTATGATGAAAAGGCCAAATAGCTCAATAAAGAATAAAAAAATAAGTCTGAAGCTGGGACTGTATATAATATTCCTGACTTTAATGATGCCCCAAATACTTGGAAACTGCGCATTTTTGTGGCAATTACCTGGCATAGAGTTGCCTGAGTCTTCTCTGGTGTTTGATATTAACGGTGAAGCTATCAAGGGATTGGGAGAAGAGAGCAGGATAAGTATTGCTCTGGAAGATATGTCAGATAGCTTTATTCAGGCAATAATTGCGGTAGAAGACAAAAACTTTTATAAACATCATGGAATAGATATTTTGGGTATTATGAGGGCCTTTTTAACAAACATCAAGGAACGTAGAATAAGTGCCGGCGGCAGTACAATTACCCAGCAAACGGCAAAGAACCTCTTTCTAAGCAATGAAAGAACCATTGTGAGAAAGCTTAAAGAACTTGTTTATGCTTTGCAATTGGAACGGGAATACAGCAAGGATGAAATTCTTACTATGTATTGTAACACTATTTATTTTGGACAGGGAGCTTACGGAGTAGAGGTGGCTGCCCGCACCTTTTTTGCCAAGGAAGCCGATGAATTAAGTCTGGCAGAAGCTGCAGTTCTTGCGGGTATGCCTCAATGGCCAAGCAAGTATAATCCTTATTTGAATCCAGAGGAAGCAAAAAAAAGACAGGCTGTTGTACTGCAGCGTATGCTGGAGGAAAACATGATAAGTGAAGAGGAACTGGACAAGGCCCGGGCAGAGGAACTGAAATATGCAAAAGCTCCATTTATCGGAGGCGAAGCACCTTATTTTATCGCCATGGTTAAAGAATATCTCAGCGATAGATACGGTGAACGCCAGATTTACCAGGGAGGCCTGCGTATTTATACCAGCCTGGATTTGAATATGCAAAGGGCTGCCAATAGAGCTATTAAAGAAGGGATGCAGAATCGTGAAGCAGATTTACAGGTGGCTTTGGTAGGACTGGATGTGAGTAATGGACATATACGAGCACTGGTAGGAGGCCGGGATTTTGCAGCTTCGTCATATAACCGGGTTTATTCTCTGCGACAGCCAGGCTCTACTTTTAAACCCTTTATGTATTCTCTGGCAATAAGCTGGGGATTTACTGCAGCGGATATGATTATGTGCGAAGAAGTGGAATATCAATTACCGGGCGGCGATGTGTACCGGCCAACGGATTATGGCGAAGAACCCTACCATTGGAGAGAGTTTACCCTGAAGGAAGCTGTAATGGTATCTGATAATGTTGTTGCCGTAAGACTCAATAATCAATTGGGCCCGGAAGCGGTCGCAGCACATGCGGAAAAATTTGGATTCAGCAAGATAAAGCCGGTCTTGTCTTTGCCCCTGGGTTCCAATGAAGTAAGGCCGATCGACATGGCTGCTGCTTATGCGGTATTTGCCAATAATGGGGTATATACTGAACCCGTGTATATACTCAGGGTGGAAGATAAAGAGGGAAAAATTCTGGAAGAAAACAAATCAAAACAAAAACCGGTCATTGATGCAGCCAATGCCTATATAATTACTGATATGCTTAAAGGAGTATTGGAGCCTGGAGGAACCGGAGCCCATTTGAAAAATGTCGTTGGACGTCCGGCGGCAGGCAAGACCGGAACAACAGACCAGCGTAATGATGCATGGTTTGTAGGTTATACACCACAATTATGCTCTGCAGTTTGGGTGGGTTATGATCAGGGAAAAAGTGCGGGCTTGACCGGCGGAGCAGCCGCCGGGCCTATCTGGGCAGCTTATATGAAAGAAGCTTCTGCCGGAATACCGGGAATCGACTTCAGCAGACCGGAGAATGTCCAGGTGTTTAATATTTGTGCTGATAGTGGTTTGTTAGCATGCGAATCCTGCCCACGCACAATTTCCATGGCTTTTATTAAAGGAACTGAACCGGAAGATATCTGTTATTACCATTTGCCTTATATGGAATGGCTGCTGGAAAAAGAAGATGCCCCCTGGTGGCTAAAATGGCTTCCTTAGCCGAGTGTGAATAATATTTTCTTAATATTTGAAATGAAGCAATCAGTCAATAAGCCTTGGCCAAGTACCCTGCAACCGAAAAATAGCTTGATTTAATCTGAGATGCGGGCTTGCTATATCTTTAGAGAAATTTTTGCTAAAGTTTAGTAAACTAGAAGGAATTAGAACAATAAATATTTAAGTTAATAATTAACAGAAAGCTTGAGGGAGGTCAAAAGATGCAAGTTGACATAACTATACTGGTTGAAAATACTACTCCGGTTTCACCTCTGATAGGTGAGTACGGTTTCGCTGCACTGCTTCGAGTTGATGAACGAAAAATTCTTTTTGATACCGGCAGTGCCAATGCGCTTTTCCTAAATAGTGCTGCATTGGGTATAAAGCTGGATGAAATCGAAGCTGTGCTTATCAGTCATGGACATTATGATCATACAGGGGCCCTGCTCCCATTTATTAAACAATATGGACCTAAACCGATTTATGCACATTCAAATATATTTTCCAGAAGACCTATGCCCACTAAAAGGGATCCCTACAGAGAAATAGGCTGTGTTTTTCAACGTGAAGAAATTGAGGCTGCAGGGGCACAGTTATTCTTTACAGATGAATTTTGCGAAATTTTCCCCGGCATTTATGCCAGTGGTGAAGTTCCCCGAATAAATGATTTTGAGGATGTTGGAGGCAATTTTAAAGTTGAAATCGATGGAGAACTGATAAAGGATAATTTGCTTGATGATATGTCCTTGATTATTGACCATCCTGATGGTTTAATAATTATCAGCGGTTGTGCTCATGCAGGAATAATTAACATTTTGGAGCACAGTATCAAGCAAACCGGGAAGTCCAAAATATTGGCTTTTATCGGCGGAACACACCTTATCAATGCATCTGAAGAAAGACTGACAAAAACTGTAAGCGCCTTGAAATCTTATGATATCCAAAATCTTATTGTTTCACACTGTACAGGCTTCTATGCAGCAGCCAGACTATATAATGAGCTGGGGACCAAAGTCGTCAAGGGCGATACCGGTATGACGTTCAGGTTTTAGTGATTGACGACATAATGCGACACAGTTTAATAGACGCAGATTATCGCTGATTGTTTTCGTTGATTTTTGTTTTAGAAGAGTTCTAAGATTTGAACTTATGGTTAATGAATTTGCTTTTTTCTAAAAGTTTTCATAAGAATAGCCAAGCTTTAACTTCCGCTATTCTTGAAATAAACACTATTCTAAAGCTAAGTATTATATTAACTATCAGCTAAATTTGGTGTACACCAAACCTGAAATAATCAAATAATAAAATCAGCGTTAATCTGTTGAATCTGCGTGTGAGCGTAGTGAGCCAGCGTCTATTTCCTTGCGTTCCATAGTCTCTGTCAAATGGGAAGTGGGAGTTCTCGAAATATTCATATGGAGGTATTTTTTTTGAACAACAATAAGTATAAAGTTAAGGCAAGAGATCTGGTTAAAAGATGTAATCCTGCTATTTTTAAATTCGAGAGCACTGCAGAAATTCAACCTTTGAAAGCTGTTATCGGGCAGGATCGTGCTCTTAATGCTCTATCCTTTGGAATTGACATAGATAATCCCGGTTATAACATATATCTTGCCGGAGCATTTGGCACCGGCAAAAGCACTCTGGCCCGCGAAGTGCTGGAAGACAAAGCCCGGCAGAAAAGGGTCCCATCAGATTGGTGTTATGTATATAATTATAAGGATCCAGATTCTCCGAAGGCACTGAAATTGCCTGGAGGCAAGGGGAAAGTATTTAAAAAGGATATAGCAATTCAGATAGAAAAGAGTATAAGGAAAATTGTCAAAGCATTTGAAAGCGATGATTTCGACTATAAAAAAAATGCTATAGTATCAGAATTTGTTGAAGAAACCAATAAGATGTACCTGCAGCTTGATGAAGAAGCCCGTTCATATGGTTTTACTATTTCCCGGAACCAGAATAGTGTAAATACTGTACCGCTTAAAAATGGAGAAGTACTCACCCAGGAAGGCTATCTGGCACTGTCGGAGCAAGAACGGGAAGAGTTAAACCAAAAAAACGCTATTGTTCAAGAAAAACTAAATGCTGCTTTCAGGCAATACAAAGAGATAGAAAAAACGATCAAAACAAGGGTAAGAAATTTGGAACATGAAACTGCCAGGGCAGCAATAGCACCATATTATGCGAGTTTATTCGATAAGTACCGCATTTACAAGGATCTGGTAGAATATCTGGAAGATATGCAACAGGATATGCTGGATCACATTGATGTTTTCGTAGGACGGGAAGATGATTCTGCTGCAGGTTTTTTTCGCTATATGAATAAGAGGGCTTCTCTCAGACGTTATGAGGTGAATCTCATAGTTGATAATTCCCAGCTGGGACATGCTCCGGTAGTTTTTGAGACAAACCCTACTTTTGCCAATCTCTTTGGACAAATAGAATATGAAGGCGAATTTGGGATTCTGGCTACCGATTTTTCCAAAATCAAGGCCGGAGCCATACATAAAGCCAATGGCGGGTTCCTGGTACTGCAATTCTTTGATATCGTAAAGAATTTTTACATCTGGGATACTCTTAAAAGGATCCTTAAGAACCAGGAAATTGTGGTAGAGAACGCCAGTCGTATGCTGGGGATTAGCAATACTGAGACTCTGGAACCGGAAGCAATCCCTGTTAATATAAAGGTAATTCTTATAGGAGAACCAATTTATTACTATCTTTTGTACTCATATGATGAGGAATTCCGAAAGTTGTTTAAAATCAGAGCAGATTTTGATTCTGAAATGGACAGAAGCCGAAAGCATGTAAATGAATATGCGCAATTTATAAGCTGTGTTTGTCAAAACGAGGATATCAGGCATTTGAATCCTTCAGCTGTTGCAATGATCGTGGATTACAGCAGCAGAATGGCTGGAGATAAGAATAAGTTGAGTACCCTGTTCAATAAGCTGGTGGAAGTAATTTATGAGGCTAATTGCTGGGCTGAACGACAGCGTTCCCGCATTATAAGTGCCGAGCATATCAAACAAGCCCTGAAGGAAAAGAAATACCGTTCCTCTTTGCTGGAAGGAAAAATTCAGGAGCACATAAAAAAAGATTCTATTATAATAAATGTCAGTGGAGAAAAAATTGGGGAGTTAAACGCTTTGGCTGTTTATGAAACAGGAGATTATTCTTTTGGAAAACCAGTCAGAGTAACTGCCAAAACCTTTATGGGAGAAAAAGGATTGGTAAATATTGAGCGGGAAATTCGTTTGAGCGGGACTATTCATAGTAAAGGTGTTTTAACTCTGAACGGGTATTTGGGGGCACAGTATGCTCAGGATAAGCCCCTGTCCTTATCTGCCAGTCTCACCTTTGAACAGAGCTACCAGGGAATTGAAGGAGATAGTGCTTCCAGTGCTGAATTATTTGCCTTGTTGTCCAGTCTGGCAGAGGTGCCTGTAAAGCAGGGCATTGCGGTAACCGGTTCAGTTAATCAGAATGGCGAGATACAGCCAGTAGGAGGAATAAACCAAAAAATTGAGGGGTTTTTCAAAGTCTGTAAAGATAAGGGCTTTGATGGAAAGCAGGGGGTAATAATTCCTGTGCAGAATGTTTCTCAGCTCATGCTTGATGAAGAAGTTATTGAAGCAGTAAAAAGCAAAAAGTTTAATGTATGGGCTATCGCACATATTGATGAAGGTCTGCAAATCCTTTGCGGTTTGCCTGCTGGCAAGAAAAATGACAATGGTGGATTTGAAAGCGGTTCAGTACACTATTTCGCGGATAAAAAACTGAGGGATTGGAGCAAGATGAGAAAATATCCAGGGGGAAGCAGGGTAGGTCAATCAGAAACGAAAGTAAAGAGCAAAAGGAGGAGGGGGTGTTGAAAAGGAAAAAAGCGGTCTTTGCCTGTTGTATTATAACTGCTCTATTATTGGTCAGCGGATGCAATTTTGACATTCAAAAAATTGTGCAGTCATCTTCGGAAAAGGAGAACACTCCTTTAATTAAAGTGAAAATTGTTTTTACCGATGCAGAGACACTGGAGACGTATGTAAAGAGCCTGGGAATTAACGAGTCGGGCAAGGTTTATGTGGGTGGTTCATCACTTAATTATTTCTATGATTCGAAGGGGAATGTAGTCGGTTCATACAACTACCAGAGAGTATTGTATATAAAGGTCTTGCCAGAACAAGATAAGCCTGATTAAGTTTGGAAAAAAGCTTAAAAAAACAAGGGAATCGGTTTATTTTGTTGAACTATATCGAAAAGGAAAATAATTCTTAAAATATATGGAAGGGGGCTACAGACCCTATGATGAGTTTTGTTGAGAGAATGTTTCGGAAAATAAATGTTAAACTGCGTTTGATCGTTATTTTCAGTTTGGTCTTGATGGTTACTACTGGGAGTATGGGACTTTATGCCACATCGGCAATGTCGGACAAAATTCTCTATACTGCCCAGGAAAAGCTGAAATCCGATCTGGCCCTTGGTGAAGAGCTTCTGGATAAGAATTACCCCGGAGAATGGGAAATAGTAAATGGCTTATTGTACAAAGGCGATGTCCTGATGGAAGAGAATTATGAGGTAATAGATGAAATAGGAGAATTGACTGGGGATACAGTGACTATATTTAAAGGTGATACCAGGGTTTCCACCAATGTAACACAGGACGGAGAACGCTGTGTAGGAACCACAGTCTCTGATATTGTAGCCGAAGCAGTACTTAAGAATAATGAAACATACATAGGCAGAGCCGAAGTTGTGGGAACAATGAACGAGACCGCATATAAACCCATTAAAGACAGCAGCGGAAAGACCATAGGTATCTGGTATGTGGGTGTGCCCGCTACTCCTTATGATGCTCTCGTTGATCATTTTCGCAGCAGCATGATAATATTCAGTATTATAGCAATCATTATAGGTATTATCTTTTCCTTCTTGATATCTTACAGTGTTCATATGCCGCTTACCAGAATTGAGGAAGCGGTTAAAAAGATAGGACAGGGGGATTTGTCAGTCATAATCCCTGTCTTTGCAAAAGACGAGCCGGCTCGTCTGGCCTTAGTGGTTAACGCAATGGTGGAAAGGATGGCGGAACTTGTAGGTACGACCAGACATCTGGCTGATGAAGTAGGTCAATCCAGTTCCCAGCTTTTAAAACAGGCGGAAAACAGTTCTCGGGTTATGGAGAATATGACTATGAAGTCTACTGAAATGAGTCAGAGTGCCGCCGAACAGGCTGAATTAACAGGAAGATCCAAAATGGTTATCGATGAAATGTCAGTAGCTATTCAGCAGGTAGCGCAAAATGCCCAGGAAGTATCCTCATCAGTAATGAACGCTAATTCAACAGCGGAAGATGGGGGCAAACAGGTTGAAAAAACTATAAGCCAGATAAGCACTATCAGTAATACGGTCAATTCAACTGCAAGAATAATTGAAGGGCTGGGAAGCAAGTCTCAGGAAATCGGTCAAATTGTTGATCTGATAACCAATATAGCCAATCAGACAAATCTTTTGGCACTCAATGCTGCTATTGAAGCAGCCCGCGCCGGAGAACAGGGCAAAGGCTTTGCGGTAGTTGCCGAGGAAGTAAGAAAGCTGGCCGAAGAATCAGGTGAAGCCGCCAAGAGCATAGCAGATTTAATCAGTGAAGTTCAAAATGAAGCTGATAAGGCTGTTAATGCGATGGAAGAAGGAACCAAGGAAGTTGCCATGGGAACTGAAGTCGCAGCCAGTGCGGGCGAAGCCTTCGAGTTTATTATAAAAGCTATTAGTCAGGTTAATGAGCAGATTCAGGAAGTATCAGCTGCCAGTCAGCAAATGGCTGCAAGTGCCGAAACCGCAATCGAAGCCATTGACCATACTACTATTCAGGCAGAGAACAACAGCGGTGCTGCCCAGACTATCAATGCTCTGGCAGAAGAACAAATGGCAGGAGTAGAAGAAGTCCATGCTTCTATAGATGGCTTAAATGCAGTTATAGGTGAACTGGAAAAATCAGTAGCATATTTCAAGATATAGCAACAATATCTTAAATTATGGAATCAAAGGCTCATTCACGCAAGCGGATGAGCCTTTTTCAGGAGAAGAACATTGAGGAAATTGCATCTGAGAAAAAAGACTATAGATAAACTTCCTGGATACGAGCTACGGATAAGAGATCGAAATCTTACAATACAGGATTTTCTATGTGAAGTTAACGATTTTTTCGAAAATGCTGAACTGCCAAGACTGTGGCCCCAAGGCAATCATAATTGCTATGGCTGTGACCTCTGTTGCCATGAGCCTTTGCCGGTGAGTTCAATTGATGTGGAACAAATCTGCCAGGCTACCGGCAGCATCTTCAGCCAGGCTTTTAAATATCTGTGGGTAGAAACCCAGGGTAATATTATTGATATTACTCTGAGAAGACGCCGGGACGGAAGCTGCATATTTCTAAGGAAAGATTCTACCTGCAGTATATATCAATATCGACCTTTCTTGTGTCAGACTTATATTTGCTGCCAAACGAGTCCTGAGATGGAAGAAGTTCGGAGTACAATAGTGAATCAGGGAATGGATGAGCTTGTAAGAAAGAGTTTGCTCTTATTTAATTCACGTGGTCTGGAATTACCAGTAAACAAAGGTAATAAAAAGTATATCAAGATTGGAGACTGGAAGAAGAACAAGTTCAGTGGCAAAAGCAGTTATTCAGATATACTGATAAAAGACATACTTCCTTCAGATTTGATGAGACATCTGTTACTATAATAGCAGAGGAGTATAATTATAGGGGAGGGAGTATCAATGAAACATATTACTGCCAGGTGCCTGCTGTGCGGGAAAAACCAGGATGTGACTGAAGAACACCCTGAATACAACAAACTGGAAAAACAAGGGAAATCACCGGTCTTCATATGTGATATATGCAGCCACAAAGTACGTCACGAGTCAGATGAAGAAAGAAAAGAAAAAAAACCTATCTAGGTTCGGGAGAAAAAGATGCAGGAAATAAGTATCATACAGGCTGAGGAGCGGTTGGCAGCCTATGTTTTTTTACCGGAGGACAGATTTAATTATTTTTTGATTATATCCCATGGGTTCAGGGGAACCAAAGAAAACGGCGGGAAAATATTTGATTTTGCCCAGCGTCTCAATGCTCTGGGGTTTGCTGTGCTGGCTTTTGATTTCAGCGGCAGCGGGAACAGCGATGGCAATTTTGACGATGTAAGCCTTTCCCGGCAGGCAAAAGATCTAAAAGCGGTAATGGCTTATGTTAACGATAAGTATCATTTACCGCTAATATTGCTGGGAAGGAGCTTCGGGGGCAGCACTGTACTGGCAGCCGGGGCAGGAGATGAGCGGGTGGCTGCTTATGTATTCTGGTCTACTCCTGTCAGACTGCAGGAAACCTTTAAAACTATCCTGGGAGATGAAGACAGAGAGAAGATTGCCAGAGGAGAGAGTATCAGCATAAGAGATGATGCCGGGGTTTATCAGATAAAACCAGCTTTATTTAATGACTTCGCGGTGCACAGAATGGGTGAATATATGGGAAGCATTAAAGACCGCCCCGTCTTAATTGTCCATGGATTGGCTGACGAGGTGGTGGATCCGGCTAATGCCAGGGAATTATACAGTAAACTGACTAATGCTGAACTGGTACTGGTAGAAAATGCAGATCACAGGTTTGTGAATAAATACAGGGAGAGAGAAGAAATTACAATTCAATGGCTGCAAGCGAATTTTGCATGAGAATAAAGCAATTCTAAAGCATAATTTGAAGCCCAAGCCCATCGGTCTGATAAATACCAGGATTATTTAAAATACCGTATATCCCAAAACGAATTATAGGGTATTTTATTTTGCCTGCAGCCAGAGAATATGGAGAGTCCCATTATTCTATTTACGGTGTTATTGCGGGTATGATGGTAATGGCTTTGAGTCTGCAGTTAATGGCTTAACAAGATCATTATATAAGTGGGCGATGTGCAAGTTCAAGAAGTTTCGGGGGCACCGGCGCAGGGCCGAAGAGTGGCTAAAACAAGTAAAAGAAAGAGAACCCAACATGTTTGCACATTGGGCTCTCCGTGGAAGCTTTTAGTATGAGTGAATGATAAGAGCCGTATGAATCGAGAGGTTTACGTACGGTTCTGTGAGAGCCTACAGGTGAAACTCCTGTGGGCTACTCGACTGAGAGGGATGACTGCAGCATTACCCTACTCGATTTAGGTAAATGGAGATACTTACCACGGTAAATTATGTTAAAATAGACAATGGAGTTGCCGTTTGGCGGTTGGTCACTTCCCCTTCGAAGGGAGGTGATGCCTATGATTACATATAGCGAATTATTTGAATTTTGCATAGTAATCGTGGGAGTTATTTCCCTGTGCATTATGCTCAGAAAATAACTGAAACCGCCTGAGTAAGGCGGTTTAGCCTGATTTTTCGGACCTGCCGCCACACAAAAAACGGCAACTCCTTTATTAAATATATAATATCACTCAAAAAACCATTCTGTCAAACTTTGCTTCCTGATTAATTCTCAAAAAATGGTAAATATTGAATTGAGATGGATATTAATTAATGAATGATATATACTATGTATAAACAAGGGAAAGGGGAGTTATTATGCAGACCAAGGTTACAAAATGGGGTAATAGCTTAGGAATTCGCATTCCACAGTTACTTGCCGAGCAAGCTGAAATAAGTGATGGGGCAATTGTTGAAATCGAAATTAGAAATGAAATAATCCAAATTAGGAAAAAGAAGTTTTCTCTGGAAGAGTTATTAAAAGATATTAGTGCTGAAAATATGCACAAAGAAACAGATACAGGCTTTCCGGTTGGTAAAGAAATATGGTAAAAAGTTATATCCCTGAGCGAGGGGATGTTATATGGCTGGAGTTCAATCCTCAGGCTGGGCACGAACAAGCTGGAAAAAGACCTGCCCTGGTTATTTCTCCAGAAGCCTATAATCAAAAAACCAGTCTGCTAATAGTTTGTCTTATTACTTCACATATAAAAGGTTATCCTTTTGAAGTAAGACTCCCTGGTAATTTGCCTTTACAGGGCGTTATTCTGGCAGATCAAGTAAAAAACTTGGATTGGCAGGCCAGAAATGCGCAATTTGTCTGCAAGACTCCTAAAAATATTATCGAAGAAGTAAACATGAAAATACGTCTTTTGATAGATTGACAAGAGGGTTAAGTTTAGTGGGCGATACGCACGTACCATTAAAATAATTTTCAGAGGAGAATTTTTATCCGTCGGGAAGACCCCTTCCTAAAGGGAGGGGTCTTCACTTAATGAATCCACCTGGCGGGGTTCTGGTCTCGAAACATTCACTCGGGTATGCTGCAATTAAATTTAGAGTTGCCGTTTGGCGGTTGGTCACTTCCCCTTCGAAGGGAGGTGATGCCTATGATTACATATAGCGAATTGTTTCAATTCTGCATAGTAATCGTGGGAGTTATTTCCCTGTGCATTATGCTCAGAAAATAACAAAACCGCCTTTTGAGTAAGGCGGTTCAACCAAGTTTTTTGGGACCTACCGCCATGCAAAAAGCGGCAACTCCTTTATTAAAGTCATGATAGCATGCTGGAAAATATTTGTCAATGAAGTCATAAGCCTAAGGTTTATGGTAATACTTGGATGGTTGTAAAAAATATGTTAATATAATATCTGAGTTGCCGTTTGGCGGTTGGTCACTTCCCCCTCGAAGGGAGGTGATGCCTATGATTACATATAGCGAATTGTTTCAATTTTGCATAGTAATCGTGGGAGTTATTTCCCTGTGTATTATGCGCAGAAAATAACAGGACCGCCTTTTGAGTAAGGCGGTCTAAGACGGTCTAGGACCTGCCGCCACACAAAAAGCGGCAACTCCTTTATTAAAGTCATGATAGCATGCTGGAAAATATTTGTCAATAAAGTCATATGTTTAAAAATTCTGCGGCCTGTATACAGGCTGCTTTTTGTATTTCAGGGGGTATTTATGAATATTCAGGAATTTGTTCTTAAATCCAGTGATGCCTTGCGCCGGCACAATAGACTTACCAATATGGTTTTTGCGCAGATTGAGCTGTTAAACCAGCTTACAAAATGCCCGGTAAGTATCGTACTACGCAAAGGAGAAATTACATTTGGGCAAAACTGCGCTGCGGATGTTTTGTATCCGGTCAGGCCAATCATGACAAAGTTCTCCTGGCAAACAGCTACTGCTTTTTCTATTTCAGACGGTATAGTGGTATTCTGGTCACGAAAACTACCTAAGGACATAATACACTGTGTATCTCACGTCGATATTATTTTGCAATGTTTCTTGCTGCGCCAGGAACTTGAAGCCCTGGTGGCTGCCGATGTCTTAACCGGCTTAGCTTCACGACGTAAGTTCATGGAGACATTGGAGAAAGAAATTAAAACCGGCCTGCGTTATGGGAGGTCCTTTGGTTTTCTGATTACTGACCTGGATGATTGCTGCAGTTAAAATGTCTATATTAATAATCACCCTGGGAATGGTCATTGTCAGCGATCTTAAAAAAATGGTCATACCCGACCAGGTTTTAATAGTGAGCGCAGTATTTGGTCTTGTCTTCGCGGTTTTGCTGCCTTCCTGGTCATGGATTATAGGTGCAGCGTTCGGCGGGGGCTTGTTTTTAGCTATGTATCTGGCAATGCCGGGTATGCTGGGAGAAGGGGACATTAAACTGGCTGCTCTTATCGGGCTTTATCTGGGCTGGCCCAATATTGTTCCGTTTATAGTGATATCTATACTGGCCTGTTCCGTAATATGCCTGTTTCTGGTCTTAATTCGTAAAGCAACTATGCAAACCAAAGTGCCGTTTGCACCGTTCCTGGGGATTGGAGCAGTTGCCACAGTCCTTTTTCAAGCGCAAATATGGAGTTTTATGTAAAGTGAGTAGTATTTTTTACCAGATAGCTGGAAGCAATACAATTAACACATGTAGAATAAGTGACATATAGTATGGCAATAATATTTTAAAAGTATATTGTGGTAATATAAATTATATATTACAATATATATAAACCATACTAGAAAGCGGTGTTACTATGAGCGAAAATAAACAGGTTACTTTTAATCTCCCCGGGGATTTAATTGAAAAAATGACATGGTATGTACAGCAAAAGATTGAGCCATCCAAAAATGCCATTGTACGTAAAAGTGTTGAACTGTATTTGGAAAAATTAAAGCAAGAAGCCCTGCAAAAATCCATGGAAGAAGCAATTGGAGATCCTATGTTTATGAATGACCTCACTGAGAGCATGAGAGATTTTGAAGCTATTGACCAGGAAGGGGATTCCGCATGGTAAAGGAAGAATATCAATGGAATATATTCTGGGTTAACCTTGACCCGACCAAAGGTTCTGAACAGGCAGGGACACGTCCGGTACTGGTAGTATCAACCGAGGCGGTAAACAGGGCTTTGCCGGTTGTAACGGTACTATCGATTACTTCATTGAAGCAGGGAAGGAAGATATATCCGACTGAGGTATATCTGCCGCAGAAGGCAACGGGATTGGATAAGGAGTCAATTGCGATGACCCACCAGATCCGTTCAATTTCAAAAGAGAGACTGGGATCTGGGTGCGGCAAAATCAACGATCCTAAATTAATGGAACAAATCCAGGAAACCATAAAATTGTATCTGGGAATAAGTTAGGAACAGTATATCTTGAAATTGCCATAAATTTATTGATGTTGTACATAATATTACAGTATAATAAATATACTGATAGGGAAAGGAAGTGTTTTTGATGGCACAAATAAATGTCAACATCCGAATGGATGAGAACTTGAAAAAACAATTTGAAGCGTTTTGCTCTGAAATTGGAATGAATATGACGACTGCCTTTTGTGTTTTCGCAAAAACGGCAGTACGCCAAAACAGAATTCCTTTTGAAATATCTGCCGCAAGCGACCCATTTTACAGTGAAGTCAATCAATCAAGACTGAGAAAGGCTATTGCTGACCTCGATGCAGGAAAAGGGAAAGCCCGTGAACTGATAGAGGATGCCGATGAATAGATTGTAACAACACGCTTTAGAGTGTTATAATATACACATAATATCTCACACTTTAACGTATATTATTAATAATTAAAGGAAGTGAAGAAATGGGCGTGAAATTGATGGATAATAAGAAGCGTGTGGAATCGAATACATTTAGTTTTATCAAGGATAATATTTTAACTATTACCGATATTACAAGAACGAACAAACTTTCAGAGATACTAAATCAATATGCTGGTAAGGAAACTTCCGAAGTATATGTTATTCAAAACGTTAAAAACCGTGATGCTGTCGGGGTTCTGGTTGACATGGAGCATTATCAGCGCTTGTTGAGATTGCAGGAAATAATTGAGGAAGCAACGGATACCTATATGTATCAGGTCGCATTAGAAAGAAAAGAAGATAAAACATGTATTCCTTTATCAGAAGTTGTGAAAGATGATGATTTTGATCTGAATGAATTAATGGACAGTTTGGATGACATTGATCTGGATGAGGACTAAATATGGCTGATAACAAGATTGTGCAGCTAAATAAAGTGCTTGCTGAAAAATACAAAACGCGGGTATTTTTCTCAACCAATGTAATGCAGGACTATAAATCATTCAGCCGCGGTAAAAGAAACGATGTTTTGAAGCTAATACTTAAACAAGCGGAAAAGGGTGCTTTGTTTAAGCCGGATGGTAACGGGAACCGTTGCGAAGGACAATTACATCAGTTCGCAAAAATAAAAAGTAAAACTTTAAACCTGCGCATTATATATCGGCCTCAGTTATGTGATGATGGAATCATCGAAATGGGTATTATTGCTATAGGGCCAAGAGATAATTTGGAAGTATATAAGATGGCAATTCAAAGAATGACTGCCCTGGATAAGACATCTGAGTATCGAGAGGAGGAAAAATAATATGAATAAGGCTTATAAAATATCCGCACTTGCCCTGGTAATGTTGTAAGACTGAACGTGAGGCTTCATGATTTGATTACTGCACAAAAGACCGGTACGTATATAGATCCAAATAATATAGCTTTATATCGGAAGTAATAATCTTCTGCAACTGAAAATGACCCAGTTCAGGATCAATGTGCAGCCTGATTAAATCCAGTTTTCTTTTATACCAGTTGTCGCTGATTTCATCCTGAACATATACCGCCATCCATTTTCGCAGCCATTTACTTAATGTATTCACTATAAAAAGCTGCTGAAAAGTGGAAAGAAGAAAAAAGTAAAAGATGAAAATGGTACTGAAAAAATTGTAATAAGTGGGTTGTCTCCACAAACGGTAAAACATATCCATAACATTCTTAAACCGGCATTTCGGCAAGCCGTAGAAGATGGACTTATTGTTAAGGCAAAGAATCCCATGAAAAAGATAACTGCACCAAAGGTAGTAAAAACCCGTAAAGCACGAACGCTAAGCGAAGAAGAAATTAAAAAGTATTTAGCAGAATTACAGCTTCACCGTTTATATGCAGCGTTTGTACTTGATCTATGTAGCGCTCTTAGACGCGGGGAACTTATTGGAACCCAGTGGCCCGATCTTAACTTTGAAACGGGTGTTCTTGCCGTTCAAAGGCAGATTTTGAGAATTCAAAATATGGATGAACCAGGCATCCCAGACAATAACTGATAAATAAAAACTTCTGTCAAAACTTCTGTCAAAATAAAAAACAACACTTTCAGACGTCCTGAAAGTGCCGATTTTATCCATGGTACGCCCGAGAGGGATCGAACCTCCGCTCCCGGCTCCGGAGGCCGGTGCTCTATCCACTGAGCTACGGGCGCATATCGCATAAAGAATTATAGCAGAATAATCAGTTCAGGTCAAAAATTATGGTCAAGTAAAGGATTTATAATTCTAAGAAGAGGAGGCCATGAAGAATGATGTTATTATATTACACTCCTTCTTGCTCAAGCAAAACACTTTTTGAGGACTTTCGCTCATTACGGCTTAATACTGAGATTAGCAGACCTGACAGGGTGATAAGGGCTGATATTCTGTAGACCCAGTGGGTTGAGGCTGAATACGCAATAGCGTAAGACAGGTTTTCCTGGTAGATATTAAGCAGCAAGGAAAAAATACTGGCAGAAACTGCAATACCTATGGAAAACGAGAAATTTCTCACTGTTGATATAAAGCCGCCGGTATAGCCTGCTTTTTCCTGGGGTACTGAACTCAGTATGGAACTGTTATTGGGTGAGCCAAAAAAGCCCATACCTATTCCCAAAAGTACCAGGCCGCCGGCAATCCTGAAAATACTTGCATCCTGGCCAAGGGTAGAGAATGTTAAATGAGCGCCGCTTAGTAA